>Ga0256406_1001204_pt1 | contig 42712 bp, 32 predicted proteins | sample RumenRJG_03DNA_FD_185986 | JGI IMG/M metagenome (GOLD analysis project Ga0256406, IMG submission 185986) | Bovine rumen microbial communities from Lethbridge, Alberta, Canada - RJG_03 | ecosystem: Host-associated > Mammals > Digestive system > Stomach > Rumen | place: Canada: Alberta | collected... | reverse complement strand
GTATTCAAGTGTCTTTGGATAATTGACTTCCCGCTCTTTGAATGGAGTGATGAGGAGCAACGTCTTATGGCCACTCATCATCCTTTTACAATGCCGAATCCAGATGATATTCCCCTGCTTGACGAACATCCGGAACTTGTTCGTGCCAAGGCTTACGACTTTGTTTGCAATGGTATTGAAGTGGGTGGTGGAAGTCTGCGAATACATGATACGAATCTTCAGGAGAAGATGTTCGAGGTGTTGGGCTTTACACCGGAGCGCGCTGAGGCTCAGTTCGGTTTCCTGATGAATGCCTTTAAATATGGAGCACCGCCTCACGCAGGTCTGGCTTTCGGATTAGACCGCTTTGTGAGCATCCTTGCAGGTCTCGACAGTATTCGTGATTGCATAGCATTCCCGAAGAATAATTCCGGACGAGATGTCATGTTGGGCGCACCTTCTGAGTTGGAGCCAAAACAGCTTGAAGAACTGCATCTTAAGGTTGACATGAGTCAATCGGACTTCTAAACAGCATTGATATAAGTCAAGAAAACACTGCAGGGGCTATTTTAAGCGCCCCGCAGTGTTATATTTTTTGCCATAAACCTGCAAATCTACAAACTAAAGCAGTACTTTTGCAAAGGTAACAATAAATCAACTCTAAAGTACGAGAGTATAATAGTTAATTTACTAGATTATGGCAGAAAAGAAAGCAACAAGAAGGGTTGCAGCTCCGAAGAAGGCAGTTGCAGCCGTAGCCGCTCCGAAGAGAAGCGCAGCTAAGAAAGCAGAAGTGGTTATCAACTCAGAGAGTGTAGGTTTCCGTGCAGGTGACGTATACCAGGCTCTTGCAGCAGCTGGCAAAGCTCTGAGTGTTGCAGACATTGCTAAGGCAGCTAATATTTCCACCGAGGAAGCCTATTTAGGCATTGGCTGGCTCTTTAAAGAGGGCAAGGTGAAGGATGAGGACGCACTCATCACGCTTGCATAAAGATAACACCTTAGAGGCATAATCAAGGGCTGCGGCAGGGTAAGTATTGTTGCAGCTCTTTTTATTTCATTTAACGTCAAGGCATTGAGTTACGACACTGAAATCTACCGTCTGCTTGTGTTCGCCGGGCCTCGTGGTCTGCGCGTGAAGACTATTGCGCGTGCAGTTTTCAATGCTTCTAATACCTTCTTCGACCCAGTGAGTTATGATGAGGTCTATGACTATTGCCGACGTTTCCTGCGTCGGAAGTCATCCAACAGTCATTCGGCTGTTGAACATGCTGAGGTGCGAGGCTATTATCGGTTGCGCAGACATAGTGAGGCGTCACGTCAGTTGGTTCTGAAGTTCAAGGAAGACGTCGAAGACTAATAATCCATTAAGCTCTCCTACTGTCTAGTCGGCTTTGCGCAGACACTTATTTTCATTGTTGGCATTGGCCAACGTGTTGCCGCTCTAATATTGTGCGTATGATTGTGATTGAGTAGTCTGCATCATTCCCAATAACAAGCTTTTACTTGGTCTCCCTTATTATAGCTATTCTGGTCGGCTTTTGAGGGTGGCACCACCGTTTCGTTCAATCAGATCATGGCCTTGGCTTGGTATGCCGGTACACCTGCTGATATAGCATTTCCTCACCTGTACTGATGATGTTATAGGGGCAGTGGCAGGTATGTCATAGTGGGTAACCGATGGTCGGTGCTGTCTCTCTTTCAGTGTTAGTATAGCCTCGGCCAACGAAGAAGAGTCTTTGAGTAACTGTCCTAACATGGTAAAAGGGGTAAGCACTTGATTTGAAGTGCTTACCCCTTTCTCAATTATTTGATTGCTCCTCGAACGCTTTATTTCTCCAGCACCTTGAACTCCGCACCGGTAGCGAAGTCTTGACCGGTCTGCTCGCTGAGTGCAGTAAATCTCACATAACGGGCTTTTACGGGAGTGGTGAGACTGATCGTCTTTTCCTTACGGTTGTTTTCGAATGCTCCTTCGGCCACAGGCGCCCCCCAGTTCTTTCCGTCGTTGCTCACCTGTATGCGGTAAGCCTTGATGTTGCCGTTGGGGCTGTCCTGACGTGGCAGATAGGTGAAGCCTTTAATGGTCTTCACGGCGCCGCAGTCGAAATCTACCCAGTGAGGATAGTTTGCCACCGTCACCGAATACATCGTGTGCCAGTAGGTAGAAGGATTGCCGTCCACAAGATGTGTAGCGTCACCCTCGCCGCTCTCTATGCTCGAAGCATAAACTACCGTCAGGGGAATCGACTCAATGCGTGAGAATTGTTCCTGAACTATAAGCCATTCACAGCCCTTGGTCCAGGCTTTCACTGTGCCACCATTGCGCAAATCAAATGAGCCTGTGTATTTTAACGCTTTCTTGCTGCCAACTCTGTAATAGATCTCATGCTGCGCCCCATTGGAGGTGATCGTCACTTTACCATCGGCGTCACGGCTGATGGTGAGGGGAGCAACACCGGCCAGACTCACATTGGCCGAACTGATGAGTGCCTCGTCATGGTCATTGCTGATGGGGCGGATGACGAAGCCGAAAGTGTGGGGCGTTGCCATTACGCGGTCCTTGTTCAGTGGACCGCCTTGTCCGCAGCTGTTGCCACCGAGCCCGGTGATGGCTATATCGAGATGGAGAAAGGTGGTGTCGCTCTTTCCGAGCTCATAGGGATGATTGGCCATGGCGAGGGCGTTGTCCGACCAGGGAAGAGCCGAGAAGCTCATTTTGTCCTTGGCCACAAAGATGGCTCCATTGCCGTTAGCATCGGTCAGCGCCACCCAGCGTGTATCCTGGTGGTTGCCTGTGTCCTGAGGCTTGGGGAAGGGCACGAACTCTTTAGCAACGTCGGTCTGTTTGTAGAGCCCCATCATCTGTCCGGTCTTACGGTCAGGATAATTGTCCACAGGGCCCCTGCCGTAGTAGCTCAGTTTGTCCAGACGGTGGCTCACCTTTAGGGTGTAACCGAGCTTAGCCAGGGTGAGCGACGGCTTATTACTGTTGATGGCACTTTGGCTCTCGATGCTGCCGTCGGCAAATATCGTATATACCACCTGAGAGGTGAACCTAAAGTCGTCCTTGCCGAAAGGCTTATCTTTCAGTTCGACAAGTTTCTTCCAGTTGGCATTGCCACCTTCCAGCCGATAGCCGTAGGGAGCTTGCGACTCAATATTGAATACCACCGAGAGCGAACCGTCGGCATTCTGGTGCTGTTGGTAGCTGGTGCAACGGTGCTGCAGGTTATTCAGACCATTGGCATACCATCCGCCGTAAGCCCAGTTGTCGTTGTTCGTCCATGCGCGGAATGCGTTCAGTCTCGGTCCGCATCCATCGGCAATGACCGTATTATTGCCATAGTCGAGATGGTAGAGTGTGCCTTGCGTCAGATCGAATGTGGCAGTGAACGTCTTGCCGTTTACGGTCAGCTTGCCGTCTTTTGCCTTGCCTGCGCTCACCTTACCCTGTGAGGCCAGTAGCGGGCGGTTTTGGGCTGTCTGTAGAGACAGCTGCTCTTCAGCCTGCACATATCCGGCTTTGGCCCAAGGCATATCGTGTTTGAGCCGGTAGGTGAGGTGCAGAAGATAGTCTTTTCCGGTGCCGAGACCGTCGTTCAGTCCGCTGATGCGCACTTTCCCATGCGAGCGGGGAGCCACAGTGCCGATGTCGGCTGTACCTTCTTTCACCACTTTACCGTCGGCAGTGAGCTGATAGCAGAGCTCGTAGTCTGAAAGGTCGTCGGTGTAATAGTTCTTGTTGAAGACATCGAGTACACCCGCCTTCTCATCGCTCCAGGTAGTGCTGATGTTCTGATACACCTTTTTCACCTCATAATACTGAGGCTTAGGCGTCTCGTCGCCGAAGAGGATTCCGTTCATCACGAACTGGCCGTCGTTGGGTGTGTCACCGAAGTCGCCTCCGTAGGCGGCGTAGCGCCTGCCGTCCTTGGTGTAGTTCCACATGCTCTGGTCTATCCAGTCCCAGATGGCTCCACCCATGAAATAGTTGGTCGACTCTATGGCATCCCAGTAGTCCACAAGGTTGCCCACGGCGTTACCCATGGAGTGGGCGTACTCCGAGATGTGGAAGGGATATTTGATGTTCATCTTGCCCTTCACGGCATCCCTCGTCCAGGCGATACTGGGATACTGGTTGGAGCCCATGTCCACTATGTCGTTGTTGCGCTCATACTGTACAGGGCGTGATGTGTCGAAGTGCTTCAGTGAGTCGTAGGCTGCCACGAAGTTGTGACCAGGGCCGGCCTCGTTGCCCAAACTCCAGATGACAATGCAGGGATTGTTCACCAGTTCGTGAGCCATTGTCATCACGCGGTCGACGTGGGCAGGACGGAACTCGGCAACGTGGGAGAGCGACGCCTCACCGTAGAAATACTCATGGCTCTCCAGATTGGCTTCGCTTTCCAGATAGATGCCATACTTATTGCAGAGATAGTAGAAGTAAGGGTCGTTAGGATAGTGCGACGTGCGCACGTGGTTGATGTTGGCGCGCTTCATGGCCATTACCTCACTCTCCATCTGTTGGCGTGAGATGACGTGCCCTGTCAGGGGGTTGGTGTCGTGACGGTTCACGCCTTTGAGTTTCAGCGTCTTCCCGTTGATGTAGAAGTATCTTCCGGCCAGACCGAACTCATCTTCTGCGGCTGGTGTATCCTTAATCTCCACCGTGCGGAAGCCTGTCTGCGTGCTCACGGTTTCTATCACTTTGTTGCCTTCCATCAGCTCACCGACAAGCACATAGACGTTGGGCTGCTCTGCAGTCCAGGGTGCGGCATCCGTTACGTGGAGCGTCACTTGGTTGTCCATCTGAGCGTTTTTGTTGACTTTCAGTTTCTCACGCTTGTCCTCGAAGATAGTCACGAGCGTGTTCTCGTCGCTGTAGAGCTTGTTGCGATAGAGCAACCAGCGCAGACGCAGTTTCTTGCTGTTGCCGGCCGAGAGGTTCTGCAGAGTGGTCACCACATCCAGTTGTCCTTTGCCGTCCTTGTAAGAGGGGGTGGCCCTGATGTCGGCGATGTGCACCTTTGGAGTGGAGGTGACGTACACATTTCGGAAGATGCCGGGCAGACGGAACATGTCCTGAGCTTCGAGGAAGCTGCCGTCGGAAGAGCGGTAGACTTCCACGGCCACTTCGTTCTTGCCTTTGCGGGCAAAACGTGTGATGTTGAAGCGGGCGGCGTCGCGCGAGTTCTTCGAGAAGCCCACGTAGTGGCCGTTCACCCAGAGATAGAAGAAGGAGTCAACGCCGTCGAAGTTGAGCACGATCTCTCTTCCGTCCCAGCTGTCAGGCAGTTCGAAGGATCGCCGGAAGGAACCCACCTCGTTGCGATAAGTATAGGTGGTGTAGTTCTTTGGAGGTTCACGCATGACGCCCTTCTTCCAGTCGCCCGGTTTGATTTCATATTTGAAGATGACCCATTGGTTCACATAGACGGGCACTCCGTATTTCAGAGTCCCGTCCTTCTGCACTCCGGCGATGTTCCAGCTCACAGGCACCTGAATGATGTCCCAGGCACTGTCGTCGAAACCCTCCTCATAGAAAGCCTTGGGCCGTTCGTCGGGATTCTTGGCGAAGTGGAAGCGCCAGTCGCCGTTGAGGCTCTTATAGTAAGAGGAGTTCTCGGGCAGCACTTTTCGGGCTTCGTCCACAGTGCCGAAAGAAGTGAAAAGCGAGCGAGCCGGCAGTTTGTTGTAGCCAAGCTGCTCAGGCGACTGCCATTCTTGGCCAGTAGGTCCCGTGGCTTGTCCGTAGGCGTAGCCTTCAGCCGGATGATAACCGCCTAAAGCCGTCAGCGCCATGGAGGCACAGAACAGCGTGGAAATGAAACGTTGGTTCATATTTGAATGTCGTGATTGTTGGGTGTGACAGCATGTGGTGATTAGAGCTCGTCAATGTCCTCGGCCTGCCGTTCCAGGATGCTGGCAGCCAGACTGTCGCCTGCCTGAATGATGGAGCAGAGCGGATAGAGCATTCGGGCCGTGTCGTAGCAGCGCTCGTCCTCATAGCTGTTCATGTTAAGGCCGAAAGCGCCCATGTGCCATCTGATAGCGAGCATCTCGTCGTCGTACATCACGAGTCCGCTGCACAGCAGGTTGATGACCGACTTTTCGCCGTGTCCCATCGGAAACTTCTTGTAACTGATTTTCCAGGCGTCCACGTCCTCGTAGTTGCCAGTGAACTTGTTGCGCTGCTTGCGTACCGTGCGCTTGTAGATGTCGGCTTTGCACACATCGTGGAGCAGAGCAGCTATGATGACGTGGTCACGCTTCACTTCGAGTGCCACTGAGGAGTCGAGTTTTGCCATACCGTCGAGCACGCTCAGCGAGGCTTTGCATACATTCAGCGAATGGAGCACAAGTCCTCCTTCCACATTGAGGTGATGACCTGCCGAGGCCGGAGCCTCGAAGAAGCCCTGCTCTTCCAAATCCTTGATTACATCTTCCACTCCTTCGCGCTGAGTGGAGCGGAGCAATGAGATGAACTCTTGCTTGTTAGCTTGGATATCTATCTTCATGTAGTGTAAGTTGATTATAGTCTGTGGAGTAATTAGTCATTTAATTGCAAAGTTAATAGAAACTGCCGAGATCAACAAATAAAAGTTCGCTCTTTTTGTTGCTGACGGTTGCAGCATTTGACCTTCGGCTGCTGTTCGTAGCCTGCCTTCCAGCAGGCTTGAGGCACTCTGAGGATAGGGCATGAAAAAAGCAGCCCTAGAATCACTTCCTGGACTGCCTATATCATTTAGTCTTAATTTTCTTAAGTTGAGCGACGCATCGCTCTGTTATCCAACAATCTTAATCTTACCTTACTAATACCTAAATGATTACAACCTTTAAACCAAATAACTAAAAACCTAAATCTATTACTAACCTAAACAATCTCTTTTTCTTTTGACACTGCAAAGGTACGGACTCTTTAGCTCTAAAACAAGAAATCCCTTATAGAATGACAGAAAAGTGCCATTTAATTGAGACAAATCAAGTGTTGTGTGCGTAAACAGCCTGAAATTCTGTTCCGATTGCTCTTTAGAGCGGACTTCCGATACTTGCTGTTGGCCGACGGCCCACAGTCTGATTGCTTGCGTTGAGGTTAAAATCGTTCATAGGCTGATTTCTGTTGTTCGGCCCAAGCACGTTGTATTCATGGAACATTAGGCAGGAAAAATCACAGTCCACTCTCCAGCCAGCTATGAAAAACATCATATTATCGTTCAATAACTCTGCCGAATGGGTAGAGTGGATTTTCTAAGCATTGATGCCTGTATGCTCCGGAGCGCCTCGGCTGCCGACAGGCCATTCTGTCCGCGGTCTGCGTTCCAGGCGTTGCAGAGCTTTGTTTGACTATAGTCCGATCTCTTCGGCTCGAGAGCTGCTCACCACCACAAGATAAAGTTCCCTGGGTAAAGACATTTGGCCCAATGCAGGGTGGATATTGAGGGGCAAAGCTCTGGCTTTTGTGGGGTTGGAGTGGTGGTCTTGAGGGGTAAAAACGTGGTTGCCTATATGGTAATGCTATAGAAAAAGATCGTTCGTTACTTAGCAAATGATCAAAAGCTACGTAGCGAACGATCGTTTGTCAGGTCACAATATCAAGTCATACTAAAATCACTGACTTTGGGCGTGTGGAAGGGTTTATGCGTAGGCTACGCAGTAGCTCTCTCCCAGGTTCCGATTATTGTGGACGCGTACTGCTATCAGTCGTTACCGAAATGAATTCTAGCCCCTATATGGAGGCTGAAGCTCAGGCGCTTGTCTGTGTAGGCCGACTCGATGCTGCTGCCATTCTTGAAGTGATAGGTCACGCCGGGCTCAGCATAGATGCTCACGTGGTCCACGGGCTTAAGCTCCACTCCGGCCGTGGCGTAAGTGCTCCAGAGCAACTGTTTTTCTTTGAGATTTTTGGAAGAAGGGGTCACTATGTTTCGAGTGACGCGTGTGGTTGCGGCTTTTCCGCTCACCAGTTTCTCGGCCTCGCCGCCTGCTCCGACGTAGGTGTTCAGCCCCTTCCATCGCCACACATTGTAGCGTGCTCCGAGCGGTATGCCCACGTAGTGGAGTTTCTGCGATGTGGTGCTGGTGCTGCTGACGTCGGACGTGGTAAAAGTGGATTTCAGATAGCTGTAGTCGACACCCGAGTGGAGGCTCCATCTGTCGTTGATGGCATAGCTCACCGACAAGCCCACTTTCAATGGGAGATTATGCTTCGACTTTTCCTTCAGGTCGCTCTTGCCGGCAGCAAACAGCGTGGTAGTCTTGGCGCTGAAGTCCTGAGGGTAGGATAGACCAATGGGCTCGGCCGACATGAGCGTGATGCCGGAGCCTGAGTGGTTGCTGCCTGTTGCTCCTGCCAGAGCTAGTCCGATGCTCACGGCATGGTGGCTCTCTTCATCGCGCCAACCGTAGCTGCGGGCTGGCTGATAGTCTTCTTCCTGGCGGGTCGAAGGCTGAAGGGGATGCTCCGACTCTTTTACCGGCTGTTGCTGGGTGCGACGGCTCTGCTCTGTGTTGGCCTGTGCCACCATCTGTGACTCTGCCGGCTGCCGAGTCTCGGCCGCTGTCGGATTCTGATTTGAGGCATTGTAATGAGGACGCGAGGTGGCGGCAGCAAGGAGGGTGCCTAAGCGCTGGCGCAGCCCGCTGTGGGCCGGCAGCGCATCGTCGGGGCATGTTGACGGGACCGCGTCGTCAGCATTCGCCTGCTGTGAGGCCTCGCTGACGGGTATTGGTGAGTCCAACCGGATTTTCGACGTCAGAGCAGTGTCGGGCTGAGCCTTCCGGGGCAGTGCTTCCCAAAGCCCGACACCTGCGGCCAGCGCCACAGCTGCTGCCACTGCAATACGCCGTGGATGAAGCTGTAGCAGCATCGGCTGTTTCTGGGGTGGAGTGCCGGCGGTTTCGCCCCGGCGCTTCATCTCCTGCTTGATGTCGTCAAGCAGGCCCTCGGGCACCTTGCCTTCGTAGTTGCCGGCCAACTGGCGCAAGTCTTTAATCCATTTGCCGTCCATATTCTAATCCTTTCTTATATTCCTTTATCAACCGGGCCAGCATGCTTTTAGCCCGGTGGAATTGCGAGGCCGAACTGTCGGGCTTGATACCCAGTAGCTGGCCTATTTCCTTATGGCTTTTGCCTTCTATGGCAAAGAGGTTGAGCACCTGTCGATAGCCTTCGGGCAGTTTGCGTATGAGCTTAACGAGAGTTTCGGGAGTGAGTCCTTCGGTGTCGGGGGCTTCGTCGGCCACTTCGGGGGGCTCTTTGTCAAAGAGCACCTCGGGTGATGCTTTGCGTCGCCGAAGCGTCAGAAGGGCTTCGTTCACCACGATGCGCGTCATCCAGGCACGCAGTGAGCCTTCGCCCTTATAGTGGAAAGAATGGAGGTGGGTGAAAATCTTGATGAAACTTTCCTGAAGCACATCCTTCAGGTCTTCATCATCGACATATCGTGCACCTACACCGGAGAGATAGCCGGCGTAGGTGCAGAAGAGACGGTCGATAGCCGAGGCCTCGCCCCGGTTGAAAGCCTCCAATAGGGCCTTTTCGTCGCTCTTGTCCGATATCCGTTTCAGTACCACTTCGTCAGGGATAACGCAGCCGCTATTGGTTTCTTGTGCGATACTTGAACTTAATACTCTTTTCCCCACTGAAGGAACGGTATTTCAGTGTGAGATCCACGTATTTACCCTTGGTGTCAGGCAACTTATCGAGACGGAAGGCCATTATGGCGTCGCAGGGACGTCCGCTGATAGTGTCGCCACGCGCATCCTGATGGAGCACCACTTCATAGGGCTCTGCGCCCTTCACCAGATTGACATAGTGCACAACTCCTGGTGAGAAATAGGTTCGCATACGGAGGGTCAGATAGCCATCCTCGCACACGGTCATCCAGTCGTTTACGATTTCAAGGCGGTCGTTGCCGTAGAGTTTGTTGTTTTCCGTTCCCTTGTCCTCGGCCATGTTCTTTGTGCGGATGGTGTCCACCCAGTTCACATAGACGTTCTTCATATCCTTGTCTTTAATCTCGTTGTCCTTGGCGGGCCGGTAGTTCACGAATGCTCTCACTTCCTTGACGAAGGTCGACGGAGTGAGGTTCACCGGATAGAGCCGAGTGCTGTCGTTAAGTTGGAAGATAGTCTGTCCATTCACCTGTTTGATGGTTACCACTGCATCGGGGTAGTAGCGGCTGGCGTCGTTGTCGTCATCATCATTACAGGAGGTAAAGATACTGGCGGTCAGGACGAGAAGGACCGTTAAAAGAAAATACTTCTTACTTATCATCTTACTTAATTTTTAAAGAGTTTCTGCCCTTTAAATGCTATTTGTGGGCAGACCTTGCATGGGAACTGGCACAATCTGACGAGTTTTTTTAGGTTATGCCCTTGGGGGCATTGTGCGGCAGTTGCTGTGCGGGGCACGCTGATGGATTGAGAGGCGCTTTCTATACCTTATTAAATATAATAGTGGCTTATCATATATGTTTGAGCGCACCCTGCTCAGCACGACTGTCGGCTGTTGTGGCCTCGGATTGGGAAGGCCGGCATTCGGCACATGTAAGTAGTAATCAGAGTGGGGCAGGGGCACCCCGAGCTCACCGGGAGGTGGTTAACAGAGCCAGCTCTGAGACTGAAACTGTTTTTTCAGAATTTTTCTGCCTGTCCGGTGCAAGGTTTCGTCCGTTGGTGCGTTTACCTTGTAGTAAACATTAATAACTCATAACAATTAAAATGAAAAAGCTATCCATCTTTACGCTTGCACTCCTCACCGTGAGTGCCCTCATGCTGACATCCTGTCTTGGCAGCAATGACGGAGATTCGTACATCACTCCCGAAGAGCAGCATTCTGCCTTCCTTGCTGCCAGTGGCTCCTACACCGGCGACTGCATTTTTATGAAGGCAGGGTCGGCAACGGAGAAGGACTCGGCCGACGTCAGTTGGTCGCTTGTCACCGATTCCACCCTTACCATCCAGAACTTCCCGCTGAAACCGCTGGCTGAGAATGTGAGCAATACGGAGCTCAAGGAGGCTATGGAGAAACTGAGCGACACAACGTTGGACTGCTACATAGGCTTCTATCAGTCTAATCCTCCCACCTTGCTCATCAACCCCAAGCCCATAGACCTCAATCTCAGCTATGCAGGGGCCGACCACAAGGTGAGAATCTATTTCTATGTGAACAACTACTACTCGGCAGGAGTCTACGATGCCGAGACCCGCACGCTCACCATGACGCTCATAGAGGCTGCGGTCTATGTTGACGACTCTCAGACCAACATGCTGGACGGCGACAAAGCGTTCCAGCTTGTGGGCAAAAAATTCTGACTTTCATCCTGAGACTTCTGCCTGCATGAGGCAGGCGAGGAGTCTCCTTTACACTGTTTCTGACACTTGGACCATCAATAGGCGGGCATCTCTTCCCAGGGATGCTTCCTGTGGGTGGTCCTTTTTCTTGTCTTTTGTCAGGGAACACCATGGGGCTTACGAGTAGCTGTGTTCTGCATGACTACCCTTTATTTCTGAACGGTCTTTTCTCTGCGCTGTACTCTCCTTGAACTTTAGTGTAGCTAAACAATATGTTGTTTTACTTACATTTGTAGCTTTGTACTGGAAGGAAGCAAGGAGTCATTGCTCTCGCCCAAGGGTGCCGTGCCCTCTCACACCAGGGCTACTGCCTCTCACTCTTGGTCCTGGAATAGCTTGTTCCAAGAGGATGGAAAGCGTACTCCTGAGGTTATGTTTCCTATTCTCATAGGCTGGTGTGTTGTGCTCTCCATTGTGAACGGCTTTAAACCCTAAGGGTGTCATTATGGCATTCTTGGATGACAAGTTGTCATAAGGCTCTCTTTGGCTCGCCTTTTGAGTAACTGAAGGCGTAAATCAAAAGAAATGAAAGGAGATACATATTATGACATTTGACAATTTCACCATTAAAGCCCAAGAGGCAGTCCAGGAGGCTGTGAACACAGCACAGCGTGCCGGACAGCAGGCCGTGGAGCCGGTGCATCTGCTCCAGGGTATCCTGGTAAAGGCGAAGGACGAAGTTAACTTCATCTTCCAAAAGCTTGGCGTGAGCCTTCAGCAGGTTGAGACGTTGGTGCAGAGCGAGATTAGCCATCTGCCCAAGGTGTCGGGTGGCCAGCCCTATCTGAGCAACGACACCAACGCAGTGTTCCAGCGCACCCTTGACATCTCGCAGAAGTTGGGCGACCAGTTTGTGAGTGTGGAGCCCATGCTGCTGGCTCTGCTCGCCGTGAACAGTACAGCCGGCAGAATTCTCAAGGATGCCGGCGTCACCGAGGAGGAGATGCGCAAGGCTATTATGGAACTGCGTCAGGGGCAGAAAGTGCAGAGCGAGAGCGGCGATGAGAACTATCAGGCACTCTCGAAATATGCGCGCAACCTTGTGGCCGATGCACGGGCCGGAAAGCTCGACCCCGTGATAGGCCGTGACGAGGAGATACGCCGCGTACTTCAGATTCTCTCCCGAAGGACTAAGAACAATCCTATCTTGCTCGGTGAGCCGGGTACGGGTAAGACTGCCATTGTGGAGGGTCTGGCCGAGCGTATTGTCCGTGGCGACGTGCCTGAGAACCTGAAGAACAAGCAAGTCTATTCGCTCGATATGGGTGCTCTCCTGGCCGGAGCCAAATATAAGGGTGAGTTCGAGGAACGCTTGAAGGCCGTCATTAAGGAAGTGAGCCAGTCTGACGGCAACATCATCCTCTTCATCGATGAGATTCATACGCTTGTCGGTGCGGGAGGCGGCGAGGGTGCCATGGACGCAGCCAACATCCTGAAGCCTGCGCTGGCTCGCGGTGAGCTGAGAGCCATTGGTGCCACAACGCTCAACGAGTACCAAAAGTACTTCGAGAAGGATAAGGCCTTGGAGCGTCGTTTTCAGACTGTTATGGTCGACGAGCCTTCCGAGGTGGATGCCATCAGCATCCTGCGTGGACTCAAGGAGCGCTATGAGAACCATCATAAGGTGCGTATCACTGACGATGCCTGCATCGCGGCCGTGAAGCTCTCGGAGCGCTATATCACCGACCGTTTCCTCCCCGACAAGGCTATCGACCTCATGGATGAGGCTGCAGCCAAGCTGAGAATGGAGCGCGACTCGGTACCCGAGGAGCTCGACGAGATTACGCGTCATCTTAAGCAACTCGAGATTGAGCGCGAGGCCATCAAGCGCGAGAACGATGCCGACAAGATTAAGCAGCTCGACAAGGAGATAGCCGAACTCAAGGAGCAGGAGCACAGCTATCGCGCTAAGTGGGAGGCCGAGAAGGCTCTGGTGAACAAGATTCAGCAGGACAAGCAGGAGATGGAGAGCCTCAAGTTTGAATCGGAGAAGGCTGAGCGGGAAGGCAACTACGGGCGAGTGGCCGAAATTCGGTACGGCAAGCTGAAGAGCTTGCAGGACGACATCGACCGCATACAAAAGCAACTGCATTCCACCCAGGGTGCTGAAGCCATGGTGCGCGAGGAGGTCACAGCCGACGATATAGCTGAGGTGGTGAGCCGCTGGACGGGAATACCCGTCACCCGAATGATGCAGAGCGAGCGTGAGAAACTGCTCCACATGGAGGAGGAACTCCATAAGCGTGTCATCGGACAGGATGAGGCCATCAAGGCGGTCAGCGATGCTGTGCGTCGCAGCCGTGCCGGACTACAGGATCCGAAGCGTCCAATTGCTTCGTTCATCTTCCTCGGTACGACAGGTGTGGGCAAGACGGAGCTGGCAAAGGCTTTGGCTGAATACCTCTTCAATGATGAGAGCATGATGACCCGAATCGATATGAGTGAGTATCAGGAGAAGTTCAGCGTCACCCGTCTCATCGGTGCGCCTCCAGGCTATGTGGGCTACGACGAGGGCGGTCAGCTCACTGAGGCTGTGAGACGGAAGCCTTACAGCGTGGTGCTCTTCGATGAAATCGAGAAGGCTCATCCGGATGTGTTCAACATCCTGCTGCAGGTGCTCGACGACGGACGGCTCACCGACAACAAGGGACGTACGGTGAACTTCAAGAACACCATTATCATCATGACGTCGAATCTGGGCAGCCAGTACATCCAGGCTCAGATGGAAGGTCTCACGGACTCCAACCGCGACGGCCGCATCAAAGAGACGAAAGCCAAGGTGATGGAAATGCTCAAGAAGACCATACGTCCGGAGTTCCTCAACCGCATTGATGACATCATCATGTTCCTGCCGCTCACCCAATCGCAGATAGCTCAGGTCGTGACGCTTCAGATGAATAAGGTCAGGAAGATGCTTGAGTCGCAGGGATTTACGCTCAACTGGACACCTGCCGCCATCGACTATCTGGCTCAGGTGGGCTACGACCCGGAGTTTGGTGCAAGGCCGGTGAAGAGAGCCATTCAGGACTATGTGCTGAACGACCTCTCGAAGAAATTGCTGGCCGAGCAGGTCTCGCGTGAGAAACCCATCACGGTGGATGTGGAGAACGGGCAACTGACGTTCAAGAATAAATAATTCATTCCGCCTAAGTTAAAGGGGTGCATGGACTTAGAAAGGTTTATGCACCCCTTTTTCGTGCCTTGCCCCTGGGTGCTACGGTGAAGAGGGCAGCTTGAGGAAATGTCTGTCGGCACGTGTTCCACTAGCCCCGGGCCGTTGCCTGGCACTCCGGTGATGTCCGATATTCATGGAAGCCTCGGCTTATGAGTTCCGGACCTTTGCCTTATTCAGAGTCAGGTCGCTCTTTTTGCTTGTCGCTCAGCGCCAGTCCGTCGACAATAGAGTCGGCCAAAGAGATATTAGGCACTCTCACGGCCGTTGCCTTCAAGTATTCACAGACTCTGATAAAGATAGCGGCGGCCGGAACAATCACGTCGGCACGGTCGTCCTTCAGATTGAATGCTGCAATACGCTCTTCAATGCTCATAGGTTGCAGAATGCCGTAGAGTCGCTTAAGCTCGTCGAGAGATATCTCTTTGCGTTTCTTGTCGGTCTGTCCTATCTTGTAGAGTTTGTTGATATTGCCGCCCGATCCGATAATCTGGATATCCTTGTATTTGTTGGCGTAGTCGGTGAGTCCTTGCTTGAGCTCCTCTTCCTCCTCAGCGGTCACTTTTCCACTGAGCAGGCGTAAGGTTCCGATGTTGAAGGAGTGACTCTCGGTGAGCGTGCCGTCGTGAAGGAGCGATACTTCAGTGCTGCCACCGCCTACATCGATGTAAGCAAAGTTACCCTGGTTGGAGTCGGTCTTCTCGATGAGATTGTTGCAGAGCAGGCGGGCTTCCTCTGCGCCTTCGATGATTTCAAGGCGTATGCCCGACTCCCGTCTTATCTTCTTCATCACATGTTTTCCGTTGGCAGCATCGCGCATGGCACTGGTGGCGCACGCCCGGTAGCGCTCTACCTGGTAGAGCTTCATGAACTGCTTGAAGCCTTTCATCATGTGAACCATCATGTGCTCGCGCTCTTTGGAGATGCGCTCAAGCGTGAAGACATCCTTGCCAAGGCGGAGTGGTATCCTGACAAACATGAGTTTCTTGAGGCGCTTGGAAGGGTCTGTGGTGTTCTTATTGAAGCTCTTGATAAGCAGACGGGCACCATTCGAACCGATATCGATTGCTGCTATGTTCATAGTTGGGGTATTGATGTTGAGGGGGTGTTCTGATAAGCTTTATAGAGTTCCTCCTGACTGCGGAACGGTGCTCCTTCCTGCAGATGATTGCCGCCCTTGCCGTCGACGATGCGTCCGTTGGTCGTGTCACGAAGTCCGAAGTCGACTGTGCGCATGAGGTCGGACTGCAGGTCCTTGTCGTAGACGGGTGTCATCACCTCGACGCGGTTGAGCAGGTTGCGGGGCATCCAGTCGGCCGAGCCGAGATAGAACCGGTTGTCGCCGCCGTTGCAGAAGATGAGGATGCGTGCATGTTCCAGATAGCGGTCGATGATGCCTATAGCCTTGATGTTGTCGCTAAGGTGGGGTATCCCGGGCATTAGCGAGCAGTTGCCTCGGATGACGATGCCTATCTTGACTCCGGCCTGCGAGGCCTCATAGAGCTTCGCCACCATGTCGGGGTCGGTGATGTGGTTAATCTTTATCTTTACCCAGGCTTCCTTACCTGCTTTCGCATTGTGGATTTCATTGTCGAGGAGTCTGAGCAGACGGCCTTTCATGGATATGGGCGACACCATGAGCTCACGGAATCTCACCTGAGAGAAGGGGCGCTCAATGAATTCGAACACCTTGGCCACCTCATTGACAATCTTCTTCTGGGCAGTCATCAGAAAGTAGTCGGTGTAGGTGCGGGCATTGCCCTCGTGGAAGTTGCCGGTGCCAATGCAGGCGATGTTGCCTTTGCCCGATTCTATGAACAGCAATTTGGAGTGCACCTTGAGCCCCTCAACACCGAACACCACGTTGACCCCTTCTTCCTGCATCCGCTTGCTCCACTTGATATTGCTCTCTTCGTCAAAGCGGGCCAGCAGCTCGACGACCACCGTGACCTCCTTGCCATTGTGGGCTGCATTGATGAGTGCCTTCACCACCTTGGAGTCCTTGGCCACTCTGTAAAGTGTGGTTTTGATGGCTTTCACCTCGGGCTTGATGGCTGCCTCCTGAAGCACGCGCACGTAGCCGTCGAACTTATGATAGGGCACGTGGATGAAGCGGTCCTTATCGCGGATGAGCTTCAGAATGCTCTCCTTCGAGACAAATTCTTTCTTCATCACCTGTGGCCATACCGGGTATTTCAGTTCAGTGTGTCCACAGTCGGGAAACTTCATCAGGTCTTTGTGATTTTGATAGCGGCGACCTGCTATGCTCGTATCAAGCATATTGAGGTTGAACCTCTTCCTTATTTGTTTCAGTATGCCTTTGGGCATGCTTCCATCATAGATGACTCTCACTGCGCTTCCACGGCGCCGCGAGTTGACACCGGCGGCTATCTTCTCCAGAGTTCCGTAGTCGGCATAGTTGTCAAGGTCCATCTCGGCATCCTTAGTGAACTTGAAGGAGTAGGCCCTGAAGGTGCTCTCCTTAAAACCGATGAAGACCAAAGGCAGGCAGAAGCGAACCACATCGTCGAGGTACATGAGGTTGTCGTACCCATCTGATTTGGGGAGTCGCACCCAACGGCCTATAGCCCTGTCGGGAACCTTTACGATGGCATATTTCTTTTTCTGTGACTCCACCTCGGTTTTCTCCACAGCGAGATAGATGCGATTGTCCTCGAAGACGGCCAGGTCTTTAATCTCGGACAGCCATATGGGGTTGATGCTGCCATTGAGCTTGTTGTAGAAGAGCTCAGTGAGGAAGTGCTGCTGTTCCTCGTTGAGCTCATTCTCCTTGAGCAGTCGGATGCCATGAAGACGAAGTTCGGATTCAACCCGGTCGATGGCCATCGTGTATTCTGCCGCATAGGTGGCATTAAGCTTGTTGATGGTCTTCAGGCTGCGTCTGATTTTCTCCAGGGTCTGCTTGCCGATATGTCGGTTCTCCGACAGACGGTTGAGTGAGGCCACGCGCACGCGGAAGAACTCATCGAGATTGTTGGAGTAGATGCCGAGAAACGATACCCTTTCAAGCAGTGGAATATACTCTTTCTCTGCTTCTTCCAGGATACGGTGGTTGAAGTACATCCAACTCACGTCGCGCTCTATGTAGCAGTCCTTAACCTTCGGCATCTTGGGGCTGCTTGGATTCTTTGTGCTTGTTGCTGTCATGCCTTTTGTCTTTTCCCTTTTTCTTGTCATCAGCATGCTTGTTGTCGGGCTTCTTCTCCTTTTTCTCCTTGCTGGCTTTGCCAACCTTTCCCAGGTCTCCGGGCAAAATCAAATCGGCATTTTCCTCGTTGAGATGGAAAGCCTTGACGAACTTCTTAACGCTCTCGGCCGGAACCTTGATGGCATGTAGATGGTCGCAACTCTCGAAAGCATGCCGGCTCATGTGCTTGGGAGTGCCCAGAAAGGTGACTTGCTTCAGATTGTCGCAGTCGCCGAAGGCATAGCCCTCGAGGCGTTCCATATTTGCCGGAAAGGTTATCTCCTCAATATTGTCGCAGTCATAAAAGGCATCCCTTCTGATTTCGCGCAGAGTGGTAGGCAGTGTCAGCTTGCTGAGGTGAGGGTTCCGATAGGAAGCCTGCTCTTCGATTACCTCTACACCCTCGGGAACAGTGAGCTCAGGCTTTTTGCCGAAGATGAAGATGAGCTCTTTCCTGTCGGCTGTATAGGCTGCCTCTTCGTCACATTCGTATTCATCACTATTGAGCTTTTGAAGGGCAAAGTTGACAAGCTTGTTGGTAGCATGACGCTTGTCATCCTTCTTCATTCCCTCTATGATACCCTCAAGGGCCTTTTTCGTTTTCTTCATACCTCTCTGTTATTGATGTAGTGCAAAGTTACTACATCACTGCCTTTATTGACCGTAAATACGTATTAAGATTCTGTTACAATTCGACTTGTAACATCTTTTAAATAGAATTGTAATAGGTCTGCAATATGAATGTGTTAACTTTGCCCATTGAATCAATTATGCGTTTACATGAAGGATATGAGATGGACGGCCTTAGGCCTTATGCTTCTGCCCTGTTGGTGTGTGGCACAGGAGCTGAAGCCGACCGTGAATCTGCACGGTACACTTAGAGGAAAGTATGAGTATCAGACCCAGGAGAAGGAGGGCCGCTTCGAAGTGCGTACGGCAAGAGTCAGTGTGGAGGGCGACGTGACGCCCATAGTGAGCTATAAGGCAGAGATAGACCTCTGTGACGAGGGGCAAATCAAGATGCTCGACGCTTACACCCGAATCAAGCCTTGGAAGAGCCTTCAGTTCACGATAGGCCAGGAAAGGGTGCCTTTCACCATCGACGCTCATCGCTCACCTCACCAGCAGTATTTTGCCAATCGCAGTTTCATAGCCAAGCAGGTGGGCAATGTCAGGGATGTGGGCGCCGAGGTAGGATACACGTTCCATCCCGGATTCCCCATTGTGGTGCGTGCCGGACTTTTCAATGGCTCAGGACTCACCAATCAGAAAGACTTTTGGACCAGCAACATCAACTTCTCCTCGAAGGTGGTGGCAATGCTTCCCTGCGGACTCGATGTGGAAGCCAGTGTGCAGAAGGTGCGTCCGTCGGACATCAATATAATAATGTGGGACTGTGGACTCACCTACCATCGCTCCGGCTTCATAGCCGAGGTTGAATATCTTTACAAGCATTATGCCGATAAGGCTTTCCACCCGGTGCATGCGTTCGACGGTTTTGTGAGCTATGACATACCTCTCCGCAAATGTCTCTTCATCAAGGTATCGCCCTTGGTGAGATATGACTACATGAGCGACCATAGCGACGGCAAGCGCTATCTCAACGGAGCCGTTGACCCTGACGGGTGCCTGATAGTGAACGACTACAAGCGCTCACGAATCACTTCGGGTGTGACTCTGAGCTTTGGCAAGCCCTTCATCTCTGACTTGAGAATCAATTACGAGAAATACTTCTACGGGCGTGACGGCGTGCCCAAGGTGTCGGAGCGCGATAAGATTGTCGTTGAGGTCATGACACGATTCTGAGGGCGATGTCGGCTGGGCGGACGCTGGACCGCTTAGGCCTTAATACAGCCAAAACAACGGTAATATATCTTAATTATCCAGGCTCAGGGTGGCAGGACTGCAACTTTTGCACTATATTTGTACACAGTATTAATGAATAAATCAGACAGATTATGAGTACAACATTGATTATCGTTCTGGCTATTGTCGCCTTGTTAGTGATTTGGGTCATCAGTATCTATAACAGTTTGGTGCGCTTACGCAATAACCGTGAGAATGCATTCGCCAACATCGACGTGCAGTTGCGTCAGCGCTATGATCTCATCCCCCAGCTGGTATCAACGGTCAAGGGATATGCCACTCACGAGAAGGAAGTCTTCGAGCGAGTGACCGAGGCGCGTTCGGCTGCCCTGAGTGCCAGCACCATTGATGAGAAGATGAAGGCCGACAATGCACTCACCAATGCCTTGTCGGGACTGAAGGTGTCGCTGGAGGCTTATCCCGAGCTGAAAGCTAACCAGAATTTCCTCCAGCTGCAAGGTGAGATATCCGATATCGAGAACAAGCTGTCGGCCACACGCCGCTACTTCAATGTGGCCACAAGGGAATTGAATAATGCCGTGCAGACCTTCCCAAATAATCTCTTTGCCGGGATGTTCGGCTTCAAGACCGAGTCCATGTACGACCTTGCCGAGCAGCGTGCTACTCTGGAGAAGGCTCCTGAGATAAAGTTCTGATGCGATGAGGTATGTAGGCATACAGACGCAAATCAGCCGCAACAACATCATGAGCATGTTGTTGCTGCTGATGTTTCCCGTCATCCTTCTCGGCACAGTGTGGGTGTTCCTGGCTCTGCTCAATTATTTCGGTGGAGGCTACTATGATGCGTATGGCAATGTGGTACATGTACTCGACACTTCCACGGTGAACTATTATTTCCTCCAAGCCCTGCCTTGGGTCGTTGGAGGCGTGGCTATATGGTTTGTCATAGCTTTCTTCGCCAACACCTCGATGATTCGTCATGCCGTGCATGCACGGCCATTGGAGCGGAGGGAGAATCCCCGCATCTACAACATCGTGGAGAACCTTTGCATGAGCTGCGGGATGGACATGCCCCAAATCAACATTGTTGACGACCCACAGCTCAATGCTTTTGCCAGCGGAATCAACAAGCAGACCTACACCGTGACGCTGACAACGGGAATCATTGATTATCTTGACGATGAGGAGCTGGCCGGAGTCATTGGCCATGAGCTGACCCATATCCGCAACCACGACACCCTGCTGCTCATCACCAGTATCATCTTTGTGGGCATCGTCTCTACTATAATGGAGCTCACGATGCGTACACTCTACTACAACTTCCTCTTTGGCGGCGCTGGTAGGGTGGACAGCGATGATGATGAGCGTGGCAGCTCTCTGAGCTGGATAGCCATCATGCTGGTAGGCATCGTGTGCTGTGCCATTGCCTATCTCTTCACGTTGCTCACCCGCTTCGCCATCTCACGCAAACGGGAGTACATGGCCGATGCTGGCGGAGCAGAGCTCTGCGGCAATCCTTTGGCCCTGGCTTCGGCTCTGCGCAAGATATCGAAGGCGCCCGGACTGGGCAGTGTGAAGCGGGCTGATATTGCACAACTGTTCATCATTGAGCCTAAGATGTCGCTCCATGGAGTGATGGGCTTCATGAACTCGCTCTTTTCCACCCACCCCGACACACAGAAGCGCATCGAGGTGCTGGAGCAATTCTAAAATGAAATGAGATCTTTAATGCTCTTCTTCGTTGCCCTCCTGCTTCCGATTTCTAAAGCATGGGGGCAACATGTTTCTTACAGTCCGTTTATGCATTACACCGACCGAGTGAATGAGTTTGAAAAGATGCGGGCTGTCGACAGCACCGATGTTGTGATGTTGGGCAACAGCCTCACTGAGTTTGGAGGCGACTGGAGCAAGCTGCTTCGAGCCTACCACGTGCGCAATCGTGGTATAGCAGGCGACGATGCGAATGGCATCTACCAGCGGCTGTCACAAATACTGCCCGGAAAGCCGAAGGCTATCTTCCTCATGGTGGGAATCAATGACATAGCCAACGGACTTTCTATCGACGAGGTGGCATCGCGCTGTGAGCGGGTGATAGCTAAAATCCGACACGATTCGCCTCGAACCAAACTCTACGTGCAGAGTCTGCTGCCCATCAACGAGAGCTTCGGCCGATGGACGAAGCTGAACGGTAAGACGGAGTGGGTGCCGCAGCTGAATGCACGTCTGAGAGCCTACTGCAAAAAGAAAGGCATAGGCTATATTAACCTCTTTCCCTTCTTCGTGCGCCATGGCTCCCATGAGATGCGTAAGGAGCTCACTGCCGATGGCTTGCATCTCACCCCACAAGGCTATAAGGAGTGGGGCTTCGTACTCAAAAAGTATATCGTGGCGCTCTCCTGAGAGAGCACTTCAGGCTTTCCATCCCAGGAGCCGGAACCATGATGCCGGGGCCATGTGGCTAGCAGCCCCGCCTTGCCGGGTATTGGCCGACGGCCTACAGCTCACTGCTTCTTCGAGAGCAGCCACTATCCTGTCGGGAGCGCTGTTGGCCCACATCCTAAAGCTTGCGTCCTCCTCGTAGTCATGGGTGAAGTCGAGCAGCTTGCTGAGGTCGAAGTCTTCGGCCCCAATGCCGGCTCCCACACGCTCGGCATCGCTCACATTGCATTCCTGCTCTATGTGCACCGGTACCATGAGGGCGGGCTTACCCATATAGAATGCCTCGCACACCGACTCAAACCCACCTGTTGACGCATAGGCGCGACAGTTGGCTAAAGCCTCGAGAAAAGCCTCGTCGTTGAGCTGGCAGAAGGTGAGCTTTTCGTCGATGTTCTTATCTGCTGCGAAGTTAGTGCTTGCATATTACAGAGTTATGTCGAAATGATGAAGAAACGGTGAATTTCGTTTTCGAGGTGCCATGCCCCGAAGTGGATTCCTGGCGTGGCCGACCCGAAGGCTGACGGGCGACGAATGAAAAATAACGGTCTTGAGGCTCCGTTATTAGGTGATAAAAGCTTATCTTTGCAGGGTCAGAGAAAGATGACTTAGTATGTCAATGTATATCGTTTTGCTCATTGTCGGTTTCATAGCCGGTACCTTTTCGGGTGCTTTCGGCTTTGGCGGTGCAATGATATTGTTGCCGGTAATCACCTCTTTCTATGGAGTCGGGGTGGCAGTCCCCGTTTCCACCATTGCCCAAATGCTGAGTAATCTCTCCCGCTCCGTATTGGGGTGGAAGGAAATCAAGTGGAAGCAGGTGGCCTGGTTCCTCATACCGGCTTTGCCCTTCACTGCTCTTGGTGCATGTGGCTTTTCACTGGTCGACAAGGTGCTGATGACGCGGGTGCTCTGTGTGTTCCTCATTGGCTTTGCGCTGCTGAAGCTGCGTGGCAAGATGCATCTGCCTAAAGGGCACCGTACAATGCTCCTCGGAGGCAGTCTCACCGGCGTGCTCAATGGCCTGCTGGGCATTTCGGGACCTATCAGCAGTGCTGTGTTCCTGACCTTGGAGCTATCGCCCGTGAGCTACATTGCCTCTGAGGCCACAGCTGCTACCGCCATGCATGTGGTGAAGGCCATCACTTATGGCAAGTTCCACTTGATGAATGGTTCTATATTCTTCAGCGGGTTGTTTATTGGCGTTGCCATGGTAGCCGGCAATGTGCTTGCTATGCGCCTCATCCGACTGACCGATAAGAAGAAATATCAGCGTGTGGTGGCAACTGTGATGATGCTGGTATCGGTATGGCTCTTCATCAGTGTGAAGGGCTGATGCCGAAGAGTGCCTGACAGAGCCGCTTTCCGCTCTCCGTACGGAAGATGTTGCGATAGGCAGCCTCAATGCCGTGCAGGTCGACACTGTCTTCATAGAGGTTCACGAGGAAATCGGCCTCTACAAGTATCTGGTAGTCGGCACCGTCAATGTCCTTATAGGTGTGGTGGTGGGCGATGAGATAGCAGATGCGGTCGATGTCGGAGGCATCATAGCCTAAGGTCTCCAGGAGCTTGCGTGCCGGTGCCGGGCCCTCCTGCTCTTGTAGCTTGCCCACGCAACTGCCGTATTTTGCTTCGGCGGGATGAATGCCGATGTCGTGGAGCACAGCCGCCGACTCCAGTACGAAGAGAGTGTGGGTGTCGAGCTGTTCCAACCGCCCTATGAGCTGTGCCAGTCGATGCACCTTGAGAAAATGCTGTATGCGCTTGGCATCACCTTTGTCGAATTCTATCATGGCTAACGTTAGCCGGTCAATCATCTCCATTGTCTTTGTCCTTCCTTTATGTTTATGGGAATAACGTTTTTCATAGCCGTTTTGTTGTGGTGAAGGGCCATAAAGATTGGCCTTCAGAGCCTTCTTGACCCTTGGCCGAGGCTGTTTCCGCCAATTGGCGTAACTATGTCCGCCAAATGGCGTAGCTATGTCCGCCAAATGGCGTAACTATCTACTCCAAATGGCGTAGCTATCGTTTTCCTTGGGCGGAAGATGTTGATGGCCGTGGAGTGGAGGCATCGCGCAAGAGGTCATATCGCAGTGTGCGTTGGTGACTGCACTCATTCTGTGATGAGCCGGAAAAGGGTAGGAGGGTGGTGCTTCATCTTTAGGGGGCTATCTCCGACGAGACCTGCCGCGCCGACGTGTTAACACAATGTAACAGACGAAAAGCGATGTTTTTCTTTGCTCTCCCATGCACTTTCCGTAACTTTGCAGTGCAGTCTCGGCTTTACCATGGAGGAATGCCATTGAGAATGAAATGTGCATAGGTGTGACCTTCAGGCTGATGATATGTCCGACCATAAAACGATATCATAATATGAGAAAAAACATTTTGTGCCTGCTTGCGGCCTTGCTGCTTGCGGCCCCCTTAAGTGCTCAGCACCGTGCAGACCAGCAACATCTGAGCGATCCCAACTCGTTTTCATTCATCGTCTTCGGCGACCCTCAAGGTTACACCAAGTACGACATCAATCAGCCTCTCTTCGAACTGTGTACGGCATGGATAGCCGACAATGTGGAGAACCTCAACATTCAGGGAGTGCTCTTCACCGGTGACCTGATAGAGCAGAATGAGAATATCGTGCGTAACCGCAGTATGCTCAACCAGACCAGCAAGCAGATGTGGGAGTGGAGCTCGCACTGTCTGAAGCGCCTCGACGGCAAAGTGCCCTACATGATAGCCGGCGGCAACCACGAATACGGCTATGTCCGTGGTGACGAAGAGTTTACTCACTATCCGGAGTACTACACTTTCGAGCGCAATCCGAAGGCGGCCGAGCATCTCGTTGCCACCTATCCCAGCAGAATGGGCTGCCAGTCGCTGGAGAATGCGGCCTGGGAATACAACGAAAAATATTGGGGCAAGCTTCTCGTCATCAATTTCGAATGGGCGCCACGCGATGAGGTGCTGGCGTGGGCCAAGGCACTCTGCAACAGCGATAAGTACAAGGATCATCTGGTCATCGTACTTACGCACACTTATCTCCGCGAACTCACCAACACCCTCACCGACAAGGAGCACTACAAGATAAAGTCGCAGAATTTCGGTCAGCAGATGTGGGACAAGTTTGTGAAGCAGTGCGCCAACGTGCGCTTGGTCATCTGCGGACATACCGGACATCCCGATGACAAGCATCCCGGCAGTGCTCAGGACTTCAAAAACAATACGGCCTATCTGGAGAGCACCAACGACGCTGGCAAGAAGGTGTTCCAGTTTATGTGGAACATCCAGTGCTTAGGCGGCGGATGGGAAGGTAACGGCGGCGACGGATGGATGCGCATTCTGGAATTCCTTCCCGACGGCCGCACCATCAAGGCTTCAACCTATTCGGTGCTCTTCGGTATCAGTCCGATGACCAAGCATCTGGCTCACCGCACCGACCCCTGTTGTCAGTTCAACATGGTCATCGACCGATAAGACGGCCGTCGCCTCCCTGCACACTGTATCCGGGAAGAGCAGCGCAACAGTGACGACTTGGAGCCTGTGGACTTGCAGTATGCGCGCGCGGACACGGCTTGCAGCCACTCGGGAACCGGTAGCAGGTCTTCACCTTTATATAATATTAAGGTGGCACATCCCGGTACTCGGGAAGCCCTAGGGTGGAATCGTGAACGGGATGTGCCAGCCCATAGGGGCGGAGTGGGGGCAGACTGTCTGGCTGCACACGACGGTAGCCTACGCGAGCTGAGCACAGAAGCCGAACGACATGGACCAGAATTGTTCGGGCAGTCGTGTGGGGGTGACAAAATGATGAATCTTAGTGTGATGGGCCAAAAAGTACTGACAATAATTTTGTAGTTCAAGATATTTTTGTAATTTTGCCCCGTAAAGAGCCGCTGAAAGCCGTGGTTGGTCATCATGGCACAGCGGCGCCGGAGGGGGCAGTCAGCCTAAATCAAGGAGCCACCTCTGGTCCTGCCAGGGAACTTAAATGGATACTATACATACGCAGAGTAACTAAACATTTAAACAAATAAATCTATGAGCTCTCAAAAGAAAAACTGGGCAGCCATTATCATCATGTTCTGCCTGTTTGCCATGATTGCATTCGTCACGAACCTTTGCAGTCCTATGGCTGTTATCGTAAAGAACCAGTTCGGTGCCAGCAACTTTGCCTCTCAGATAGGCAATGCAGCCAACTTCATCGCCTACTTGGTGATGGGTATCCCTTCGGGCATGTTGCTGAAGAAGTATGGTTATAAGGTGACCTCGCTGATAGCCGTTACCACTGGTTTCGTGGGTGTCTTCATCCAGTACATGTCGGGTTGGGAAAGCATTGGCAGTTTCTGGGTTTACGTCTTCGGTGCGTTCATCTCCGGTTTCTGCATGTGCATGCTGAACACGGTGGTCAACCCCATGCTTAACACCCTCGGCGGCGGTGGCAAGACAGGCAATCAGCTTATCCAGTTTGGTGGTGTGTGCAACTCGCTCGCAGCTGTAGCCGTGACCATCATCATGGGCTCGCTCATCGGAGAGGCCGCAAAAGCCAAGATTTCTGACGCCACTCCGGCCCTCTTCATCGCTTTGGGCATTTTCGCTGCTGCCTTTTTGGTGCTGCTCTTCTCGCGTATCCCTGAGCCCGAGCTCGAGGCTGCCAAGGCTCACGCCGCAATGGAAGCCAAAGAGAACATGCCGCAGGAAAAGGACAAATACAGTGCCTTCTCTTTCCGTCACTTCAACCTTGGTGTGCTTTGCATCTTCCTTTATATCGGTCTTGAGGTGGGTATCCCGACCTATGTCATGCAGTTCCTCACCACAGCTAAGGACGCTGCCACTCCCGGTATCGGCATCGACGCCACTATCGCTGGTACTATCGTAGCCGTCTACTGGTTCCTGATGTTCGTGGGCCGTTTCTTCGGAGGTGTGCTGGGCAAGCAGTTCTCTTCCCGCCAGCAGGTATCCTTTATGGCTATCGTTGCCCTGGTGTTTATCTTCCTCGGCATCTTCCTGCCCGAGAGCACCCAGGTGAACATGCCCGGTGTTGACTGGAGCCACATGAAGATTATCACCGCACAGGTTCCCGTCGGCATCATGTTCCTTATTCTTGTGGGTCTCTGCACCAGTATCATGTGGGGCGGCATCTTCAATATGGCTGTCGAGGGCCTTGGCAAGTACACCAGTATCGCTTCCGGAGCCTTCATGACAATGGTCTGCGGTGGTGGAATCCTCGTTCCTCTGCAGGGCTGGGTAGCCGACATCACCCACAGCTTCATGGCCAGCTACATTGTGGTCATTATCTGCACGGCTTACATCCTCTTCTATGCGCTCATCGGCTCGAAGAATGTGAACAAGGATATTCCTACTGATTAAGCTCTGTTAGAATAGATCATTCATCCAACGCCGTCGGAAGTCTCAGCTTTCGGCGGCGGCTTCTTTTGGGGCTGCTGTTAGCGCTTAAGACTTTGATGAGTGATAGTAATAGGCTTTATACCATAGACTTGTGCCGGTACTCTGAATTTCCTATAGAGGGTGGGTAAAGGCAGAAAAGAATGCTGTCCCTAATGATTCCGATACCCGGACAGCGTAGCTGAGAATGCCGCTCTATGGAAGTTTTTTATCATATATTCAACCATATAATAGGCCAGCTCAAAAATTATGAGTAACTTTGGCTCTTAAAAGATGTGGGACGTGCTTGCAACTTGAAGGCTCCCTCCTACGTCTCTAAAAATGGAGTAAAAAAGAATCAAATGAGAAAGGTTACTTATGTTCTAATGGGTTTGCTCGCCCTGGTGCTAATCACCGGCTGTACGGGCAAGGAGAAGCGTCAGTTCAATCGTCTGCTTACGGAGCTGGCAGAGCAGGACCATGTCATTGACGCCTCTGACTGGAAGAAGATAAGTGTTTACCTCAATGATAATAAGACTCGGTTTTCTGATTTCTACCGCGACAACCGCTTGGACGAAAAGGCGGTGGAGGACTATATCAGCAAGTTCTTCGAGCATCATCGTCCATCCTTTAAGGTGAGGTTTGTCGGTGTGGGTCGTCAAGGCCCAATGGTGGCCAATTTCTACCTGGAGCGTTCGGGCAGTATGGTTTCCTACGACAGCAGTCAGGGTGACGGCTCCTTCAAGGCAGCCATCGTGAACATGCTGAACAGTCTGCCGGGCAGCAATAACCGCATGTTTGTGGTCAATGATGGTATTTATCCTTATCCCAAAGGAATCCGCCAGTTCATTGCCAATAACAACATATTCAGTTCCACTCAGGGTTTCGGTGATGCCAGCTATACCGATTTCGCTAAGATTTTCGACCAGTTGCTCAATAAGACGGGAGATAACGAAATCAGTATCCTCGTGACCGACTTAATCTATTCCACCCGTTCCATGGCCGGAGTGAGTGCTCAAAAGGTGTTCTCGGATGCCGAGGGCATGATTAGTGCAGTGTTCAAGGACGCCACGAAGCAGAAGGCCATGCTGGTGATACGGATGAATGGGTCCTACAACGGACCTTATTACAGCTTTGACTCTCCGCTGAGTGGAAAGCCTTACAGTGGTCAGCGTCCCTATTATATCGTGATTGTTGGCAATAATAACAATATCGACCGCCTCACGGAGGATATGAGCTATCAAGCCTTCAGCGATTTCTCACATCTTCGTGGCTATGAGGGTATGTGTCTTTTTGCTGCCGACGGTATCTATCAGCCTTATTGCTCGTTCCTGCTTTCCGGTCGCGATGTCAAAGGAAGGTTCCGTCCGGAGCATGGACAGGGCGACTGTATCACAAGGCTTGAGGATGTGGAGCCTCAGAAGGGTGAGAGTGACGTCCAGCTGGCCCTGGCCGTTGACCTGAGTCATATGCTGATTGACGAGCGTTATCTCACCGATGTCAACAACTATGAGGTGGTGAGCGATGATGCGGTGACACTAAAGTCGTGCCGACCTTTGACATCGGCCGACAAGACACCATCGGCAAAGAAATATTTGGGGAGTGCCACCCATCTGTTCGTGCTCAACGTGAAATCCTTGAGAGCCAAACAGGACGTAGTCCTGCGCTTAAAGAACCAGTTGCCCTCATGGGTGACAGAAGGCTCTTGTGACGACGACCGCCAACCTGATTCCAGGACAACCTTTGGACTGAAGTATCTGATGCAGGGCATCTATAAGAGTTATACGCGCGGCAGCTCGGCACCTTATTATTTTGAGCTCAGGCTCAGTTTGGAATAACACGGAATGGCTAATTCAATAGGTATCAGATAACATTTTTAGGATTATGAACAAGAATACGGTATTATTGGTAGGTGGAATAGTGGTGACCCTGCTCTTCATCATCTTTTCCACTCAAATCTTTGAGGCCTTGTGCTATCAGCCCGATTTCTCCAACGAAATGTATAACGACAATCTCAACCTTATCTCTGCCGTAATAACGTCAGCTGTGGCTTGGGGGCTGGCTGCCATTTATTATTATGTGGTCAATTCGGTGAGTTTTTCCCGTTGGTATCATTGGCTCATCGTCGGCGTTGTGGCCATGTTGCTCTCACCCACGATCGTTTACTTTACGGCAAGCAGTACCTTTGATTCCGTGGCAGTCGATTACAGGACACAGCTGTTCGCGTTCTGCTTCTTCGACTTGATTATCGAGGGTCTGCTTTTTATTGTGGCCTCTTATTCCATTCGTTGGTGGAGCAGCAACTGCCGTCATACCCCCATACCCGAATAGTTTGACCGACGCTCCTTTAAAGTACACAATAACGACAAGATTATGCGATTGTTTCTTTTCTTAGTAGGTGGTACTGGATCGAGAGTGATGCGCCCGCTTGTGATGCAGTTGGCTGCCGGCGTTCATCCGGTGGATGCCGCAGGTCGTCCTATGCCGCTTGAAATAGTGCCCATCATCGTCGACCCGCATAAAGCCAACGAGGATCTCAAGCGCACCGACAACTTGCTTCGTTGGTACAAGCAGATCCGACGTGCCCTTTATGGTGATGCTACTGATGTCGACCATGGCTTTTTCTCGACGAAGTTGTCCACCTTGAGCGATATCGTGCCGGATGGTAGTATCCTGAGCGATACGTTCTTGTTCAGCATGAATGGCATCGAATCGAAGAAGTTTAAGGACTTCATCCATTATTCCACGCTTGATTCCGGCAACCAGGCACTGGCCTCCATGATGTTCTCCGATTATCAGCTGGATACAAAGATGGATATTGGCTTTGTGGGGAGCCCGAATATTGGTAGCGTGGCTCTCAATGAGTTTAAGGATTCCGAGGAATTCCGCCAGTTCTCCAATGTCTTCCAGAAAGGCGATCGCATCTTCGTTGTCTCCAGTATCTTTGGTGGTACGGGTGCTGCAGGCTATCCCATCATCGTGAAGAATATTCGTAATGCAGGCAGCAACACCAGCATCAATAATCGAGGTGACCTCCGCAATGCCCGCATTGGTGCACTGACGGTATTGCCTTATTTCAATGTACAGCAGGATAGCAAGAGTCCCATTTCCCGGGCTGACTTCATATCCAAGACAAAATCGGCCCTCTTTTATTACCACGACAATCTCACGGGGCTGCGTCATGGCGGACGTGACCTGCCGCTCTCTAAAATCAATGCCTGCTATTATCTCGGCGATGAGGTGCCGTCAAATCCCTACTTTAACGACCCGGGTGGAAACGGGCAGCGCAACGATGCACATGTTGTGGAATATGTAGGGGCGCTCTCGATCCTCGACTTCCTTGCCATTCCTGATGACCAGTTGATATCAAAAGACGGAAATGCCGTCAATCCAATATTTAAGGAGTATGGGCTCAGCAGTGACAAGATGACCCTGTCGCTCCGTGACTTTGGCAATACCACACGCATGCTGGTTAACAAGCAGCTTGCTAAGTTTCATCTTGCCTATATGTATATTTCTAACCAGCTGAGTCAGGATATTGGACGCGGTTACACAGAAGATAAGCCGGAAATTACCAAAGGCTTCCTGTCCACCAGCTTTTTCTCCACCCTCACTGCCGATTTCTTTGTCAGTTACCGTCAGTGGCTGAAGGAACTGAAACGGAATCACCGTTCTTTTCAGCCTTTCAACTTGGACACCAACAAGCTTTCGGAAGCCGTCACAGATGTGATGCCCAAGACGGGGTTCTTCAAGTCGGTCATTGATTACAAGACGGTGTTGTCGGCAATGAACCACGCCTCACAGCAGGCACTGAAAGAAAACCGGTATGGAAATGACAAGATAGCCTTTAAGCTCTTGGACCTCCTCGACACCACATTAGATAAGTTGGTTGACGAGAAGTTCATTGGTATTGTGTAAATGTGCTAAATGATTTATCCACATGTCAAAGATTCTATCCTATAATAAGAAGACTACGGGCGAAGGCTGGATCTCTCTTGGCAGCCAGTATAATGCCGATGAAATAGAGATGATCGACGACCCTAATGGGGGCCTGACTAAATCTCCCAGGACAGCCATCCCCTCTCCATTCGCTCAGATGGACTTGGTGAAGAATGCCTTCAGAAGACTGTCCATGCATGCTGACTTAGAGGGCGAGCTGATGGATAAGACGCTGGTCTCGCAGGCACTTGACGTGGCACAGCTCTTCTTCAACCTCTCAGAGCTGAGGACTCAGTTGAAAATCGTGGAATGGAACCGCGATGTTCAGCTCCCCATGCTGAAGGCTTCACAGGAGCATAAACTGTTGGGTGAGACGATAGAGATGTTCCTCAATCAGGATAAGGAAGCCTTCAATTTCGACAAGATGGACAGGCTTTATTTCCTGGTCTACAAAGGGAAGGTGATAGGCTCTACTTCGCCTGTCACTTTGGTTATGGCGACACCGAATGCGTTGAGATTGCAGGCTGAGCTGCCCGTGGAGCAGAATGTAAGTCTCTTCTCTCAGACTCGTCAGCTCTGGCAGCGCAATCCTCGGTTCATTAAGTATGTATATGCTCTCTTCACGGCTTATCCAGAGTTGAAGAAGATGTGTGGGGAGGTGAACAGCTATCTTATTGCTTGTTTTCCACATATTCCTACAGAGGTCAATGAGTCGATTCTGAGCGACATAGGCAATCCCACAGCGCTTGATTTGGACAATGTGGAGCGCGCCAGGGTCTACCTGGAGCAGAACTACACCCGTCTTGATGACGGTGTGGAAGCGTTGGGTGTTCCTTTCTATGGCTTGAAGTCGGAGGATATCAAGGCTGCTATATCTCATAGCGACTTTATGATAGAGCCGACGCGTAAGCCTGAGGAGCCCTTACCCCTGGTACTGAAGAATCATCTCAATAAGTTGCCTGGTGAGACCTTTATTTATGTCACCAGTCCGTGGAATGACAGTACCGTCATCACTCCGGCCGACTATGCACCCTCACCCGAGAAGCGCATACTGCCTGCCACCTCTCACCAGTATCCGTGGTTGACCGACGATGATTTTTTCCAGCCGGTGCTCATCAAGCTGGACTACACCATGGACAGAGATTGTTTTTTTGACGGACATCTCTCTCTGGCTTCGCGTGAGGCCGACGATCACGACTTCCTGCTGCCGCTGAAGCCGATATTCTTCAAGTATTTTGATGTTCGCGACCTTTGGTCGACCATTGGTGGCAAGCCGCTATTTGAATTCGAGCACAGAAAGGAGGGTGGCAATGAAGTGGTTACCGCAACATTGCGCATCCCTGTGCGCAAGCAGGGGCATTTCATCACCTTGCAACGCACCTATGTAGCAGCCAATGGCACCGATCTGAGCTATGACAGCAAGAACAACCGAGGATGTTTCATCACCGTACCAATGGCGCTCAGTGTCTTCCCCTTCGTGCGTGCGCAGGGCTTAGGCCAGTATAACATTCAGCTCATCGACCGTGCTCTTGGGAGTCTCAGCAATTATTCGCTGGCACTGTCATTCTGGCGCAATGGCTATTGCAAAGAGGCCGGTGAAGTTGTAGCCCGAACGCGTTCCTTGAAGGCGGAGAAGCGAGTGGGCTCGGTCTACTATAGGCTAACAGGCGACTTCGACTATATAGGAGTCACGATCACCGATGACCATGGCAATATGGCGGCCCAGGGTGTGATATGTCCCATCTGGCCCCCCTATATTCCTGGCCATGAGGCTTTCACCTTCTCGGTCGACTTCGGAACGACCAACACTCATGTGGAGTCGATGAGGGGAGGCGCTATGCCCGAACCTCTGAAAATCTCGTCGGCGTCGCGCTGCCGACTGCTGGCAAAACTCTATAACGGCGAAAGCATTCTTTACGATGTCATCATGAAACAGGAGTTCGTCACCAAGGATATAGGAGGCGATTATGGTTTCCCGCAGCGCACCGTTCTCTCGGAGTGTGAACGTATGGATGCCGATACCGTAGACGAGGTGGTAGCCTTAGGTGATGCCAATATTCCCTTCATCTATGAGAAAGAAAGCATCGGCTATGGCAACCGTATCGTTCCCAATCTGAAATGGTCGACTGAGCCTTCGGCCAGCAAGCGGGTCAAGGCCTACCTCACAGAGCTTGCCTTGCTTATGCGGACCAAGGTGCTCCTCGAGAATGGCGATCTTGCCAAGACGCGGCTTGTGTGGTTCTATCCGCTCTCTATGAAGGTAGGAAATGTGAGGAAGCTGGGCGCATTATGGGCAAAGACCTTTAGTGATATCTTCGGTGTCAGTGCGGATGACAATAACCTCATCCAGATGCCGGAGAGTGTTGCTCCTTACTATTACTATAAGAACTCAAGTAACTTCCGTGGTGAGTCGTCAACAGTGGTGAGCATCGATATTGGTGGCGGATCGAGTGATGTGGTGGTCTACGAGAGCAATGCGCATCAGCCCTCGTTGCTCACTTCCTTCCGCTTTGCAGCCAATGTGCTTTTCGGTGATGGTTTCTCGGATGTTCCTCATGGAGACACTAATCCTATGCTGGTCCGCTACGTGAGTTACTTCAAACGCTTGTTCGATGCCGATGACGACCGTTATGGTGAGCTCAATGGCATTCTTGACGATATTGTTGGCAAGCACAAGAGTGAGGATATCAATGCCTTCCTCTTCTCTGTCATCAATAATAAGGCTGTGGGTGGCAATGATGTGTTCTCTTACAATATGCGTCTGGGCGAGGATAGCCGACTGAAGATAGTGTTCATCTATTTCTATTCAGCCCTCATCTATTATGTGGCCCGTATGATGCTCCACCGCGGTATTGGAAAGCCAAGAAGTGTGATGTTCAGTGGTACTGGCTCCAAGTTGCTCGATATTGTGGGCTCGCAGCGTGAACTCGACATGCTGACACAATATATCTTTGAGCATGTCTATAATGAGAAGTACGGCGATTACGGATTCTCTGTTGTCATGGAACGAAAGGAGCCCAAGCAGATAACCTGTCGGGGTGCCTTAATGCAGGTCAGGGACAGCTCCGGATGTGAGAATGTGAGACAACTGAATCTCCTCATGGACGATTTCGACAAGCCGCTTAAGTATAACTTCTCGATGATTGACAAAGAGAAGCTCTGTTACGAGGATATGGAAGACCAGTCGATTTGCCATAAGATTGTGGCCCAGGTGCAGGCGATGAACGACAGCTTCATTCACCTCTGCGATGACCTGCATGTGGTTGACCGTTTCCTGGTGGACAACCATTCTCTGCAAGTTTTCAAGGATTATGTGAGCCGTGATTTGGAGCACCACTTGATTCGTGGCTGGAACTTTGTGAACAAGAATAGGGATGACCATGCCGGCAGCGATGCCATAGAGGACGCCGTGTTCTTCTATCCCATTATCGGCAGTATAAGGGATAACCTTATTGAAAACTTATAATACTTGAATCATGTTTTTGACGGGACAGATAAGTAAGGAGGTAGAGACTCAGATAGCTCCACTATTGGAGAGGATTGTTGCCTTGGAGAAGCAGAAGAAGGAGCTGCTTTCAGAAATCAAGATGCTGAGCTGTCGGCTTACGGCGCTGGAGGAGAAGGCCGATGAGATGGCAGAACAGGCTGAAGCTGTTAATGCCGAGGTGCCAACGGCAACTGTTCGAGAGGCCACCCGGAATGAACCCAAGGAGCAGGTGCTCTTCCTTGCAGCGCCCGACAAGTTCGGCACTTTCTCTGCCGTATCGCCGATAGAGCGTGAGGGAGAGAGTCTCTATCGGCTGGTTACCACTGATGGCCGGCAAGGACGTTTTAGCCTTCTCACCTCTCCCGATGCCTTGGCCACAGCGCTTATCAGTGTTTCTCAGATGCTCAAGCCTGTATGCAAGGTGAGCAGCGAAGCTGTCGGGCGTCCCACGCGCGTCGTCAATGAGGCCGAAGGTACTGCTGCCTCGGAGGACGGTGTGTGGAAAGTGATTAGCAAAGCTGAAGTACGATTGATGTAGAGGCAAATTCTCTCACGCTGGTTAAACGTTTTATTTCAGAATTTAGATTTGGAAGTCAAATGCCCTAAATGTCGTTTTCGTTATCAGGTGGACGTGATACCCGGGGATAACGAAATCAACTGCGTCTGTCCGAGATGTGGTACACCCTTCGTACAGAAACTGATACCCGAAGAACCTTCATTGGATGAATCAGTGTCAGCAGATCCCGTTCCGTACAGCGAGCCAAAAGCAGATTTGCCGTCCGAATCCTCTGCCGGTATTACGAAGCCTGCAGTGCCGTCATCGCCACACGTTCCGTCCGTCCCCAGCGGTTCTCCCGACTGGCATCAAGGTCCTGTGGGGGAGCCATGGCCGCATCATGCTGACCATCCGAGGAAATCGAATCTTGGGGCATTCCTGTTGGTCCTTGTCGTTTTTTTCATCATTCTTTATGGTGTGTGGACTTGCACCCGTTCCGCCGATACTTCAGCGGTTATCCCTTCGAGTGGCGATGCCCCCATTGCTACGACAACCAATTCGGATGGTGTGGTCGATGCCGACACTACCGAAACCGACAGTTTCAGAGAAGTGCGGCCACAACGTGCTCCCGACTGGATACAGGGTAAGTGGACAGTAAAGGCCAGTTATGGTCGTGTGACGCTGTTCATCCATGGCGACAAGATAACGGAAATCATTAACTATTCAGATGGCAATGGGAAAGAGAGCACTGAGGCCAATGATGAATTCTACTATCAGGATGGCGTTATCTATTGCAAGAATCGTGGTGACCACGGCGATTTGCCAATGAGCTATCGACTTGATATGACCCACCATAAGGTGATATTCGGTGCTGATGGCGAGATGGACAAGCAATAGCGTGCTTATTCATCGTTCATATCCGGTTGGTGGACAGTCATCAGCATTTTGCATGCAGCCTTGATGTTGGCCTCGGCCGTAGCCTTTCTCATGGCAAATTTCTGCTGAAGTCCCGGTGGATTAATGCAGCGCAGATGGGCGAATCCGGCAGCCTTCAGTTCCTCATAGTCTTCAATTCTACCTGCAATCAGCGCTGCGGGGACGTGCAGCTTCATCGCATGTTTCAGTACGATATAGGGTAACTTGCCCATCAAGGTCTGCCGGTCGGCACTCCCTTCACCCGTGATAATCAGTGACGCGCTCCGCGCTGATTCGTCAAAGTGGCAGAGTTTTAGCAGTAGTTCGGCTCCGCTTTCCATCCTTGCACCAAAGAATTCCATGAAGGCGTAACCCAATCCGCCTGCAGCACCTGCACCGGGCTTCATTGAGCAATCACGACCCAGCGCTAATCTGTTCATAGAGGCGTAGCGCCGAGCCTGGAGCTCCAATAGGCGAATGTCCGACCGAGTGGCTCCTTTCTGTGGGCCGAATATCTCTGCGGCCCCATTACGCCCGTAGAGCGGGTTGGTGACGTCGGAAGCAAGAATGAATTTGCCTGTCGACAGTTGTTCGCGCATGCCCCTGTTACGTATGGCCTCCATCATCCCTTTCCCGCAATCGCTCGTTCCCGAACCTCCGAGTCCAATATAGAATTTGCGGCATCCTTGTCTCCAGGCCTCTAAAACCAGCTCGCCCACACCGTAAGTCGTGGCGTGCGCTATGTCGCGGCGCTCGGGGGGGATGAGTTTCAGACCGCAGGCTTCGGCTACTTCAATGATGGCAATCTTGCGGGCCACTATTGCATAGCGGGCTGTTACGGGTTCCATGAGTGGATTGTGCACCTCTACGCTTCTTATCTCACCGCCCAGTGCGGCTGAGAAGGCATAGAGCATGCCCTCGCCTCCATCGCTCACAGGCATCTGCACCACACTGCATTCAGGGCAATCCTCTTTGATGCCTTCGGCTGCTGCCGATTCGGCTTCTACAGTTGTCAGGCATCCTTTAAACGAATCTATGGCGAGTACAACCTTCTGTACTTGCTGCTTTCCGGTCAATCTGTTTTTGTCCTTATGAGTAGCTTCTGTCATAGCTCAGAATTTGAATAATGCCTTGAAGCGTTTCAGAATGCCCTGTGCCTGCTCAGGCGTGGTAGTGAGGTATTGTTGCTTTCCTCGCGCGGACGGAGTGAACAGGGTGCGCCCATTGGGCTGGGTGGTGATTTGTCCCCGTTCCGACAGACCGAACCATTTCCCTCCCTCGACGGCATACAGTATGGCCGTGATGTCCCATGTGGGGCGGTCGTAGGGCATCTTTAGATAAGCCTTATAGCCCTCGATTACGGGGTGCGGCTTACCTTTGTAGTCGGTAATAATCTGTCCCGGGAAAAGTATACCCTCGCCGACCTCAAAAGGCGAGGTTATCAGTGGGGTGGGCCAATGGTGGAAGACGTAGTCGGCGGCAGGTACATCACGCAGGATGTTATATTCCGGATTTTCATGACTGAAGCTTCCACCCATGATGACCAGTCTCTTTACTTTCCGGGCTACAAGCTCTCGACCGTTGAGGCGTGAATAACGGTCGGCCTTCGACTGGAGGAGCCTGGCTAGATTAGTAGAGAAACCAGTGGATATAATCGTTACCGAGTGGTCGGCTTGATTGGAGAGTATCCTCCGGTAGAGCTGGGGAGACTCAATGAGGCTCTTGTAGTTGGACAGAGAGCGCTTGAAGAGGGGCTTGCCGGCTGCATCCTTCATTTGGCAGACACTTTTGGCATAATTGACACCGTCGTTCTCGCAGTTGGCTCCATGGGTAATCTTGCCAATGGGCATATTGGGATGACCGTAGAAGGTGTTGAGGATGTCCATGTATTCCACAGGGGCGGAGCCCGGCTTGTTGAGCATTACAGCCAGGAGACGAATGCGCCCCTCGTTCTGGTAGCGATAGAGCAGGTCAAGTCCTAAGGCATCGTCAACGTCGTTCCCCATGTCGGTCTCAAAGATAATACGTTGAGGAGTGGAAGCCTGCATTCCTCCGACTCCGAACATCATGGATACCAATAGTAATACCAAGTAGGTCTTCGTTTTCATTTGCGTAGCGTTTAAGTCTCTGCAAATTTAGATATTTATTGCGAAGATGCGAAGTAATAAGTCTTTAAATTTCTAAATTTGTAATAAAGAAGCTAATATCCTTGCTTCCTTGAGTTTAAAGAGTTACCTTTGACTGCATAATACCATTAATAAGAACGATATGAAGAAACTGTTTGTCTTGCTGGCCGTCTTGACGTTCACACTCCGTGTGAGGGCCACTGTCAGTCCTGTGGATTTGCGTTGTGAATACATGAGTGGCATTCCCCTCATAGATGTCTTGCATCCCCGACTATCCTGGATTCCGACTGCCGTCCCTAAGGATGATACACCAGAAGCCTACGAGATTCAGGTAGCCTCGTCATTGAGCCGTCTGCTCTCGGGCAAGGCCGATCTCTGGCAGACCGGCAAAGTGAGAAAGCTTACGAACCGGGTTGTCTATCAGGGTGCCCCGCTTCCCTCCATGGGCAGATGCTATTGGCGGATGCGCCTTTGGAATGCACGGGGCAAGGCCTCGGCCTGGAGCAAGGTGGCGCAATGGCAAATGGGAATGCTACGTGATGCCGACTGGACGGCACACTGGATTGGGGCTCCCTGGGAGACCGAGGAGGCCATGGCGCGTGATTCCGACAAGACCGACAAGCCAGCACCGCTGCTCCGCAAGGACTTCGACTTGAGTAAGCCTGTGCGCTCGGCCTATGTCTTTGTCTCCGGACTGGGCTATTATGAGCTTTGGCTCAATGGCCGTAGAGTGGGACACGACTACCTCACGCCCAATCAGACGGACTATTCCTGGCGCCCGGACATCGAACGCACCCGCGTGGCCATTGAAAACCAATTCACCGGTTACCGCGTGCTCTACAATTACTACGATGTCACGTCCCTTCTGCGTCAGGGTCGGAATGCCCTGGGTTGCATCTTGGGCAACGGTTTCTTCAATGTGGTGTATGCCGACAACTTTGTACTGCCCTATGGCAGCCCAAGGTTGAAACTGCAATTGCGCATCAATTATGCCGATGGTACAAGCCGGACTGTGGTCAGCGACACCACGTGGAAAGCGCGCAAGAGCTGGATTCTGAAAAATGGCATCTTCACGGGTGAGGAGGTCGACGGCCGACTCTATGATGCAGACTGGTGCACTCCGCTAAAGTCTACTGCTCAATGGCAGACGGCCGTAGAGCGTAAGGCTCCCGACGGAAAGTTGGAAGCACAGACCTCGGTGTCGGACTGCATAACCGCCCAACTCAGTCCGCGCAGCATCAAGCAGTTGGGCGAAGGTCATTACTTAGTGGATTTCGGTGAGGAAATCTCAGGTTGGGTGCACCTCAAGCAGTTTAAGGGCAAGAGGGGTGACAAGATTGATATCCGTTACATCTGTGACCAGCATTTGGGAACCAATACCTACATCATGAGTGGTAACGGGCTCGAGGATTACCACGCACGTTTCACTTGGTTCGTATTCAGTAAGGTGGAAATCAAGGGTTGGCCAGGTGAGCTCTCGCCCCGTCAGATTGCTGCTGAGGCCGTTAACGCACCCTTGAGGACAACTACAGACTTCGCGTGCTCCGACACCCTGCTCAATCACATACAACATATCTGGAAGCGCTCTCTGCTCGACAATGCGCATGGTGGCATTTTCAGCGACTGTCCCCATCGTGAGCGAGCAGCCTATACGGGCGACGGTCAGGTGACCAGCTCGATGGTCATGCAGACGTTCGATGCACGTGCCTATTATGTCAAGTGGCTGCGCGACATCATGCTCGCCCAAAATCCGCATTCGGGCAATGTGCCTAACGGAGCCCCCTGGCAGCCCGGCGACGGCGGTGGCCCCGCTTGGGGAGCTGCCATTTGCGTGATGCCCTATAACTACTATCTGCAGTATGCCGACAGCAGCCTGCTCGCTACCTGTTATAAGTCCATGACACGACAGGTGGATTTCTTCTCAACCTGGGCCGATGCCGATGGAGTGATGCTCATGAAGCTCAAGGATAAGGCCAACCCTGGTATGGACATTTGGCATCAGTTAGGTGAATGGTGTACCCCTACCGACACCATGCCCGACCGTGCTTTGGTGCACACCTATGTTTATTGGCGTTGCATTCATATATGTGCCCAGGCCGCACGTGTGTTAGGACTCAAGGATGATGCCGCCAAGTGGACCACTCTTGAAGCCAAAGTCCGACAGGCCTTCACGAAGCGTTTCTATAATGCCAACACGCGCTCCTTCGGACCTGCCGGCAGTAATATCTTTGCATTGTCCATGGGAGTGCCTGATTCGTTGAGGCCCATTCTGATTGACCGTGTGCGTGAGGAGGCCAAGGCCCATGCCAACCATCTCACAACCGGCATCTTCGGCACGCGATTGCTTTTTGAGACGCTGTCCGACAATGGCTTGACCGACCTGGCTTTGGAAATGCTCGACCAAACCACTTTCCCAAGTTTTGGCTGGTGGATAGCTCAGGGAGCCACCACTACGTGGGAGCAGTGGAACGGTCAGGCTTCCAGGAATCACCCGATGTTCGGTGGGGGACTGGTGTGGCTCTACAGTAGGCTGGCAGGCTTGCGCCTGGACGACAGCCATCCCATGAGCCGCCACTTTGTCATCCGTCCCTGCATTCCAAAGAAGATGCAGTGGGTGAAGTTCAGCAGGGAGACGGTTTATGGTCGGCTTACCATCAACTGGCATAAGGAAGGAGACAAGGTGAGAATGCAGGTTACACTGCCTTCGGGATGCTCTGCTGACGTCTACGTGCCCGAGGGACAAGGCTATGCAAAGATGACAGTCTTATCTGGCACCCACTCATTCTGACGCTTCTTACACTCTACACGCTCCATTACTTCTTGCCCCAGACTGCTCACCATATTGAGAGCATCTGGGGCAAATTGCGACAACTTGCTTTCACAGTTTTCCTTTATGCCAGTGCCAAGATTCGACGCAGGAGGATTGTCCATTTAAGGGTTGAGGGCGGTGAGAGGTGGAGCCAACAAAAAGCCCCCAATCCTTAAATGGAAAAGGGCCTAAGCCCTTGGCGCCGGCACGAAGGGGGGTATCGATTAACGAGCTGTTGATTATCCTTAGCCTGAGAATCTAAACGCCACAGGACACTATCAATGCACCATCCAAAATCATCACCGTAAATCATTATGTACAGGGATTTGATCTTTATTAAACATTGACGAAGTCAGGAGAAACCTTTGAGTCTTACATTAAGCAACTTTCCAACAGTGGCGGCAATGCAATGCTCTGACAATCCATACCGTTGAGTTTTTCTTCTCCGGCCTCAGAGAGCTGGAAGTGCATGACGCGCTTGTCAGCTTTGTCAAGCGTGCGTTTCAGCAGCTTCTTCTTCTCAAGCGAATGTATCACCTTTGAGGCATTTGACTGCGTAAGGCCAAGGCATTCGCCCACCTCCCCGGCCGTCATACTGCCCTTGTCATTCAAGTTGCAAAGCAACATGGCCTCATTGAGGTTGAGGCCGTAAGCTGCTTCCATCCCAGTCTCCAATTCTGTGATGGCGCGGTAGATGTCGCGTACACGACACATCTTCTGTCTGTCAAACATCATCGGCTTAGATAAAAAGGTTGACATTCGACTGCTCGGCACGCTGCATATAGGTGGCTACGCCACCAACGGTGACACCGTCGATGAGTTCTTCCTTCGCTATTCACTTCATCTGCACCTTTTTTGGTGAAAACAACCTGAATCAGGAGAAGACCTTCTCGATCACCGCACCGACGGCACCGAAGCCTTCGATACGCTCAATATCGGTTGCGAGAAGTTCACACAGCACAATTTGTATCCAATTGCGATTGGTGGAGTAAGATAATTGCTTATTTTTGCAGAAAATAAGAAGAAACTCTGTATCTTTGTCGCAATAAAAATAAGAAGAAGTATGAAAAAGGCAGTTTTTATTTTACTCATTTTTTGTAGTTTTCTTGTTGTATGGGGATGCAATAAGAATATAACGAAATGTGTTCCACAGAAAGAAGCAACTTCTGATTCTTCTATGAGAAGTAATGACGACACTCTAAGCCTTATGATAGAGCATGAGGTTGACGATGTTGATTATGGAGTGATTATAAAACGTGGCGACAAGACAATTCATCGCTTCGGATACATATATCCTGAAGATGATGATCTTGTACCAAATGGAGAACGTATCGATAGTTGTCTGTTGACTGACTTGAATTTTGACGGTATAAAAGAAGATGTGCTGTTTTATTTGGGTAGCTTTGGTGCTTCTGGCACAGAATATTTTGATGCCTGCGTGTGGAATCCTAAAACTGAGCATTATGACAAAATTGAAGAATTCAAAGATATTCCAAACCCCAAAATCAGCGACAAATACAAGTGTATTCTTTCAAGAGTGTATGTTTCTTCCGCAGAGAACGAATATGCAAAATATGT
>Ga0256406_1001203_pt1 | contig 42713 bp, 31 predicted proteins | sample RumenRJG_03DNA_FD_185986 | JGI IMG/M metagenome (GOLD analysis project Ga0256406, IMG submission 185986) | Bovine rumen microbial communities from Lethbridge, Alberta, Canada - RJG_03 | ecosystem: Host-associated > Mammals > Digestive system > Stomach > Rumen | place: Canada: Alberta | collected... | reverse complement strand
CTACAAATTGCAAATTTACTATTTTTTTGTCGCCTGCTGGCTATCATTCTGCCAAATGGGCAACTTGTGCTGTGTTAATAATAATAAAAAGAGGCTGCGGCAGTCGTTGTGTCTTGCATCTCTCTCTTGGTGCAACGGCGGTGTGTGTCTCTTGCCTGCTTCGTTATCGTTGCGGGTTTTCTATGGGTGTGGTGAGCCCCATAAGCGGGTTTTGAGAGTCTGGCACAAGTGCCTGAGCACGCCCCTGGGCGAGTAGAGTATCATCCTGGGGCCTGCCCAGCGCATCACCATTTTTATGCGTTGGCGCTCTGTGGGAGCGTAGCAGTGTATGGGGCAATCCTTGCACGCAGGTTTGGCCTCGCCGTAGCGGCAGTGTTCCAGCCTGTTGCAGGCATACTGAGCCAGGCGCATGAACTCCTGTCGCGATGCGTCGTCGTTGCAGCGATGGCGGGCATAGATTGTTATCATTTTGCGCAATATGTACTTGTCGTGTTCGATGCGTTGCATGGCGGCGGTAGACTTTTGTTAATATTGTGCTTGGATGTCCTTGATGGGGTCGTGGGACTTGAGATACTGCTCGATGCTGTCGATTTCGCGGTAAAACGGGGTGTCGTCTACAGTCTTGGGGCACCTCTCTCTAATCTCGTCATAGGTCTTGCGGCTGGCCGGTGCCAGCTGGGCGGCAATGTCGAGGCAGTCGGTGGCTTGGGCCAGCGCGATGTAGAGTATTGCCATCACCTGGCAGCAGTTCTCAATCACTCGCTTGGTGAGCAACGCCGTGTTGGTCCCCATCGACACGATGTCTTGATTGTCGTTGTTGTTGGGAATGGAGTGTACATAGTTGGGCATGGCCAGCGTTTGGCACTCGGCCGTGGTCGATGTGGCGGTAAACTGGCAAGCTTGCATGCCATAGTTGAGCCCCAGCGTGCCCATGTTGAGGAAGGGCGGCAGGATGCCGTTGATGCGGTCGTGCATCAGGTAGTTGAGTTGCCGCTCGGCAGTCATGGCCAGCCTCACCAGTGCGATTTTCACCTTGTCCTGTTCCAGCGATATGTAGTCGCCGTGGAAGTTGCCGCCGTGCAGCACATCGCCTGCGACCGGGTCGACGATGGGATTGTCGCAGGCCGAGTTGAGTTCTTCCTCGAGCACGCGGCGCGAGCAGGCAAGTGTCTCGGCTATGGGCCCCAGTATCTGTGGGGTGCATCGCAGCGAGTAGTAGGCTTGCACCTTGTGCTCAAAGGTCGTGGTGTCGCGGTGGCTGCTGTCGTAGAGCTCGTGCTGGCGTTTCCTCAGGCACTGGCTCCCTTGTGCCAACTTGCGCATGCAGCGGGCCACACGTTGTTGCCCCTCGTGCCGTCGGGCCGCGTTGAGCTCCTCGCTCATCATGTCGTCGTAGGACGATGCTATCTCGTTTATCCACACTGCCGCAGCAATGCTCCAGTCGAGCAGCCGCTCGGCCATGAACTGGTTGACTATGCCTATTCCAGTCATCACCGAGGTGCCATTGGTGAGCGAAAGCCCTTCTCTTATGTGTATTTGTAACGGTTGCAGGCCATTGATGCGCAACACCTCGCCGGCGTCGCGCCACTGGCCCTTGTAGTGCACTTGCCCCTCGCCTATGAGCGTGAGCGCCATGTGGGCCAGTTGCACGAGGTCGCCGCTCGCACCCACCGAGCCATGCTCGGGAATGAAAGGAAAAATGCCGCGGTTGATGAATTGCACCAGCAGGCGCACGGCGTCGGGGTGCACGCCCGAGCGTGCCTGCAGCAGCGTGCCTGCACGTGCTATCATGGCTGCTTTCACGCACGTGTCGTCGAGTGGTGCGCCTGCACCTGTGGCGTGGCTGCGTATGATGTTGTATTGCAGGTCTTTGAGATGCTTGTCGTCGACACGCCATTGCGCCATGGGGCCAAAACCGGTGTTGATGCCATAGATCACCTTATCGGCTGCAAATTTCTTTAAAAATTCATAGCACGCTTCCACATCGTCGAGCGGTAGCGAGGCCATGTCGATGGTTTTGCCCGAATACAGGATGCTGCTCACATCCTCAAGAGAGAATACAGGGGTTTGCATAGTTTGCATGTGTTGAAAAAAGTTCATTCTTGTCGGCTGCTGGCGAGGCACATTGAGGGCGTCAATGCCTGAAAAACGATAGGAAATAGCTGGGAAACGGCGTCTCGAAGCTCAAGGGCTCGTGTGTGCGCGGCTGGTAGAAGGCCAGTCTGAAGGCATGCAGGCACAACCGGCGTGCATGGTCGGTCGTGCTGCCATACTTGTAGTCGCCCACGATGGGGTGGTGCAGCACCTGCATGTGAACGCGTATCTGGTTTTTCCGGCCCGTGTGCAAGTGGAGTTCAATCAGGGCAAAGGCATCGTTCTGCTCGATGAGTCGCCAGTCGGTGCTTGCCCATTTGCCGCCATTGTTGGTGCGGCTGCTCACGATTTTCAGGCTTGGTGTGTCTTTTAGCCAGCTCTCGATGTGGCCGTGGTCTTTCTCCATGGGACCTTCAACCACTGCTACATAGCGCCGGTCGATCACCGTCTTGTGCCAGTCGGCCGTCATGAGCTGCTGGGCCTCGACGCTCTTGGCATACACCATGAGCCCGCTGGTGCGCGTGTCGAGGCGGTGCACCACATGGGCGTGACAGCGCTGGTGGGTCTCAATGAAATAGCGGTCGAGCAGGTCCTTCATGTTCAGACTGTTGCGCCCCACTCCCATCGAGAGCACCTCGTCGGCCTTGTCGACGACAATCACGTCGTCGTCTTCATACACGATGTTGAAGTACTTGCCAAAGTCGAAGCGTGTGCGTGTCTCCGGCCCCGGGTGTTTGCTTATCTCGACCAGCATGTCGGGCACGACTTGGAAATCGTGACGCGTCTGCACCTGGTGGTCCACCAGCACGCCGCCACCGCTCAAGATGGCTTTGGCCTTGTTGCGGCTTATGCCGTCGAGTTTCTTCATCACAAAGTCGAGCAGCCCCATGTTCTCTCGAGAGAGAAACTGGGTGAACTTGGTGTCGACGCGGGGAACTCCGCCCTTGTGTTGCCTGTTGCGATACATGATGCTGCAAAGGTAGCAAAAAATGTTGACACTCAGCCAGCCTCGACCTATACGATTTGGACGACCTCACAAGGCTCCCGTCGTCAAGTTGGGATTGAAGCAATGTTGCCCTCTATATTGAAATGTTGTGACACGATTTTGGGAATCGTTGGTAATATTATTTTTTGTCACTAACTTTGCACACTAATTTTTCTGACAATGGCACCAATACGCAAGACAAAGAAAACAAAGTGGGAGCAGTCGGCTACCGAGAAGGCACTCCTCTCGTTTTTTGACCTGTACAATTGCAAGTTTACGACACATGACTTCGATGGCGGCAAGTTCAGGAACTACAGCTTTGTGTTCCAGGGCGGACACTTTGTGGCCCGCTTGTTTCGCGACACCGAGGGCGTTGAGGTGATATTTCCTTGCATTGCCGAGGGCGAGATGGGCTACTACACCATGGTGCTCTCTTTGTGCAACCGGTTCAACCGGCTGAGTCTGCGCTACAAGTTCAGCTACGAGCTCGACGACGACAAAAAAATGGTGACGGTGCACATGTCGTTTTTTGCCGAGACCGTCGATGCCTTGACGTTTGAAGACAACCTGCAGCACATCTTTGCCGACGCCCGTGCCTTTGGCGAGGCTTTCGACCAGGAGCTGGGCATGGCCAAGCGCGACAATGGTGCCGACCTGGGACACGCATTTGCCGCCGACGAGCGCGAGACCTTTTTGCTGCGGCACATGGAGTTCAGCAGCCAGAGTGCTCAATTCCAGTTCCGCCCCAACGATGTTGAGCATCTCACCGTTGGGCAGCTGGTCGACAACTTGCTCGACCGCGCCCCGCTCGTTTTCACCAGGCTGCAGGTGGTGACGGGCACGCTCAATGAGATTACCGACAGAGAAGCCATCGAGAACTTCGACCTGTCGACCGCATTGATCGACGGTACAGGCAGCCAGGCCAAGTTTGCTTGCGACAGCGCCGTTGTTGTGCTGCATTACATTACCCCGGGTGTTGCTGGCGAGACCGAGCGCACAATCACCTTCATGTTGAGAAACGAGGGCAGCGACGGCGACACGCTCTACTATCGCATCAATGTGCTTGTGGAGCCTCGCGACACGAGCCTGCGCAACGCACTGGACTCGGCCAGCGACGAAGTGATGCCGTCGACGATTACTTTGCTTGTTGCACGCGACCTCACCTCCACGCTCAAGAAGCGCCAAGAGTTTGACTACATGTGGAAAGATGCTGCTATCAAGCTCAAGGAGGGAAAGGAGAGCGAGCTCAGCGAGACGCAAAAGTTTGTGGCCGATGTCAAGAAGCCCGATATTGCCTTCAACATGTATTGGGGCCATGAGTGCATGTGCCGCGAGCGCTATTACGAGGCCGTGCTCTATTTCAAGAATGCCTACAACGCGATGCGGCTCAACTATTTCGCTATGGACAAGAAATCGAAGAGCATGTTCTACGGGCTGTGCTACTTCATAGGCTTCGGCTATTGCGAGTTGGGCCTCTATGAAAAGGCCTACTACTATCTCGACCTGGTGGGCGACATGGGCAAGATCGACTTCACGAGTGAGTTTATCAACGTCATGGCCAATGCCGGCGACCTGCGTGTGTTTCAGTTCATCGAGGATATCATGGGCGACATCAAGGAGGAGTATGACCAAGACGAGGAGCTGCCCGAGCGTGTGCAGCGTTTTGTCGATTTCATGCGCCGCCGGCGTGCCTTCTCATTGATCACCTTCGGCGAGCTCGATGTGGCCGAGAGCGAGTTTAAGCAGATGCTCAACGAGCCCGAAAACCGTGACTATGCTATCGATGAGCTGGCCTTCATCCAGCACAAGCGCGACAGCCGTCGGGCTGCCGGGGGTGACCATGTGCCTGGCAAGCAGCCCGAGCAGTAGCCGCTGCAACAATACACATAGTCTTTTTTCAACAAAAATCACCCGTTGCGCTGCATGGGCGCGGCTTGCATTGTTGTGCTCATGCTGCCGGCCCGTAGCCTGTCGTAGTCGCCGCCGGCCTTGAGCCTCCTGAGCCAGCTGTTGAAGAAGGCTTGCAGGCTGCGGTTGCCGGCCCGCAGCACCCAGCACTGAAACTGGGTGAAGCTGATGGCGGTGCCCACGTCGACCTTGCCGCGATAGCTGCGTGCCAGGGCTCGGGCAATGCTCTCGTTGACGACGGCATATTTCACTTCGCCCGAGACCACCTTCAGAAAGAGCTGCTCGGGCCCATACTGCCTGTCGCTGGCCACAACGATGGTGTCGCCTATCTCACGGCTCAGCCCCGCCACGCGGTCGGCCATGGGCGAGCCACTCACTACCCACACGGTGTCGCCGGCCAGGTCGAGCTGCGACTTGATGGCAACTTGCCCCGAGGGCAGCACCCGCTGCACGAGCACCTGCTTGTCGAGCATGACAGGGTCGGTGAAGAGAAACCGCGCTTTGTTCTCGCTGGTGACCGGATACTCGGCGGCAACGAGGTCGTAGTAGCCCTTGTTGAGGGCTTGCAGGGCCGAGGCAAGGGTCACGATGGGGTGAAACTTCATGGGTCGCTTGCTGCGCAAGGCTATCGTGTGCAGCAGCTCGTAGTGAAATCCGACCAGGCTGTCGCCGCGCTTGTAGTAGAAAGTGGGGGAGTAGGCGATGGCAATGTCGAGTGTGTCGCCGCCGCTGTGATGCGTGCCGGCTGTGGCTGGCTGTTGCACAGGGCTCGACGTGCTGCAACGGTGCAGCGCGTACATGCAGGCTATTGCCACTGCAAGCAGTACAATGAGGATGCCCGCGTTGCCATGTCGTGTCTTGCTGGCTTGCTTTAGCATGATGTTGTGTGAGTTGAAGTTATAGTCGGTTTTTGTCGCAATAGCTGTAGTAGCGGTCCTGGCACACGATGATGTGGTCGACAAGCGGGATGCCCACAGCCTGGCACCCGGCAGCCACCTTTCGCGTGAGAGCATCGTCTTGGGGGCTGGGCGTGGGGTTGTCGCTCGGGTGGTTGTGTGCTATGATGATAGTGTCGGCCAGCTCCTCGACGGCCGCCTTCAATATCATCTTCACATCGCCCACGGTGGCGCTGGTGCCGCCCTGGCTCATGCACTTGAGCCCCAGCACATGCTTGGAGCGGTTGAGAAACACCACCCACAGTTGCTCGTTGGTGTTGTCTTTCATGCGCATGCGCAGGTAGCGATAGGCATCGTCGCTCGATGTGATTTGGGGCCGTTGCTCCACCTTTTCTATCTGGTAGCGGCGTGCAAGCTCGAGGGCTGCCTCAAGCTCGAGGGCCTTGACCTCGCCTATGCCTTTGTAGTTTCTCATCAGCTCCTTGTAGCCCCGTCGGGCAATGTTGTAGAGCTTGCCGCCATTGTCGTTCAAGATGCGCTGGCACAGGTCGACCACGCTCTCGCCCGGCGAGCCGCTGCCCACGATGATGGCAAAGAGCTCGGCTATCGATAGCGCTGCAAATCCTGAGCGCTTGGCTTTCTCGCGCGGTCGGTCGTCGGGGGCCATGTGCACCTTGAGGGTGCGTGTGCCTATGAGGCTGGTGTTGTCGTCGACTTGTTGCTGTTGCATGGCACAGGTGTTTTTATTTTATTTTCCCTTGCGCAGGGCAATTTCCTCGTCGATGTTGCGGCCGTGCCTAAGCATGATTTTCCACACATAGGCCTTGATGAAGCCGCAGCCGTAGCTGCCCAGCTGTATCAGGCTTGTCACAACGGCAAGGCAGGCGATTTTCAAGCTCCTGGTCGAGACGGCGGCGCTCACCCACAGCATGGCGATGTAGAGTGCCAGGGGCAGCACGCACCACCAGTGCCAGACGATGGCCAGCACAATGAGCAGCGCGCTTCCTGCCACAAACACTGCGGGCAGCGTGTGCACCAGCTTCAACGAGTCGGGATAGAGCAGCTTCAAGGTGATGCGCGACATGCCGAACACGTAGGTTTGCCGGGCAAACGACCGCAGCGTGTTGCGCCGCTTGTGATACACATAGCAGTCGCGAAACAGCGTGATCGAGAAGCCGGCCTTGCGTATGCGGGTACTCATGTCGATGTCCTCGCTGAACATCTCGCGAAAGCCGCCCACCGTTTCCCACACCTTGCGGCTGTAGCCCATGTTGAACGAGCGGGGCACAAACTTCTCGAGCTGCACCTTGCCGCCGCGTATTCCGCCCGTGGTGAGAAAGGCCGTCATCGAGAAGCTTATGGCCTTCTGCGTGTCGTTGAAGTCGTTGCTGGCAGCATCGGGGCCGCCGAAGCAGTCTACTGGCTTTTGGGCCAGCTCGTGCTTGAGTGTCTTGAAGTAGTCGGCAGGAATCACGCAATCGCTGTCGAAGAAGATGAAGTACTGCCCACGGGCGCGCTCGATGCCGTAGTTGCGGGCTATGCTGCGGCCCTCGTTTTCCTTCCAATAGTAGCGGCAGTCGACCGCACCTGTGTATTTCTCCACAATGTCTTGGCAGCGTTCGGTAGAGCCGTCTTCGACGATAATCGCCTCAAAGTCCTTGTCGCTTTGCCCGGCAAGGCTCTGCATGAGGTCGCTCACCTCGCTGCGACGGTTGTATACAGGTACGATTACTGAAAAATAGGGCATGTCTCGATATTTAACTTGTTTAGCGTATTACGATTTTGCTTGCCTGCCTGCTGGTTGCTGTGGTCATGATGTAGACGCCTTCGGGCAGGATGATTGCGTCATCGTTGCACAGGTTGGCGATGGTCCTCACCAGCTGTCCTGCGGTGTTGTAGATGCGTGCCTGGCCCAGCGGCTCGCTGCATTTCACAACCACGCCGCCGTCGATGTGCAGCAGTGCCAGCGGCTTGTCGGCATTCACGCCGGTCACGCCATTCACGTCGAGGGTGATGACGTTGCTTGCAGCCGAGGTGTAGCCCAGGCGCAATGTTTGCACATAGTAGGTGTGCTTCTCCCCGGCCTTGCGGTCGTTGAACGGGTAACTCGTCTGGTCGGGCGTCATGATGTAGGTCTCGCTCGAAGTGAGGTTGCCGTTGCCGTCATACACGGTGCGCGTGAGCAGGTAGCTGTCGATCGTGTCGGGGCTGGCCTCCCAGTTGGCTACATAGCTCGAGTCGGTGATGTCGGTGGCCGGGAGGGCTTTCACGGCGCTCAGGCTGGGCACGGGCAGGCAAGTGGCGGCAAGTTCCACCCCTATGCTTCCTGTGAGGCCGCCGTCGCTCAGCAGCAGTTTGGCCTTGTGGCTGCCCAGCGCGGTGGGAGCATAGGTCACTGTGAGCGGATATCCCTCGCTGCTGTTCGCTGCATCGCGGGGTATCTTGGTCACATTGGTCGAAAACATCTCATAGTTGTAGCGGTAGAGTTGCACGCTCAAGTCGTTGGTCAGGTTCTTGCCCTTGATGTAGACGGTGTAGTCGATGCTCTTGCCCAGTGCAACCTCGCCGAAGTCGAGCGAGGTGCCCTGCGTGGGCGTGATGAGCTCGGGCTTGCTGGTCGTGCCGCCGCCACCGCCACCTGTGGTGTCGTTCACATTGAACACCTGGCCAGCCTTGTTGCCCCATATGTACTCGGCCAGCTGCGGAAGGTCGATAAAGGGGTTGCGATTGTTCTGTATCTTGTACACGGCATCGTTGCGGCTGGTCTCCTTGTCGCTCACAGGATCGTTGCGGCTCCACTTCATGAGCATGGCAATCGACCAGTCGTTGAGCGTTTTCCACGTGCTGTTGTTCACCATGTAGGTGTATTTCCAGGTGTAGTCTTGGTAGCAGGTGGCCATGTAGAAATAGGTGCGTGCAAAGTCGCCCTTGTAGCGGTCGTCGGGCTCAAATACAGTGCCGCTGCCGCCGCCCTCGCCGCTCACTGGCGTGCCCACCTTGCTCACGCCGTTGTCGAACGTTGCGCTCGACACCTCGCCCAGCGGATGGTTGCTCTTGGCCAGATTGGCAGGCCCGTCGCTGGGATACAGGTGGTTGAGGTCGGTATAGGCATCGACCACCGCGCCGCCCCACCAGCTCTTGGGGAAGGAGTGCTCGCGGTTCATGCCTTTCACGGCCGAGCCACTGCCGTTGTAGTAATAGGCGTTGTCGCTATACATGTCCCACACGCGGCTGTCGTTGTCGGGCATGTGGTCGGTCGAGGGGAAGTAGTACCACAGCGAGTTGTAGGTGACCACCGTGTGAGGTGCTATCAGGTTGTGCACGGCGTCTTTGAGCGCTTGTCCGCTCAAGCCGTTGAGCGATTTGTAGTAGCCTGCCGGTGCCGAGGCACTGGCGTTGAACCGCAGCAGGACCACCGTGGCTGCTATCGTGAGGCAGTAGAATATTTTTTTCATATTGGAGTTTTTTGTATTGTTCTCTGTGCGAATGGCAAAGTTATGAAAAATAACCGAGACTATGTCGCTTTGCATTGCAAAATCTACCGGCATTCACCCCAGGCACATGGCCCTACTCTCAACTGGCAAGTGCAAAATTAGCGATTTGCCGGAAGAAAACATTCATTGGCACGTTTCACCACTCTCTTGTAAAAGCAAAAAGCAATTACATGTAAGCCCAGAATGCGGAAAAACGCTTTCATGTTCTATACTGAATCCGAGTTTTGCGTTTATGCAACTGCTGGCACGCGGGCGACTGGATGCGAGGGCGCCGCGACACAAAAAAGCCCCCCGCTGTATAGTTTTTTTCTCCAGCGGTGGGGGCTTTGTTGTTATGGCGCGCGTGCGCTTGCGTGTGGCTATCGACGGCCGCCATAGGCCTCGAGGGCTTTCTCGAGGAGCAAGACTGCGCGCTTCATGTCTTCGATTTTGAGCACGTAGGCGATGCGCACCTGGTTCTTGCCGGCGCCGGGAGTCACATAGAAGCCCGCGGCAGGAGCCATCATCAGGGTTTCGCCCTCGTAGCTGAAACTGGTGAGGCACCACTTGCAGAAGTCCTCGGCATCGTCGACGGGCAACTGAGCCATGGTGTAGAAGGCCCCCTTGGGCATGGGCGAGTACACGCCTGGTATCTTGTTGAGTCCCTCGACGAGCACGTTGCGGCGGGCTACATACTCATCGTAGGTGTGCTTGAAGTAAGATGCAGGGGCTTGCAGCGAGGCCTCGGCCACGATTTGGCCCAGCAGTGGCGGGCTCAGTCGGGCCTGGCACAGCTTCATGATGGCACCGCGCACGGCAGCGTTCCTGGTCACAACGGCGCCTATGCGTATTCCACACTCGCTGTAGCGCTTCGACACCGAGTCGATGAGGATTGTGTTGTCGTCGATGCCCTCGAGATTCATGGCGCTGAAGTAGGGTGTGCCTGTGTACACATACTCGCGGTACACCTCGTCGCTGAAGAGGTAGAGGTCATATTTCTTCACCAGGTCGCGCAGTTGCATGAGCTCTTGCTTGGAATATACCGAGCCGGTGGGGTTGTTGGGGTTGCATATCATGATGGCCCGTGTCTTGGGCGTGATGAGCTTCTCAAACTCCTCGATGCCAGGCAGGCTGAAACCGTCTTCGATCTTGGTGGTGATGGTGCGCACCACGCAGCCCACACTCTTGGCAAAGGTCATATAGTTGGCATACACAGGCTCGGGGATGATCACCTCGTCGCCAGGGTTCAATGTCGACAGGAAGGAGAAGAAAATGGCCTCGCTGCCGCCTGTGGTGACGATGATGTCGTCGGGCGTGATGTTGATGTTGTACTGGGCGTAGTAGTGCACCAGCTTTTCACGATAGCTGGCAAAGCCCTGCGAGGGCGAGTACTCGAGCACTGTGCGTGTCACGTGCTTGAGCGCGTCGAGCCCCTCCTGCGGGCTGGGCAGGTCGGGTTGACCGATGTTGAGATGGTACACCTTTATCCCGCGCTGCTTGGCAGCGCTTGCCAGGGGAGCCAACTTGCGGATGGGTGACTCCTGCATGTTGAGAGTGCGTTGAGATAATTGTGGCATGTTTTGCGTTAATAAAGTTGTATTTATTAGAAGTTATTTAGTTGTTATGTTTTGTGCATTCAAGCACCTTTTTATGTCGATTTTCTGTATATTAGCGATGGTTGCCAGCCCCTTCACGACAGCTGGCCGTCACTAGATGCGGGTGTAAAGTACGCAAAAATTCTCGACACGGCCAAGCGATACAATCAAAATATTTTCACCTGCCCGAAACACTTCATGCTCGTTGCGTTGGCGTGCTGCACCAAGCAGGCGTGTAAACACAAAAAAATGCATAAAATCGAGACAAAGTTGGCCCCGGTGCTTCAAAAATAGAAAATAATGGAGTAACTTTGCCAAACTATGACATCTAAGTATATCTACGACGAGGAAAGGATCATCGACGAGTTGCACCATCAGTCCACTGTGCGACAAGCCTTCGGCCGGGTGATTGAGCACTACTCTCAACCGCTCTACTGGCAGATACGCCGCATGGTCATCGACCACGACGATGCCAACGATGTGCTCCAGAACACCTTTATCAAGGCCTGGCAGAGCATTGATAATTTCCGCGGCGACGCCAAGCTCTCTACTTGGCTCTACAAGATAGCCATCAACGAGAGTATCACTTTCATCAACAAGAAAAAAGCGCTCAACAACGTCTCGATCGACGATGACGACTCTTTTTTGGTCAACAACCTCGAGGCCGACAAGTACTTCGACGGCGACCAGGCCCAGCAGCGACTGCAGCTGGCTATTGCCAAGCTGCCCGAGAAGCAGCGGCTCGTGTTCAACATGCGCTACTACGACGAGATGAAGTATGAAGACATGAGCGAAATCCTGGGCACTTCGGTAGGGGCGCTCAAAGCTTCTTACCATCATGCAGTTAAGAAAATCGAGGCTTTTTTTTCTGAGAGTGATTAAACTTTTGTTGCTTTCTCAAGTCACATTATCGCAATGAAAAAAGAAGATTCTGAAATATTAAAGAAGTTGGGTAAAAATCCGGGATTCAAGGTGCCGGACAATTACTTTGCCGATTTCAGTAAGAATTTGACAGATTCTCTCCCCGAAATCCACATTACCGAAGAGGAGAAGCCCACATTGTGGTCGCGCATCAGCACCTACGTCTACATGGCGGCCATGTTTGCCGGCATCTGGTGCATGTTCCATGTGTTTGACATCTACAACGGCACAGCCGGCAAGGTCTCTCCCAAGACCGAGATGGCCAGTGGCGTGAAGGGCGACCTCAACACGGTGAAGGCTGCCAAGGCTGCCGACAATGCCAAGATGAGCTACAAGGACAGCATCGAGGCAGGCAGCACAGCTGGCGACAATGCGCCGCTCAAGGTGGCACAATGATGGCCGGCCGGGTTGAGTGAACAAGACGTGGGGCACGGTGCCCCGCCTTCTCAGTCATTTTTCTCTTGCTGTATCGTGCACAGTGCTGCTTTCACCAGGTGAGGGCAACGATACACCCAGCGCAACGACATGTTCTTCGCACGGTGTGCATGCACGCTTTTTCAAGTTGTGAAGTTCATTTTTCTCAGGCAAGCATGCTGAAAACGCATTTAAGAGAGAATAGGCAATAATCATTTCTGAGATTTCTAAGACTAACTTTCTCAATACCTGCAATCCCGTGGCAATTCGGTGTGCGAAGTGCCACGGGATTTTAGTTGTATATATTGCTGCTGCTTCGTGGGCGGTTAGCTGCCCAGGGGCTGGCCTGTGAGCAGCATGGCCAGGATGCGGCTGCGCTTCACGGCATAGATTGCAAGCAGCGTGACGGCAATCACGCAGAAGGCCACGGCAGCACTCAGCACCACCAGGGGCGTCATGCCCAAACCCATGGCCTTGAGCGGCTCTTGCAAGGCCGTGAGCGGAAACAGAAAGAAGTAGTGCAGCAAGTAGATGCCCAGGCTCTCATGACCCAGGAAGTCGAAGTAGCGGGCGGCCACGCCAGGGGTGTGCCCTTGGGTGTGGTACTCGTGCCGTCCCCATGGCTCGACCATGGCCAGTGCAATCACGATGAGTGCCAGGTGCATGAGCGGCGTTGTTGCCAGCGACAGCTCTTGCGAGAGCATGGCGTTGGCACTGTCGACGGCGCTGCCCGAGCCCTGTATCCACCACGGCATGTCCCAGGGATACACGGTGCAATAGAAGGTGAGGGCAAAGACGACGATGGCGGCTGCCACGCACCAGTCGTTGTGCCTGGCGCGGTCAAATGCCGCTTTCATGCGGTGGGCATACACTCCCATGACATACACTGGGAAGAATCGCGTGAGCAGCCCCACACCTGCGTAGTCTACATTGTTCTCCTCGCTTGAGAAAGCCATGCTCAGGGCTATGAGCGCGCCATACACCGCCACAAGCAGCACTGCGTGCATCCAGCCGTGTTTCAGCCTTGAGAGCGCATAGCTCAGCGCGTAGTACAGGAGTGACATTTCAAAGAGGCACAGCGTGAACCAGTAGCCGTCTTTCCAGTAGGATCGGTACAAGCCTGCCAGGTCGTGGCTCAAGGGCGACTGCAGCCCGCTGTGCGGGAAATACAGCACCCATAGCGGGGTGATGACCAGGAACGGGACGATGAGCTGCATGAAACGCTTCTTGAGATTGGGGGCCTTGAACATGGCCTTGTAGGTGAAATACCCGCTCACAAAGAAGAAGATGGGCATGTGCACCTGCCCTATGAGCTTGAAAAGGAAGGCCGAGTCGATGCCCCTCACACACATGGTGAGCGCGTGGCCCATGACGACCATGAAAATAGCAATGCCCTTGAGCAGGTCGAAAGTCTCGATGCGTCGTTTCTTGTTGATTGACTGTTGATTCATTGTTTTTTTTGTCTTCTGAAGTTGATTGTTGTTTAACGTCTATTGGTTGATTCTCTCGATGAGCGACGGGTGGATAAAAGTGGTGGCCACCGCCACAATGCCCGGAATGTTGACCACGACACGCCGGTCGCCCTTCACCCGCACAAATATGCCCTCGGCACCCTCAAACGGGCCTCCCAGTATGCGCACCCGGTCGCCCTGGCTGAAGTCGCCTGGATTGGGGTCGAGATAGATGAGCTGCTCGTCGTGGGTGCCTGCTACGGCGATGAAGCTCTTCATCTGCCTCTCGGGCACAATGATGGGCTTGTGGGTCTCCTGGTTCATGATGTAGCGCACGGGCAGGGCTGTGCTTGCTTTGTACTCGGCCATGCGTGCAGGCTCGATGTTGACAAAGATGAGGTTGTGCACCGATGGCACGAGCTTCTTTATCATGCGGCCTTCTCGCACCATGCGCTTGTATTGCATGGGCACAAAACTGTCGATGCCTCTCGCTTCGAGGTCGCTTTTCACCTTGAGCTCGCGGTTGTAGGTCACCCGCAGCGCATACCACACTTTGTTCTCTTCAGATTTGCTCTCCATCGCTGTGCAAATTTATGGATAAAATGTGGAATTGAGGCCGTGTTGGCGAAATTTTTATTTCCATTTCACGTTATCGATATAGTAAATACATCACATGACTCATGGCAAAGAAAATCGAAAAGTGGAAAACTCTCGACACCCGCTACATCATCAGGCGCCCATGGCTCACGGCCCGGGTCGACCGTGTGCAGTTGCCCGACGGGCGCATCAATCCTGAGCACTATGTGCTTGAATATCCCGACTGGGTCAATGTCACTGCCATCACTGCCGAGGGCAAGTTTGTCTTCGTCAGGCAGTACCGCCATGCTTTCGACGACGTCTTCGACGAGCTGTGTGCCGGCGTGAGCGAGAAAGGCGAGCAGCCCGTCGAGGCTGCCCGGCGCGAGCTGCTCGAGGAGACGGGCTATGCCGGCGGCGAGTGGACGCTCACGATGACCATAGGCCAGAACCCCAGCACATGCAACAATCTCACCTATTGTTTTCTGGCCCAGGGTGTCGAGAAGGTCGGCAGTCAGCACCTCGATGCCAGCGAGGATATCGAGGTCGTGCTCAAGAGCGAGCGCGAGGTCTACGACATGCTTGTGGCCGACGAGATGAAGCAAGCCCTCATGGCTGCACCGCTGTGGCGCTACTTTGCGTTGAAGGACAAAACTTAATTTTTATGAAATCCTTTGATGCAGTGGCATTGTTTTTGTACTTTTGTGTAAAACAATAAATTTTTTTTTAAAGAGAAGAGATGAGTGCAATTCCAATTATGAAAAATTCACACCACGACAATCGCTCGTATTTCCATGCTTGGCGTCGCAACTTGAAATTGTTGCTCAAGTCGCTGGGCATCGTTGTGCAACTGTTGTTGCCACTCACCATGTGGGCCGGAAGCAAGGCCGTGACCCCCGATTTTGATTATCCCAAAACTGTGAGCAAGACGGCTCTGGCCGACCTCAATGCTGCCCTTAAAGCTGGCGACGGCAACAAGACCGTCGATGCTCTTGTGCGCTACGCCCTGGCCCAGGGCTCCATCTCCAGCGACAACATGGCCGGGATTGTGGCCAAGGTCGACTCGATCATCGCCCGCGAGACACGGCCCGACTATCGCGCCCTGCTCTATAGCCTCGAGGCCCGCATCTTTGCCAGCTATCGCGACCAGTGTGCAGCCTTCGATCGTCGCAACGACGAGGCTCAGCTCTCGACCGACTACAGCGAGTGGGACCGCAAGCAGTTTGACAACCGCGTCGACTCGCTTCTGCGCTTGGCGCTGGCCGACGAGGCTGCGCTCAAGAAGTGCCCGGTGGGCCAGTATGGCGGTGTGCTCAAGTATGACCTCCAGGGGTCCCTGTATGTCCCCACGCTTTATGAAGCCATCACGACGTGGAACATAAACTTTTCCAATTGTGAGGCCGACAAGGCGGCCTGGGGCAAGGCATGGCTCGACTACGAGAAGCAGCAGGGCAACATTCCGGCCATCATGTATTGCTACGGGTCGGCCAACCCCTACGACGAGTCGCTCGGCGACGTGTATGAGCGATACAAGGACAGCGAGTACAGCGGCTTGCTGCTTGCTCAATGCACCTGGACCGACCAGTACAGCCAGCTCACCAGCTACATGGCCCGCTTCAAGGGCAACTCGCGCTATGCAGGCGACATTGAACGCAAGATCAATTCGATCGAGAGAAAAAATGTGTTTGTCGACTTCGGGCAAGAGATTTGCTCTACCGATAGCGTGACAGTGAAAGTCTCATCCCGCAATGTGAATCGTGCCACGATCAACCTGTATCGCGTGCCCGATGCTGTGCTCAACAGCGCCAGCTTCAAGAAACGTCATTATTCACGCCCTGTGTCGGAATTGAAACTGGTGGCCTCCAAGCAGGTCGACATTGCGGGCACGGTGCCTTTTGAAGGAGAGGCTGTTGTGAAGTTTTCCCCGTTGCCCTATGGAAAATATACTGTGTTGCCTGAGTTTGAGGCTGGGGGCAAAACAGTTGCCGACGGCGATTACAATGCAATGAACTTGTTCATTGTGAGCGACCTTGCCAGCTTCACACTTGGCCAGGCAGGAGAGAAAGACCGCATCTTTGCTGTCGACCTCAAGACGGGAGCACCCCGCGGCGGTGTGAAGGTGAAAGGTGACAAGGGCTTTTCGGGCACCACCGCCAGCGATGGCAGCCTGCAAGTGCCCGATGATATCTACACCTACACCTTGAGCCAGGGCAGCGACAAGTATGGCTCTAAAGCCAATTGCGTCCATTTCTACTACAACGATGCAGTGCCTGCCAAGACGATAAGCGGCTACACCGATTTGGGCATCTACCGCCCGGGCGAGACTGTGAAGTTTGCTGCTGTTGTTTATGAGACGGGTGGCGACTTGCGCCAGGTGATTGCTGGTGAAAAGGTGAAGGCTTCTTTAAAAGACCCCAATGGCAAACTGGTCGATTCCATGTGGTGCACAGCCGATGAGTTTGGCCGCATCGAGGGCAGCTTCAAGATACCTGCCGACCGCATGAACGGCCGCTGGTCGATAGCCTTCGGCGGCACATCGGGGCACTCGTCCTATGGCTATGTGACAGTGAACGTGAGCGAGTACAAGACACCCACGTTTACAGTCAGTTTCCCCGATGCAACTGACGCCTATGTGCGCAAGCAGCCTGTGAAAATCACAGGCAAGGTAGAGACCTACTCGGGCATGCCCGTGCAAGGGACCAAGGTTGAGCTGCGGCTCGTGGCCAAGAGCTGGTCGTGGTGGTGGCGCTGGAACAATGGCAATGACGATGACGACGACGAGGTCAACGACACTACTGTGGTGACCGATGCCCAAGGTGTTTTTACTGTCGAGTATCCTGCCCATCTCTTTAAGGAAAATGCCGATGCTGCTGGCGGCAAGATCGATGTCGACAGCTGGCGCAGCTACCAGTTGACTGCACAGGTGACCAATGTGGCGGGCGAGACTCACGAGTCGAGTACCAATTTCATCATCGGTCGCCATCGCGGCTTCACGTTTGCGAGCGAGGAGGTGACGTTGCTCAACGACAAGCCAGTGAAGATGCCTGTGACCTTCAACTCAACCGACGAGAACGACAAAAACGTGCCTTGCGTCTACACTCTCTACGACAAGGCCCGCAATCGTGTGGTTGCCACGGGCACTTTCCAGTCGAGCGACACCACGCTCGACCTCACCCGTGTGCCGTCGGGGCAATACAAGCTTGAGGTCGAAGTTATAGGCGACACGTCTACTCGAGCCCGCGGAAGTGTCGTCTTGTACCGTGCTGCCGACAAGGCCGCCCCTGTCGCCGACGCGGCGATGTGGCTGCCCATGCCCAGCCGCTATGTCGACAGCAAGAATGTGGCTCACGTGCTCATAGGCATCTCGGTGCCCAAGTCGCACATCTATTACATTGCCGCCAGCCGCAAGCGCATCTTGGGGCAGGGTTGGCTTGAAATGGGCAGGGGCATGCACGACTTCAAGGTGCAAGTGCCCAATGAGCCCGACGAGGATATCAGTTTCCACTTCATCAACTTCTACAACGGCGAGAAGAATGAGGAGACGTTTACTCTCAGCTCCCCTGTCAACCGCCAGCAGCTCAAGGCCAGGGTAGTCTCGTTCCGCGACAAGCTTGTACCCGGCAATAAGGAGAAGTGGACTTTCCAGCTGCTTGACAAAGACAACAAGCCAGTGAAGGGGGCTATGATGCTTGAAATGTATGACAAGGCACTCGACGACTTGGCTTCCAATCACTGGTCGTTCAGCCCTCGTGTGTACTATCCCAGGATGTTTGCCATCGACAGCTATTTTAACCCGTGGGGGGTGTGGACCAACTACTGCAGCTTTACACAAGCGGCCAAATATGCGGCCAGTCACTACCAGGCTCCTCAGTTGTGGCTCTACGACAGGGATTTCTTCTTAAATAGAGAAATTCTCTTATACGGTGCACGAGCGCGTGTAGGGGGAGTATACGCCAATGAACTGTGCGAGTCTGTTGTCGTGAAAGACGAGGCACCTCATGCAGCCATGTCGATGAAGCGAGCCCCAATTGCACAGGCAGTCGCTGACAGTGCCCCACGCTCAAGTCTCGGGCAGGTGAAGGTGCGCACGGCCGACGTAAAGACGGCCTTGTGGCGCCCGTTGCTGGTGAGCGATGCGCAGGGCAACGTCGCGGTCGAGTTTGAAGCTCCCGAGTACAATTCCACTTGGATTGTGCAGGGTATCGCCTATAATGCCCGCCTTGTTTCCGACAACTTCTCTCGCGAGGTGTTGACCCAGAAACCGGTGATGGTGAAGTCGAGCGTGCCGCGCTTCCTGCGCCAGGCCGACAAGGTCACCCTTGCTGCCACAGTGCAGAATGCCACAGTCCAGGCACTGACGTGCGAGGCTGTGATCGAGCTCTTCAACCCGCGCACTGGCCAGATTTATGCTTCGCGCGACTTCTCGCCAAGCATCCCGGCCAAGGGCACAAGTGCCGTGTCGATCGACTGGAGTGTGCCCGACTCGGTGCCCTTTGTGGGCTTCCGTGTGAAGGCTGTGGGTGGCAACTATGGCGACGGTGAGCAAGTGCTGATACCGGTGCTCAGCGCCGTGTCGCCCGTGATCGAGACCAAGCCGTTCTACATCGACCCTGGCACAGGTCATTTCACCGTGTCGCTCCCGCCACAGGTTCGCAATGGTGCTCGCTTCACACTGGAGTATTGCGACAACCCCGTGTGGTACTGCCTCACGGCTTTGCCCACCATCTACAGCGACAACCACCAGGTGGCCTCGAGCCTTGCCCATAGCCTCTATGCCCAAGTGCTGGCACGCGGCATTGCCAAGTCGCAGCCCAAGGTGGCCGAGGCCATTAATTACTGGAAGCAACACATCGAGGACAGTGTGCTTGTGTCGATGCTGGCCAAGAACCAGGATTTGAAGATTGGCACGCTGCTGGCTTCGCCCTGGCTGGCCGAGGCCGACCGCCAGACCCTGCGCATGTCGAAGCTCGATGAGTTGCTCGACGAGGAGCGGTCGATGGCCGAATACCGCAGAATTGTCGATGGCCTCAACGACTTGCAGATGAGCGACGGCGGCTGGTGCTGGTATCGTTACCCGGGTTGTCGCAGCTCGTTGTGGACCACCCACGAGGTGCTTGAGATCATAGGCGAGCTGCAGCACTTGGGCTACATCAACGACGATGCTGCCATCAACGCCATGGTCAAGAAAGCCCTGGGCTACTACGACCGCGAGAACCTGCGACTGTTCAAGGAGCAGACCAAGCGCGACAAGCGCAACTATAGCGGCTTTGCCAGCTACGTTTATGTGCGCACGCTCTTCCCTGGCTATAAGCCTGGCCCCGACAATGCTGCCATGATCAAGAAATGCCTCTCGGCGATGACCACCGGTTGGAAACATGCCGACCTGGGCACCAAGGCATTCTATGCAATGGCTCTCAATCGCAATGGCTATCAGGCCGTGGCGCGCAACATCATTGCCTCGATACGCGAGTTTGCTATCACCAAGCCCGAACTGGGCATGTACTGGGACAACTTGCAAGTGGGCTGGCGCTACTTCGACAAGGTGGCTGTCACGAGCACCATCTTGCAAGCCATCAACGAGATCGATCCCCAACAGCAAGAAATCGACTTGATACGCAAGTGGATCCTGTTGATGAAGCAGAGCAACGACTGGGGCAGCAGCAGTCTTGCTGCCGATGCCGTCTATGCCATTCTTTCTACGGGCTCGCAGTGGCTCTCGCAACCCGCCACTCCGGTCATCACGATCGATGGCAATCCGGTAGACTTGGGCAAGATGGCTGGCTACCTGGGCTATGCGCGCACCACTGTGGCTGCTGCGCCAGGTGCCAAACTGGAGATTTCGCGCCAGGGCACGAGTCCAGCTTGGGGAGCCGTCTATGCACAGTATAACGCCCCCATGACCATCGTCGACGAGAATGCCATCACCGAGCTCTCAATACACAAGGAGTATTACACCTACGGGCCCGATGGCAAGATACACCAGGCCGATCCTGCCCGCTTGCGCGTGGGCGACAAGGTGCAGGTGCGTGTGGTGATAAAGAACACCAAAGACATGGACTATGTGACAGTGGGCGACGACCGCGGGGCTTGTTTTGAGCCAGTCGACCAGCTCTCGGGCTATCGCCAGACCGACGGTTTGTTCTACTATATCGAGACCAAGGACAGCCGCACCAATCTCTTCTTCACCTCACTGCCTAAGGGCACGCATGTGATCGGCTATGATGTGTATGTCGCCAGTGCAGGCGAGTATGCCGCAGGCATTGCCACGGTGCAGTGCCAGTATGCGCCCCAGCTCACCGCCCACTCGGCCGGCGCCCTCATCAAGGCCGCCCCCAAGCCATAGTGGCCGAAGACAATTTCATAGTAATCCCCCAAAAGCCAGGAACTACGCCGTCTTTTGGGGGATTACAGTTTTATAGAGATGTGAAAAAGCCTCAGTCGCTATATGTTTTTACATCGACAGGCAAGAAATGGCAACGGCCATGCTTGTCGGTCTCGTAGCAATAGGCGATGCGCAGCTTCTGGCCCATCGTGGGCTGTAGGCCTGCGTCGCTGCAGCGCAAAGTTTCACTCAGCTTCTTGTCGTTATCTACGATGTGGAACTTGCCTTGCTCCTCATCTACCCAGCTCACCACGGCGATACAGTGCCGAAACTCGGCAAGTGCTTGGTCTCGATTGGAGCAAGGCGTGACAAAGACGGCCTTGTAGCCAGAGCCTTTGTCAGAAGTTTCCTTGTAGGCGCGCATGGTGACAATGGTGCCTTTGGGTAGGTTGCTTGGTGCTGCAGGATAAAAGTATCGCTTGCTATCGGTGCTGTTGATAAGCGAGAATTTCTTCTGGGTGTTGGAGAAGGTGACCACACCCGTTGTGGCAGGCAATAGCGACCAAGGCTCGAGCGAGGTGGCCCTTACGAGCAGGATTGTGCTGACTGGTTTGCTCTGATTGCCGTCATTTCTGCGTTGTGTGATTTCTTTCAGCTCGATCACAGTGCCCATTTTGAGCTCATGCAAGATGGGAAAACGTGCAGTCTTGGTTTTCTCCTGGGTGCCGTCGGGTGCAAGTAGCATGCAACGTTCTTTCTTGTCGCCAGGAGAGGTCCACCTTTCAGCCAAGATGCGTTGCTTCCACTCAATATCGCTGTAGACCATCTCGAGTGCTGCGTCCTCGCAACGGCGCTCCATCGCAAAGTCACGCGCTGCCACGGTGCCTTGTGGGATTTGGTCGCGCAGTTGCTTGTAGTCGTCATTGAGCTTCCATCCATTTCGTGTGTAGCAGCGGCTGTAGGCTTCCAACTCGGCAAGGGATGCAGCTGGCGACTGGTGGCGCAGGTATAGACGTGCGAGTTTCAGATGAATTTTCCCTACAAACTCCTCTTTGCTCCCAGTATTGCGGGCATGCACATAGAGGCCTGCTTTTATTTTCTCGTTGTTGGTGATGAAATCACCTAACTCATTCCACAGGAAGAACTTATCGGGCTTGCTGAGCAGTAAATGCTTGTAGCGGTCGATGACCTGAGAAGTGTCGCCCATCCATGTGTCGATGCCTATGCTTTGACGCAGTAGCCAGTCATCGTCGGGCACGTGCTGGAGTACCATCTTATAAATTGATTTGAGCCACAGCACATCGGCTTGGTCTCGATGATGATTGTCTTTAATCTCGTCGTAGCAGGCCTTGGCAGCCTTCTCGGCCAGGGAAGAATAATTTCCACCCTTGGGATTGGGGGTTTGCTGCCAATCCTCTTCGGTGAAATTAGCCACATCCCATTCACGCAGAAAGGCGACGATGCTGAAAGTTACATCGTATTTTTCTTTGTTTAAATTCTCCTTGAAACGCAGGGCCGATCGCAGCATGCAAGAGTGTAGCCTGCTGGGGCGATCTACTTGCAGGGTGAAGTATTCGTGGTAGAGAGAGGCATTGGCTTGAGCTTCTTGCCGAGTCATGTCTGAATTGTTGACGGCCTGAAGGTAGCGGTAGAGAATCCATGCATAGCTGGTGTGCAGAGATGGATCCAAGTCCTGCGCGCTTCTCACCTGGCTCCGCAACTGGGTGTAGGCTTCAAGTGGGTGCTCCTTGCAAGCTGTGTTGCAATTATGGATGAGCGTGGCGTGAGGCAGGGCACGGCTGCATAACAAATCATAGCACCGTTTGGCATAGCCATTCTGGTCGTACAACTGGGGCAGGAGTTGTTTCATCACGTTGAGACTTTGAACCAGGGTAGTGGTATCGGTGCTATCAAGGTAACGGTCTTTACACAGCGAATAGAGCACCCAGTAGTAGGCGCTATTCACCCGCTTGTCGGTTGGGAAATTTTCATAGTCTTCTTTGGCTATGTCCAAGGCCTCTTCGAGATGGCCGAGGCTGCGCAGGTGGAATATTTCTCCAGTGCGGGGCTGTGAAATGGGCCTTTGGTTTTGCTTGAGCGGTTGTAAATTGGTCATGGTGGTTTGCCTTATTGTTTTGCTGAATTATTGATCATCGCAATGAGTTGTAGCAGCAATGTGTCATCGCTGCCTGATTTTGAACTGGGTTGAATGGAGGTAATAAAACCGTTCTTGTCGATGTTGCACTTGAGGTCGGCAAACGGTGCTGATGTGCGTAGGCAGTAAAGCACGTAATAGTTTGCCCGGTGGTCTACCACATTGGTAATGGTGATACCCAGCGTGTCGCAAGCCGAGATGATGACAGCGTGAAATTGTTTCAGCGCCTGAGTGGCAGGCTGGTAGTCGATGTCGTACATGGCTTCTGACTGATCTTTGAGCAACTGTAGTAACTCCTCGTTGTGAATATTGTTGTTTTTGGGTAAAAAGCGGGTGTACATGCCCGATTTGTCGTAGTAGCAGTCGAAAACGACCGTGCCTCCCTCGGGCAGAGCAATCGTGTAGGTATCGAGATAGGAACTGCATTTCACTTGGGTGAGCGTGTAGCCGTGTGCTTCGAGATTGGCGATGGCCGAGGCACACTGGTTTTGCTGGGCTGGGCTGGCATTGCGCGGCAGCAGCGAGATGCCGGGGATGGGCTTGTAGGCAAATGCTTCTTTGCTGGGCTTGCTCTTGGTGACAATGGAGCTGGAAACATTCAACTTGAAATTGAGGTAGCCTATGTTGGGCATGCTCACGCCGTAGAGGCAGCGCTTGGCGCGTGTGGTGGCAGTGTAGCTCCATCGCAGTGAATCGGCATTGAGGCCGCATCGGCGGGTGTAGTCTACAATCACCGAGTCCCACTCGCCACCTTGTGCCTTGTGGCAGGTAATGGCATAGCCATATTTCACCTGTAAGGCATTGAGATAGGGGTCTTGAAACATATAGATTTCCCATTTGAGCTTATTGTCGCCAGGCTGGGCCTTCTTCAAGTTGTCGAAACGTATTTTGGCCGAAGTATAAAGTGCTACCCATTCGTCGTGGGTGAGCGATGCCACATCGTTGTTAAGCAGGGAATCGATGATTTTGCATTGTCTCTCATTGCCATCTTGATCTCTGATGGTCACGGTGCGGAATGTGATGTCAATCTTTTGATTGGCATATTTGTTTTGAGGCAGATGCTCCACGTTGTCGCTTGCCGATTCTACAACAACGAAGTCGCCATTGTAATAGGCAGGCTCCATATCGGTGCCATAGGCGTTCTTCACCACTTGCAGCACGTCGCCACATTGCACGGTGTCTTTGCCAGGGTAGTAGATACTGCGTATCTCGCGGTTGTAGTAGGCGGCCATGGCATTGGAGTAGACGATAATCATGCTCTTGTCGATAGTGGGCCTTGGGCATATCTTGACGTAGGTGTTGGCCACGTTGCACGATTCTATGTCCATAACCTCGCCTTGCTTGCGTTGAAATTTAAGTTCACCGCTCTTGGTATCGTTCAACCGGTTTCGCAGTAGTATGGCATTGTCGAGGATGGCGCTGCCATTGGCCTGTCGTATCACCTCGGTGAGATTGAACTCGGCCACTGCCAGCGAGTGCTTCTGAAAATAGGCAGTATCGAGGGCAGCCGAGTAGGTTTCGCCCACTGGGGGTAACTGTGCAGGGTCGCCTATAAACAAAATCTTGTTGCCTAAGTCAAGGCGGGCATACTTGAGCAAGTCGATGAGCAGGCTGCCTGACCCGAAATGCAGGATGTCGCCTTTTTGATTTTTCTCGCTCACCAGCGAGGCCTCATCGATGATGAAAAGATTGCCAGTGGAGTTGTCGGCAGCACTATTGAGCTCGAAATGCACTTCCACGTGCTTGTATTTCTCGGTTTTGTCATCTTTCTCGTCGGGAGTCATTTTGATGCCCGTGTAATGATAAATCGTCTTGTGGATGGTAGCAGCTCTCATTCCTGTCTTTTCTTGCAGGATTTTGGCGGCTCGTCCGGTTAGGGCTAGGAGTACAGGGTTGAGACCGCTTGCCAGGGCTGTGCTTGCAATGGGGTTGATGAGTGTGGTTTTGCCAGTGCCGGCATAGCCTCGCAGAATGAAGATTTGCTTCTCATCGTCGTCGAGAAAGTTTTTCACCGACTCGAGGGCGGCTTGTTGTTGGTCGTAAAGTTTCATAATGATATGATAGTGCTTTGTTTAATGTTGTCTTGTTACTTTATGTTGGTATCTGGCTCCCAGGTCACGATACAGGACTCGAGTAGTGCTTCCCTTTCCTAAAAAGAATGCAATGATAGACGAGGAGTTACGTTCTCTCGAAGTCGATAACATTGTATTTGCCTTAGATCTCTATAGATCTAAAGGGTTGTGTAGAAACATGCTAAATGAACTCTTTTTGAAATGTTGCAAAAACTGTGCCATGGGTTGCTTTCGATTATTTTCAGCCTGGTTAGGGAACCATAGGAGAAAGCCGGGTATCGTAGGGGTGCAATTGCAATCTTTTTAGTAACTTTGCAATAGATAATAATGATTACGACATGAACAAGAATAATCAGAAAGTGGCATTAATCACCGGTATCACCGGGCAAGATGGCTCCTACCTGGCCGAGTTTCTTCTCGATAAGGGCTATGAGGTGCACGGCGTGATGCGCCGTAGCAGCAGTTTCAACACGGGTCGCATCGAGCACCTCTATCTCGACGAGTGGGTGCGCGACATGAAGCGAGGCAGGCTGCTCAATCTCCATTATGGTGACATGACCGATTCCAGCTCGCTGATACGCCTCATCGAGGAAATCAAGCCCGACGAAATCTACAACCTGGCAGCTCAAAGCCATGTGAAGGTGTCATTTGAAGTGCCCGAGTTCACGGCCGAGAGCGATGCTCTGGGGGTGCTGCGCCTGCTCGAGGGCGTGCGCATAGCAGGCAGGGCTCATTGCACAAGGATTTACCAAGCCAGCACCAGCGAGCTCTTTGGCAAAGTGCAGGAGACGCCGCAGCGCGAAACTACGCCTTTCTATCCCCGCAGCCCCTATGCCGTGGCCAAGCTTTATGCCTACTGGATCATGGTGAACTATCGCGAGGCCTATCACATGTATTGCGCCAACGGCATCCTCTTTAACCACGAGAGCGAGCGCCGTGGCGAGAACTTTGTGACTCGCAAAATCACCGTCGCTGCAGCACGCATCGTCAACGGCTTGCAAGACAAGCTTTACCTGGGCAACTTGAACGCCCGCCGCGACTGGGGCTATGCCAAGGACTATGTGGAGTGCATGTGGCTCATGCTTCAGCAGCCCGAGCCCGACGATTTTGTCATCGCCACGGGCGAGCACCACACCGTGCGCGAGTTTTGCACCCTGGCCTTCCACTATGCCGGCATCGAGCTCGAGTGGCAGGGCGAGGGTCTGGACGAGAAGGGCATCGACAAGGCAACCGGCAAGGTGCTTGTCGAGGTTGATCCCAAGTACTTCCGCCCCACCGATGTGGAGCAGCTCCTGGGCGATCCTTCCAAGGCCAAGACTGTGCTGGGATGGAATCCGCGCTCTACGACCTTCGACCAGCTTGTGCGCATCATGGTCGAGCACGACCTCGAGCACGTGAAAAAGGTGTATCATCTCAAGTGACGAGGCACCTGCACGACAAAGTAAAATAATATCGAAACCGTATCATGCTTGACAAAAACTCAAAAATATATGTAGCCGGCCACCACGGCCTCGTGGGTTCGGCAATATGGAAAAATCTTGAAAAGCGGGGCTACAACAATCTCGTGGGCCGCAGCCACAGCGAGCTGGACCTCACCGACCAGCAGGCCGTGCGTCGTTTCTTCGACCAGGAGCGTCCCGATGCTGTGGTGCTGGCGGCTGCCTATGTGGGCGGCATCATGGCCAACTCGCTGTATCGCGCCGATTTCATCATGCAGAACATGAAGATACAGTGCAACGTCATCGACGAGAGCTACAGGCATGGCGTGAAGAAGCTGCTTTTCCTGGGCTCGACCTGCATCTATCCCAAAAATGCCCCTCAGCCCATCAAGGAAGATGCCTTGCTCACTTCGCCCCTGGAATATACCAACGAAGAATATGCGCTGGCCAAGATCTCGGGCCTGAAAATGTGCGAGAGCTACAACCTGCAATACGGCACCAACTATATCGCCGTGATGCCTACCAACTTGTATGGACCCAACGACAACTTCCATCTTGAAAACAGCCACGTGATGCCTGCCATGATGCGCAAGATATACCTGGCGCGTCTCATCAACGAGGAAAACTGGAAGGCTATCGCAACCGACATGAACAAGCGCCCGGTGAAGGGCGTTGACGGCAGTGCCAGCCACGACGAGATATTGCGTGTGCTTGCCGACTACGGCATAGCCGACAATCACGTCACGCTGTGGGGTACGGGCCGGCCGCTGCGCGAATTCTTGTGGAGCGAGGACATGGCCGACGCCAGTGTCTACCTCTTGCTCAATGTGGATTTTAAGGATATCATAGGCATCGACAAGTACTCGAGCGTGTTCTACGGCGCCACCACCGGGGGGCACATCGACCGCAACACCTCGACGGGGCGTGGCGGCGCCATTCCTGCCCTGGGCGAGATACGCAATTGTCACATCAACGTGGGCACGGGCATCGAGATCACTATCAGGCAGCTCAGCCAGTTGGTAGCCCAGACAGTGGGCTTCAAGGGCCGTATCGACTTTGACGCCTCCAAGCCCGACGGCACGCCACGCAAGTTGTGCGACGTGACCAAGCTGCACAGCCTGGGCTGGCGGCACAGCATGGAGGTCGAAGACGGAGTGAAGGCGCTCTATGCCTGGTATCGGTCTACACTCGTGTGATCAACTTATATAGAAATAATCAACAATCATACATTTTTATGCCACGCAGCAATCAGCAGTCGGGTTCGTCTCCGGCAGCGGAGACTCGAGTCAATACCTGCGAGCCCGAGCAGTACAATGTGCTTTTCCACAACGATGATTTCACGACAATGGACTTTGTGGTGATGGTGCTTGAAGACGTCTTTGACAAGACAGCTCCCCAGGCCGAAGCAATCATGCTGCAGGTGCATGAGCAGGGTTGCGCCGTGGTGGGCACCTATACCTACGACATGGCAATGACTCGTGCTGCAACGGCCACCCACATGGCTCGCGAGCAGCAATTCCCGTTGCGCATCACTGTGGAGCAGGCATAATCACACACACACTTCTACACGCTAAATTTACTTTTCCCCATGTCGATGCAATTGACCCCCCAAGCCCAAAAGGCAATCATGCGAGCAAGTGCCCAGGCCCGCCTCAACAGGCAGGAGCACGTTACCCCCGAGCATCTGCTCCTGGCTTTCCTTGAGCAGAAGCCCTTTGTCGACGCCTTGCACGCATGCAGCAAGGCGGCACCGGGCACGATGCGCAATGCCCTCGAGCGCCAGGTCGAGAAGGCTGAGGCCCCTTGCAAGAATAGCAGCGATGTGGCATCAAAGAGCAGCTACCAGATGGAGCAGCTCATCGATGCGGCCATCACACAGGCCGAGCAAGCGGGCAGCAGCATTATCGACATCACCCACTTGGCCAATGCCATGCTCCACCTGCAGCACTCATGGGCGGCCTACTGCCTTGCTCAGGCTATCGATGGCAACGAGGGCAGTTTCATCACAGCCCTGCTCGACAGCTATGAGCACACTGGCGACGATGCTCCCACGGCATCGCGCCAGCCCAAGCAGGAAGCTGGCAGCCAGGCTGCATGGAAATCCTATGTGCTGTGCATCAACGACCACCTCGCAGGCCACAACCCGCTCATAGGGCGCACTGCCGAGCTGGAGCGCACCATCCAAGTGCTGTGCCGCCGCGACAAGAACAACCCGCTTCACCTGGGCGAGCCAGGAGTGGGCAAGACGGCGATTGTCTATGGCCTGGCTGCCCGCATCGAGGCTGGCGAGGTGCCCTCGCGATTGAAGGGCTGCCGCATCTATCAACTCGACATGGGCACAGCAATAGCGGGCACAAAATTTAGAGGTGAGTTTGAACAGCGCCTGCAATCTATCATGAAGGGGGCTGCCGCCGAGGGCAATGCCATCATCTATATCGACGAGATTCACAATATCGTGGGCGCCGGCCAGACGGGCGAGGGTTCGCTCGACGCCTCCAACATGCTCAAGCCCTATCTTGAGGCAGGCGAGGTGCGCTTCATCGGAGCCACAACCTATGAGGAGTACAATCGCTTCATGGGCCGCAGCAAGGGCTTGATGAGGCGTTTCCAGACTATCGACATTGCCGAGCCCACCGTCGACGACGCCATCAAGATTGTGACTGCACTCAAGCCCAACTATGAGTCATTTCACCACGTGCGCTACACTGCCGACGCGCTCGACTATGCCGTGCGTGCAAGTGCGCGCTTCATCAACGACCGTTTCCTGCCCGACAAGGCTATCGACCTCATCGACGAGGCTGGTGCCTATGTCGAGATGAAGAAAACCCGGAGCAAGGTGGTCGACAAGCAGCTCGTGGCCCGCGTGCTGGCTCGTGTGGCCAATATCGACGCACTTGCCGTGCAGCGCGACGACACTCAAGTGCTTGCATCGCTCATGCCGCACATCAAGAGTCTCATCTACGGCCAGGACGAGGCTGTGAAGAGCGTTGTCGAGGCTGTGCAGCTGTCCAAGGCCGGGCTCAACGACGTGCACAAGCCGCTGGCCAGCCTGCTCTTTGTGGGGCCCACGGGCGTGGGCAAGACCGAGGTGGCTCGTGTCCTGGCCCAGGAGCTGGGTGTGAAGCTCGTGCGCTTCGACATGAGCGAGTATGTCGAGAAGCACACCGTGGCCAAGCTCATCGGCTCGCCGGCAGGCTATGTGGGCTACGACGACGGCGGACTGCTCACCGATGCAATACGCCGCAGCCCCGATTGCGTGTTGCTGCTCGACGAGATAGAGAAGGCCCACAGCGACGTGTTCGACATTCTGTTGCAGGTCATGGACTACGGCGTGCTCACCGACAATAAGGGGCGCAAGGCCTACTTCCACAACGTGATTTTGATCATGACCAGCAATGCCGGTGCCCAGTATGCAAGCCAGGCCTCGTTGGGATTTGCGTCGACAACTACTGCCGGAAGTGCTATGCTCAAGCAGGTGAAGCACACGTTCAAGCCCGAGTTTCTCAACCGCCTGAACGGCATCATCGTCTTCAACGACATGGACCAGCACATGGCCAGTCTCGTTCTCGACAAGAAGTTGCGCGAGCTCAAGACGCAGCTCAAGGCCAAAAATGTGACTTTGCAGCTCAGCAAGGAGGCTCACGACTTCTTGCTCAAGCAGGGCTACAGCAAGGAATATGGAGCCCGGGAGATGGACCGCGCCATCGAGCGCAGCCTCAAGACGGTGCTCATGCGAGAAATATTGTTTGGTTCGCTCAAGGACGGCGGAAGGGCGCGTGTCGTGGTCGTTGGCGACGAGTTGGAACTCAAGAAGTGACAGTGCCCTCACACTAATCAGCTATGGTATATCACATTCCCATAAGTCCCATTGTTTTTCCCGACCCTTACGGTGGCGACGACGACGGCCTCATCGCCGTGGGCGGCGACTTGAGCGTGGAGCGGCTGGAGCTGGCCTATGAGCACGGCATCTTTCCGTGGTACTCCTATGCCGACTGCCCCGAGCCCATGTGGTATTGTCCGCTTGAGCGCTTCGTCATCATCCCCGGCGAGATTCACGTTTCCCACTCGATGCGCACCCTCATCAATCATCATCGCTATCGTGTGACTTGGAACCAGGCTTTCGACCGCGTGATAGAAAATTGCAGCAGGCTGCGGCGCGGGCAGGCTGGAGCCTGGCTGGGCAGCGACATGATTGCGGCCTATCGTCGCATGCACGACCGTGGCCTGGCTGCCAGCGTCGAGGTGTGGGACGCCAGCGGCCAGCTTGTGGGCGGGCTCTATGGGGTGACATTGCTCGACTGCTTCTTCGGCGAGAGCATGTTCTCGCTTGTGCCCAGTGCTTCCAAACTGGCGTTGATATACCTTGCCCGCAAGATGCAACAATGTGGCGGGAAGCTCATCGACTGCCAGCTGGAGACGCCTCATCTCAAGTCGATGGGCGGGCGCACGATCAGCTACGAGGAGTACATGGACCGCCTGTACTTCTGACGACACGGCACGACATCAAAGGAAAAAAACAATCGAGCCGCGGGCAACACATGTGCTCGCGGCTCGTGCATTACATGGTTGTTGCCACCCCGATTTCTACAACTGTGCCATTTTCTTCACGGTGGCATCAAAGTCGGCCACAAGCTCATCCATAATTTGAGCTACAGGCTTGATTTCCTTGATGGCCGATGCAATTTGGCCTATCTCGAGTTCTCCCGAGTCGAGATCGCCGTCAAAGATGCCTCGCTTGGCAGCTTTTGCGCCCAGTATCTCTCGCAGCTTGTCGGCATCGGCACCAGCGTCTTCGGCTGCATGTATCTTGTCGTAGAGTGCGTTTTTGATCATGCGTGTGGGCGATATCTTTTTCAGTGCCAGCATGGTATCGCCCTCGTTGAGGGTGATGCAGCGTTGCTTGAAGGCCTCGCTGGCCGAGCTTTCCTGGCTCAAGGCAAACAGCGTGCCTATCTGCACGCCTTCGGCCCCCAGTGCCATGGCTGCGGCTATGGCACGGCCGCTGGCGATGCCGCCGGCTGCGATGAGCGGCAAGCTGGTGGCTTGGCGCACTTGCGGGATGAGCGTCATCGTTGTGGTCTCCTCGCGGCCGTTGTGGCCGCCGGCCTCAAAGCCCTCGGCAACTACCGCATCGACTCCGGCTTCCTCGCACTTGCGGGCAAACTTGCTGCTCGATACCACGTGGGCCACCTTGATGCCGGCAGCGTGGAAAGTGGCAGTGTACTTCTTGGGGCTGCCTGCCGAGGTGAACACAACTGGCACCTTGTGGGAAATGATGATTTCTATCAACTTGTCGATTTCGGGATACATGAGCGGTATGTTCACACCCCAAGGCTTGCCGGCTGTGGCTTGTTGCATTTTCTCGATGTGTTGCTCGAGCGTTTCGGGGTGCATGCTTCCCGAGCCGAGCAAACCCAGGCCGCCGGCATTGGTCACCGCCGATGCCAGGCGCCAGCTGCTGCACCACACCATTCCGCCTGCAATGATGGGATACTTGATGCCAAATAGCGTTGTGATACGTGTAGGTTTCATTGTTAGTTAGCTGTTTTTTTGAAATTGTTGCAATTATGTGTGATGTTGTCCTCCTATGTGTGTGTATGTGTGGTGAGTGATGGTCATATCATCGATTCATACATCTCTCGCAGGTCTTGCTCGCTCACTGGCACTGGATTGTTGCGCAGGTTGGGGTGCTTGCTGCCCTGTATGAGCTGTTCGAGCTGCGTGTTGTCGAGATGAAACGACTTGAGGTCGAGCAACATGCCTGTGTCTTCTCTCATGCCATCGATGGCGTTGGCCAGCGCTTCGGCGTCTTCATAGCCCAGCTTGTGGGCAAGCTGCGTGACGCGCTCGCAGCCATGGTTGGCATTGAAACGTATGAAATGGGTGATGGTCATTGCACAAGCCTCGCCGTGGGCGATACCCAGCAAGTTGGTGAGGGGGTAGGAGCAGGCGTGGGCGCTTGTGGTCTTGGGCAGTGTGAAGGCAAGCCCTGCAGTGACCGATGCCTCGGCCATGTTTTCGCGTGCCGCGAGGTCGTCGCCATGCTTGTAGGCCTGTCTGAGATTGGTGAGCGCCAAGTGAGCCGCGTGCACGGCAAGGGTGCTGCACACTGGCTGGTGATTGACACTCCAGTAGGCCTCTATGGCGTGGCACAGCACGTCGAATCCCGTTGTTGCCGTCAAGTGCGGTGGCACGGTGAGGGTGAGCTCGGGGTCGACAATGGCCACAGTGGGGTAGAACCCGTAGGAGTTCATGGGCGACTTGATGCTCCGGTTGTGGTCGCTCAGCACCGACACGCAGGTGACCTCGCTGGCCGTGCCCGATGTGGTGGGCATGGCGATAATGGGCAGGTGCTGCTGGGGAATGGCCTTGCCTGTGCCCAGAAAATCGGTGGCGGCACAGCTTGTGAGCCCGAAGGTGGCCGCTGCCTTGGCGCAGTCAATGACACTGCCGCCGCCCAGGGCCACAACAAAGTCGCACTGGTTGTCGCGCAGGATGCTTGCGCAATTGTCACACTCCTCTACTGTGGGATTGGGCGACACAGCCGAGTATACTTGCTTGATGGTGCCGCCGCTCAGTTGCAGGATGCGTGCGGCCATGCCGCGCCGCACAAATCCGGCTGTCGTCACAAGAAGCCCATTGCTTCCGTTGAGTTTGGCAATTTCACTTGTCAATTTCTTGATTTGGCCGTTGCCGAAGATGATGCGCACCGGCTGTACATATTCCCAATTCATTGCTCTCGTTTTTGATTTTCTACAAAGTTACGACTTTACTTCATCAATCGCAAAAAAATCGCCGGGAGGCACGTGGCTTCCCGGCGACGACAGAATATCGGTATTACGCTATGTTTTTCTTTATTTGGTTGCAGTCTCAAACATGCTGCCGCTCACTTGCAAGTTGCGGCCGTTGACCTTGCACTTGAGCGAGAGCGAAGTGCCGTCGTTGCCTATTGTGCCCTCGAGGCCGCTGAAGGTGAATTTTTCTTGCTCATAGTTGTTGAGTGTGCCGGCAACCGAGTCGGCACTCAGGGTGTAGCCGCTTGCAGTGGGGGCAATCTTTATTCCTTTCACGGTGATGTACTGGTCACGTGCAGCAATGGTGTTGTCGAGGCCGAAATTGCTGATGGTGAGCGTTGCCGTCATTGTGGGATTGTCGATGACAAAAGCATAGGTCGAGGCTGTGGTGGTGTACTCGTCTCTCGGGGTAGAGTCGTTGAAGCACAGGGTTATGGTCTTGGAATAGAACAGACCGGCTGTGGCAAAGACGCGCTGCCCGTCGATTGTGTAGGACACATAGAGCGTGCCGTTGCTCAGGTCAAACTGGCCGTTGAGGTTGGACACGGTGACACCGCTATTGCTTGTGAACGTTGCCGTCGAGAAGGCATAATAGTTGTCGCTGTTGTTGTAGTTGAGCTGCATCTCGGGAGTGTTGAAGGTGATGTTGGCTCCGTCGATCACGATGCTCGGCGAGAGTTGAATGGTGCCGCTGGAGTAGTTGAGCGTGATGCTGTAGGTCGATGAACTGTAGGTCGTGCTGCTGCCGCCGTCGACAACGCGGTTGTACATGGTGGCAAGCAGGGTTTGCTTGTTGTTGTCGCTGTCATTGCTGTCCAGGCACGAGGTCATGCCCAGCAGCATGGTGGCGCAAAGGAGGAGGGTGAGAATTTTTTTCATTTTTAATTTCTATGTAATAGTCTATTTTTTATTTGTTCGTTAGTTAAACAGGCCGCCTTTCACGGTGGCTTGCTGGTTGTCGAGCTGGAAGGTGCCGTTGAGCGAGTGCCAGTTGTTGTCGATGGTGAACTTTGCATTGCGCAGGTAGTACACCTTGTAGTCGGATATGGCTTTGAGCGTGTCGGCAGTGATGACATAGCCTGTGCGCGTGGGGGTGACTTGGGCTCCGCTGTATTGCAGCACGTGGTTCTGGCCATCTTTTTCAGTCTGTATATAGTAGATGCTTATGTTGGCCTTGTTGGTGCTGGTGTTCACATCGAAGAGGTAGACGGCTTGGTTCTGTGTCCATGCCGAGGTGGTGTGGGCAGTGTCGATCATCTGCGTCTCGGTGTAGGGGTAGGCCAGGCTTGAGGTGCTCTTCACGGTGTGGGTGCCGTTGACGGTATACTCAAGATAGAGTGTGCCAGTGATGTAGTCAAAGCTGCCGCTCAGCCCCGACACGGTTGCGCCGGTGGCTTTTACATTGGATGTGCTGAAGGTGAAGTAGCCCTTGGTCTGGTCATAGGTCATGTCGACAGTGGTGCTGAAGCTCACAGTGCCTCCGGCGGTCTTGGAGCCGGTGTAGGGGGTGGCTGTTGTAGCGATGTCGAGCGTGTTGTCGCCCGAGTTGAAGGCGTAGTTCACAGCCGACTTCGAGATTGTGCTGCTGTCGGCTCCCTGTCGTGTTGCGATGTTGTAGGCCACGCTTGAATAGGAATAGGTGCTGCCTCCACTCGAGTTGTTGCATGAGCTCAAGCCGAGCATGGTGATAGCGAGTGCTGCTGTTGTGATGATGGTGATGAGTCGCATGTGCGCTGTTTTTCTTGTTTAGTGAATTAGATGCTTATCGTTCCGCTCACGGTGACCTTGGCGCCCAGCATGTTGAATGTGGCGTGGATGCTGTTGTTCTCCAGGTCGATGGTGGCATCAAGATTGTCGATGGTGATTTTGGCCGTCTGGTACTTGGTGCTTGCGCTGGTGACGTAGGTGCCCACGGCGGCAAGGCCGGTGCCCGTTATTCTGTAGCCCTTAGGCGTGATGGCGAGGGTGGCATTGCCAGCCACGATGCTCATGTAGGTGCGGGGTATCTTCACATCGGTATACCGGCTGATGGTGAAGGTGGCTGTCATCTTCGACGGGTTGATGGCAAACGACGACATGGGCAGCTGATGTGTGGCAGTGGTATCGCTCCACACGCTTGTGGTCACTGTACTGGTCGACGTGGAGATGGTGGGCAAGGTCGATATTACCTTGTAGACAATTTTTTGCGGGCTTGTGGCGGTGTAACTCCAGTAGATGTTCTGGTCGATGAGGTCGATTTGGCCTGTGAAATTGGAGAGACCGCTCACAGGGGCATCGGTGGCAAATGTGTAGATGTTGGCTTTCTCCTCGCTGTTGCTTGCATTCACTCCTGTCCACGAGAACTGTTGTGGGATACCACCCAGTGTGGTCTCGATGGTGGGGTTGAACGAGAGCTTCGACATGTCGGTCGATAACCGATACACGATTTTCTGGTCGTTGATCGAGGCGCTGGCAGCCGTCGAGCTGTTGTCATTGCTGGTGTCGTAGACGTGGTTGAGCAGCTGCACGTTCCATGTGCGCTCTTTGGTGCGGTCGAGTCCGTTGTCATTGTCGTTGTCGCTGCACGACACTGTACTGAAAACTAATGCAGTGAGTGCCACTGCCGAAATAATCTTTCTCATCATTGGTTGTGCTGTATTTTGTTTACAAAATTAAGCCATTGTTGCAATTAAAACACGGGAGGAAGCAAAATACTGCTTCTCCCCGTGGTTTTTTTAATGTTTTTTAATTCACCGTCTTTGCCCTCTGCTGCCGGCTCATCCTCGGTTTTGCATGAGAGCCAGGTAGTTGAGCAAGGCTTGCACGTCGATTTTGCTGTCGAAGGTCATTTGCTGGCTGCCGTTGAGCAACCATGTCGCGTGCACCGAGTGCTCGGCCAGGTTGATATTGCCTTCGATATTGGTGATGACAAAGATGTTGCTTGCTATCTTGTCGCCTTTGAAAGCAATATAGTTGATGTCGCGCATACTGGCGCTCAGCCGGTCGCTGGTGAGCTGCAAGGTCACTGGCAGCTTACTGTTTTTAGCGCTGAGCGTGAGGTTGGATATGGTCATTGTCAAGCGGTTGTCCTTGCTTACAGTGATGTCGACATTGCAGTTGGCATCATAGGTGAGCGAATCGGGCCCCAAGGCTTTCACCGTGCCTCCCTTGAAGGAGAAGGCAAGCAGGTCTTTCTCGTCGTTGTCGCTGCAGCTGCTCATGCCCAGCAAGACTACGGCAAGCGTCATGAGTAATGCAAGTGTTTTTTTCATCATGTTTGTGTTGCTTTTTATTTGATGCAAAAATACTGTTTTCTACGTTTTTTGTCAAGCGACTTGGGCAAATATTACCACTATTGAAGAAGTGTGTGACCGCCACTCATGCAAGCGTCGCCGCCCTCGCAGCATGTGGCAAGGGCGGCGCGCCGCGATGGGTGGCTGGGTGAGCCTGTGCTATTTCACCAGTTGCTTGGCGGTGCTTGTGGTGCCGTCGGTGTAGGCGGTCTTCACAATGTTGACAGTGCCGGGCACTGGGGTGCGGCTCTGGCGGCCTTGCAGGTCATAGTAGGTGCGGCTTGCCACAGTCTTGGCATTGACGTTCAACTCGTCGACTGCGGTGTAGTCGCCTGCAATGAGGAAGTCTTTCCACACGTCGGCAGCTTTATAGGCGCTGGCACTGGCGGGCAACACGTGCAGTGTGCACTTGCTCTTGTCGACGCCGGCAAACACGGTGGTGTCGATGGCGATGGGCTCGGGCACCAGGCAGTCGATGCCTGCAAGCGACTTGCAGCCCTCGAAGGCGCTCTTCTCGATGCCTATCACGCTCTCAGGCAGGAGCACATGGCCCAGATTGATGCAGTCGAGAAATGCATTCTCGCCTATCACACTCAGTGTCTTGGAATATTTCACATCGGTGAGCACCGAGTCGTCCCAAAAGATGCCGTTCGAGAGGGTCTCGATGTTGTCGGGCAGGCTGATGCTCTTGAGGCTGCGGCAGCGCGAGAAGGCATACTCGCCCACGCTCTCGACGGTGGCAGGCACGGCCACTTGCTCGAGGCCTGTGCCCTGGAAGGCAAAGCCCTCGATGGTGCTCACGCTCTTTGGCAGGTCGATGCTCTTGAGGCTCACGCACGAGGTGAAGGCGTTGGGACCTATCTCTTTTACCTTGTTGAAGTCGACGCTGGTGAGCGAACTGTCGTTCCAGAACACGTGCTCGTTGATGGTCGTGAGACTGTCGGGCATAGCGAAGGCCTTGAGTGAGGTGCACTTGGAGAAGGCGTAGGGGTCGATGCGCGACACCTTGTTGCCCAGGGTCACCCGCTCGAGCGACTTGCAGCCCTGGAAGGCGAAGCCGCCTATCTGTGTCACGCTCTCGGGCAGTGTGATTTCTTTGAGCGAGATGCAATCGAGAAATGTGCTGAGCTCGATGTAGGTGATTGTAGAGGGGAAGTTCACTTTTTCCAGCTTGTCGCAGTTGGAAAACATGCCGCGGCCCATGTCGGTGAGACTGCCGGGCAGGGTTACCTCGGTGATGTTGTCGAGGTCTTCAAATGCAAAAGGACCTGTGGTGGTGAGTGTAGATGGCAGGTTGAGGCTCGTGAGGCCGGCGCCGCACAAGCCCAGCTCGCCCACGGTGGTCAGCCCCTCGGGCAGGGTCACAGTCTTGACAGGTGCGCGGTAGAAGGCGAAGTCGCCCACCTTGGTCACACCCTGGGGTATGACATAGCTCTCGGCATTGAGTGCGGGAAACACCACAAGTTCGGTCTTGTTTTTGCTGTAGAGCACACCGTCGATGCTGGTGTAGTGCTGGTTGCGCTCGTCGACGGTAAACGACTTGAGGCTTGAGCAGGCGGCAAAGGGCGACATGCCCATGCTCTCGAGTGCAGCACCGAAGTGCACGGTCTCGAGTGCCGAGCAACCCATGAGTGCCATCTTGCCCAGCGAGGTCATCTTGTCGGGGAAGGAGATGCTCTTCAAGGCCTTGCAGCCATAGAACGCACCCAGCCCGAGCGATTGCAGTGTGCTGGGCAGGGTCACCTGGGTCATGCCGTTGCAGGCATAGAAGGTGTAGTTGCCCAGTGTGGTCACGCCCTCGGGCACAGTCATCGAGGTCACGCCGCTGCACTTGTAGAAAGCATAGTTGCCTATGGTTGTCACGGTCGACGGCAGCTTGATTGCAGTGAGTTTGGCATCGGCGTTGAATGCCCATTGCTCGATGGTGGTCACGCCCTCGGGTATGCTCACCGAGGTGAGGTCGTTGCACTTTGCAAAGGCTTTTTTGCCTATCTGCACCACCTTGTAGGCAGTAGTGCCGTTGGTCACGGTGGCAGGTATCACGATGTCGCCGCTGTAGGCTGTTGCTCCTGCAACCACCTCGGCGGTGCTGTCGGTGAGCGGGTTGAATGTAATGCCGTTGCTCTCAAAGCTGGCACGGGCTGGCAAGGTCGCCATGACCATGACCGAGAGCAGTAGAGTAGTTGTGTAAAAAGATTTCATCAAATTGTGACTTTTGAGAGATTAAACATGTGGTTTTGTTATGAATTGTGCAAAATTAACTTTAATTTGTAATCTGTGCAATTTTTTTTTGCCTGTCTAAAAAAACAAGGCATGAATCGTCGCAATCCATGCCTTGTCGTGATTCATTCAAATGTGTGTATACTTAATTGCTTTCTTTTTTCTTTAGTTGTTGGCTGGGTAATACAGGCTGCCGTTGTAGCTCACCGTTAGGCCAAAGCAGGTGAATTGCAGTGTGTATTTCTTGGTCACCAGGTCGACACTGCCGGTGAGGTCGGTGATAGTGCGGTCCTTCATTGGAGCCTCGGTGGTGCCAGTGGTGTAGTAGGGCACAATGTCGGTGCCGCTCATGCTGTAGCCTGTGGCTGTGGGCGTGATGGTGACGCCGGCCAGCGGGATGCGTATTTGCTTGAGCGTTGGCATTTGAGGCGCAAACTGGATGTTGAACATCTTGATGTCGCCTTTCCATGCCGAGTTGGCCTGGTACAGGAAATAGGTGATATAGGTATCGTTGGTCGTGCCGTAGCTAAACTTGCCGTCGCTCAGTGCCGAGTAGTAGAGTTGGCTCGAAATGTTTACGGTCCAGGTGTTGTTGACCACATATGAGACGTAGAGCACCCCGTCTTTGGGGTTGGCATAGCCGTCGACGTTGGTCACTGTGTAGCCTGGCATGGGGGTCAATGTTGAAGCTGTGAAGTGATACTCGGTGCGGCTGTTCTTGCCCGTGGTGTATTTCATGCCCTCGAGCGAGAAAGTGACGGCGGGCATGCGGCTGGAAAAACTGATGCCTTTGAAGGTGAGACTCACGGTGCCCTTCGACGGGTCGACAGTGATGTCGGTTGCGCAGCTGCTCTCGTTGCTCACGTTGCCGGCTGTCACTGTTTTCACGTTCAGGGCCTCGATGCTTGTAGTGGAGCTTGTGGGTGCAAGGGGCTCGTTGTTGTTGGCTGGGTAGTACAGGCTGCCGTTGTAGCTCACCGTTTGGCCAAAGCAGGTGAATTGCAGTGTGTATTTCTTGGTCACCAGGTCGACACTGCCGGTGAGGTTGGTGATAGTGCGGTCCTTCATTGGAGCCTCGGTGGTGCCAGTGGTGTAGTAGGGCACAATGTCGGTGCCGCTCATGCTGTAGCCTGTGGCTGTGGGCGTGATGGTGACGCCGGCCAGCGGGATGCGTATTTGCTTGAGCGTTGGCATTTGAGGCGCAAACTGGATGTTGAACATCTTGATGTCGCCTTTCCATGCCGAGTTGGCCTGGTACAGGAAATAGGTGATATAGGTATCGTTGGTCGTGCCGTAGCTAAACTTGCCGTCGCTCAGTGCCGAGTAGTAGAGTTGGCTCGAAATGTTTACGGTCCAGGTGTTGTTGACCACATATGAGACGTAGAGCACCCCGTCTTTGGGGTTGGCATAGCCGTCGACGTTGGTCACTGTGTAGCCTGGCATGGGGGTCAATGTTGAAGCTGTGAAGTGATACTCGGTGCGGCTGTTCTTGCCCGTGGTGTATTTCATGTCCTCGAGCGAGAAAGTGACGGCGGGCATGCGGCTGGCAAAACTGATGCCTTTGAAGGTGAGACTCACGGTGCCCTTCGACGGGTCGACAGTGATGTCGGTTGCACAGCTGCTCTCGTTGCTCACGTTGCCGGCTGTCACTGTTTTCACGTTCAGGGCCTCGATGCTTGTAGTGGAGCTTGTGGGTGCAAGGGGCTCGTTGTTGTCGTCGCTACAGGCAGTGAAGCCCATGAGCATCGCCATGACGGCGAGGAGTGATAGTAATTTTTTCATTGTGCTATGTGATTTTTAATTATAAGTGTCTTCGATAAGGTGATCTTTTCACAGGTTCACCCTCAACGTGGCTCCCAGTGCAAAGCCGCGGCCTCGCTGCAGAAACTCGTGCTTGATCGAGACGAAATAGAAGGTGCTGTATTTGGTGTCGGTCAGGTTGCGGCCCCACACCTCCAGGCTGTAGTGCTGCCCGGCAAGCGTGGCGCTGGCGCCCAGCAGGGCATAGAAGGGTTGCTTCAACGAGTTGGCCTCGTTCCAGTAGATGGGCCCGGCCGCACTCATGTTGGCATCGAGGGTGAGTGTGTTGAAGACTTTGCTGCCACGGTCGAGGTCGATGGTGTGATAGGCGTCGACATAGAGGGTGTTGCTTGGACTGTAGGGCACGTAGTTGCCCTTGTAGTCGGCTTTGCCGTCGTTGTAGTTTCTGAACTTGGCATTGCAATACCCGTAGTTCACGGTGAGCCCGGTGTTGGCCCAGGGGGTGACGGTCATGGTCACTTCGGCTCCCCACGAGCGGGTTTTTCCGGCATTGGTCATCACACGGCCGGTGGTGGTGCCGTCGGGGAACACGGTGAGCTGGCGGTCGCGGCAGTCGAGATAGAACACGTCGATGTCGCTTTTCACGCGTTGCTCCCAGCACTCGAAGTGCCCTCCCAACTCATAGTTCCATGCTTTCTCGGGCTTGTAGCCCACGATCTTGTCGATGTCGTAGCTGGATCCAATGCCCATGAAGCGCATGAGCTTCTGCTGCAACACGTCGCTGAACATCTGTGTATTGAATCCGCCGGCCTTGTAGCCCTTGGCCACGCTGGCATATATGGTGTGCCATGCTTTGCCGTGCAGGCGATAGGTGAGCGAGATCTTGGGGAGCACTTGCAAGAAGTCTTTGTGCAGCTTGCCGCTCTCGTCGATATTGACGGCCTCGTGAGCATAGAGCGTGCCAGCAGCGGCGTCGACGATGCTGTAGCCGGTGGCTGTGTGGCTATGGTAGCGCAGGGTCGATTTCTCGTAGTCGACGCGGGCGCCTGCCGCCACCGTGAAGTTGTGCCAGTCATAGCTCGACTGGTGGTAGAAGGCAGTGCCCCAGTTGTCGTTTTTGAAATTGCTGCCCAGCACAAACTCGCGTGAGTCCCACGCAACTGGATAGCTGGGCGTGGCGGCATTCACGTGCTCCTCGATGAGGCGCGCGATGCCGGTGTCTTTAAAAGTGACAGGAGCATCCATGTTGTAATGGCGATAAAAACCGAAGAGGCCCGTGATGCACTCATAGCCGTTGCTCTTGTGGCGGGCAATCAAGTCTTGGGTAATGGCATTCTCGCGTCGCTTCTGTGTGAGCGTGAAGTAGGGATCGGGGGTGAAGTCCTGGTCGAGCGTCATGTTGTCGTCTATATACTGGTAACTGGTGATGCTCGACAAGGTGAACGTGTCAAAGCGTTTCTCGACCGTGAGGCCGTCGAGCACGCTGGTGCGCTTGTAGAAACAAGTGTCGTTGTAGGCGATCTTGCCCGTTGCCGTGTATTCATAAGGGTAGCCTCCCTGTCGGTTTGTCGAGCCCGAGAGCACATTGGCGATGTGCATGCTGGGCGATACCTGCCAGTCGGCCTTGAGGCGCAGGCTGCCCTGGTGCTCCCAGTCCACCTTCTTGCCGTTGTAGTCGTTGCGAAACTCGCCGTCGGTCGAGGTGTAGTAGAAGCTGCCCGATAGACCCAGGTTGTTGCTCACCAGGTTGTAGGTGCTTGCGCCCAGTTTCACAGCGTTGTGCGAGCCATACTCGGCCAGCAGCCGAGTGCCCTGATAGCTGAGCGGCGACAGCGTGTATACGTTCATCAAGCCGCCCATTGCGTTGCGCCCGTAGAGTGTGCTCTGCGGGCCGCGCAGCATCTCGATGCGCGAGATGTCGAGCAGGTCGACGTCGTAGTTCTCCTTGCACATGACAGGAATGTTGTCGATGTTGAGGCCCATGGCGGGCTGGTCGATGCGAGCCCCCAAGCCACGCACGTAGATGGTCGACGTCATGCGGCTCCCATAGTCGGGAATGAAGAAATTGGGCACCATGCAGGCAGCGGTCTTGGTCGAGACAATGTGGTTGCGCTCGATCTCTTTTCTCCCTATTGTTGTCACTGCTGTGGCCTGGGTGCGCAGGTCACTGGTTTGCTTAATAGCTGTCACGGTCACCTCTTGCAGCGTGAGATGCCTGGTGTCGGGCTCCAGAGTGCTTGCGGCACTGTCGGCCGGCTCCATTGCTGCAAGTGCTGCCGTGCCGTTGCACACAGCCCATAGCATGATGAGTACACCTATTTTTCTACGATATTTCACATTGCAAATTTACATGATTTAACATTGT
>Ga0256406_1001202_pt1 | contig 42732 bp, 34 predicted proteins | sample RumenRJG_03DNA_FD_185986 | JGI IMG/M metagenome (GOLD analysis project Ga0256406, IMG submission 185986) | Bovine rumen microbial communities from Lethbridge, Alberta, Canada - RJG_03 | ecosystem: Host-associated > Mammals > Digestive system > Stomach > Rumen | place: Canada: Alberta | collected... | reverse complement strand
CGCTGGGTAATAGAAATTCTGATTCAAACAGAATTACACTTGTAACTCCAAAGTCTGCAAATGATGAACGATTACAAGCTACACTTGGCAATCAGAACCCCACGGGCTTGCCCGTGGGAGCAGTCAGTCTTTCCTTTGTCATGTCCCTCTGCCCCGTGCTTCCTGCGATACGGGAGGGAGCACAGAAACCAGATGGCATATCCGATCAGGGTACCGAGACTGTTGGTGAGGACATCGTCCACCTGACAGTAGCCGCGGCCGGTGATGAGCTGTGCAAACTCAATGGTGCAGGAACAGAGACACCCCGACAGGAGCGTCCGGTACCAGCGGCGCTGGACCGGGAAGAGGATGGGCAGAAAGATACCGGCGGGGATAAAGAGCAGGATGTTCTCGTAGAAGAACTGTCCTGCGGGAGTACCGGGATGGAACGTACCAAGCAGCTGAAAGTCGATGGCTCTCGGGTGAGAGCCGGATTCTCTCGTAAAGAAGGTGAGCTTTGCGACGACAAAGAGATAGGTTGCGGTACAGAAGTAGTCAAAGAACCGGCGAAGCGGTTTGTCCGGGCGCACGATGACAAGGAGCAGAATCCCGGCACAGAAGCCGACGGCAAGGGCCTTCGGCATGAAGATCAGAGTGTTCAGAAGAGACTGCAGAACGTATTTGACACTGGTCAGCATGGCAGATTTCCTTTCCCTCCCCCTGCTGCAGTATTGCCCGCTCAGGGGAGACGGTGGCTGAAGAATGTATGGACAGCACCTCTTACCTGTTCCATCGCATCGTTGGTCTCCCTGTTCTTGCTGCGGAAGGCAAGGAGCTGATCGAGGTATCCCTGCTCCTTTACGATGCGGATGCTCTCGTCATAGACGAGCCCGAATACGAGGCTGATGTGGCTTACGATGTGGTCTGCCGGGGTGGCGACAAAGCGGCGGTCGCAGTTCCGGCAGAGGATGGCATCGGCGAGGACCTTCTTGGAAACAGGAGAGGTTTCAATATCCTCTGTGGTGACGTTCAGGATCTCCTCGAGGGGCGTCTCGACGTTCACCCTGAAGATGTCCAGCTTGTCGGCATCGCGGAGGATCTGGCAGAACATGCGCTCCCTCTTAGTGAGGCCCTGGGGCAGGGCGTAGACGTTGTGGAGGCGGATAGCTTTTTCGATGAGAGGATCTTCCCTGTCGTCAGAGACATAGCTGCGGATCAGCCCGTCCCTGAACAGCAGATCGGCGCTCAGGACGGCGTGATTGACGGTCGTCGGGTCATCGAAGGAGCCGAAGCGGCGCACCTGTTCAAAGCGGCCGAGGTCGTGCAGCATGCCGAGAAGCCAGGCAAAGTCCACGTCTTCCGGGGAAAGGGAGAGAGACTTCGCGATTCTCTCGCAGAGAGCTGCGACACGATAGGTGTGAGCGGCCTTCAGGGCGATCTTGATATCGGAAAGATCGTAGCTTTCCGTATAGGTATGGAAGGTATCTTCCACCTTTTTGCGATTGATTGAAATAGGATTTGACATGGTAATCTCCTTTGTTGCTGTGACTGCACTATAAGCAGATGGGCTGACATTTGCAAGCTTAAAAGGAGCTGAAGCCTCTGTCTTTCTGCTGGGGCGACGGGGGAAAATTGCGAAGGAGGGGAGATCGTGCTAATCTGACAGGCAGCTGAAACTGCCCCGGGGGCAGGAAGGGGGAAAGGTCATGAAGAGTCTGGGGTTCCAGAGGGCCGCTGCGTTTACGGCGGTGCTTGCACTGTGTGCGGCACTGCTTCCTGCGGGAACGCAGGTGCAGGCGGCAGAAGGAAAGAAGAATAAGACAGCAGGCGCTGTTCCGGCAGAAGCTGCGGTGGAAAAGAAGAAGGAAAAGATCCGTCTCATGTACGACGGCGTGCTGGTGCCGGAAGGCGCGGGGACGGTGATCCCGGAAGGCGTATTCATCACGCATGGAGACAGTGCCGCGCCTGACATGCTGATCACCTATATTCCCTGTGAGATCGCAGGCATCACGGTGGGACTTCGTGCGGCGCAGTACGGCGGGTACCGGACACCGATTGACGTAAACAGTCCGTATCTGACAGAGACCTATGACATCGGGCCTCAGACAGAGCCTGGGGGACCGGATCCTGGGAATGTTGTAAAGGGGGCGCACATTTCGGCGAAGGGGCCGTACCTCACGGACTTTCAGCTGATAACGCCCTATGAGACGGCAGATGTCGAATGGCAGTATGCGCATGAAGACCTTGTCTCGAAAGACGGGATTGCCGTTTTGGAGAAGACCCTGGGGCAGCCGACGGGCATTACCTCTTACACGTACGGTGACGATCTGATGCAGGTTGAGAGGGACGATTCCGGAACCGGTGACGGCGGTGTCGAATGCACGGACGAGAACGCATGCTTCGAAAACAGAAAATATGCCTATGACAGCAACGGACGCATAAAGACAGACCGGTCACTGTTTCTGCAGGTCGGGGGCAGGGATACCGATTGGGGGAACAGTTACACCTGGACCTATTCCTATACACCGGAGGGCTTTCTTGATACCAGCACCAGAGTCACAAAAGCCAAGGCAGGAGGGCAGGAAGTGATGACGATGAAGTACTATTACGACAGCAATGGAATTGTCCGGAAGGCAGTCAGGGCAGAGCAGACAGCGGGCAGCACATCCGAACCGCAATACACGACCTGGACGTATCAATACAGCACGGCTGATGCAGCAAAGCTTGGAACCTGTGCAGAACCGTGACGGGAAGCGAAAGATCCAGGAACAGAAAGACACCACACCGCAGCAGAAATTGCCGCGGTGTTTTCATGGTACTTTGGCTGCACAGGCAGTACCGGAGTTTTAAGCTCAGCGTTTTAAGCCCGCCCGTAAACGAAAAGAGACAGCATTTGCGCAGTGCTGTATAATGATGGCAATATTTAAGGTCCGGAAAGTGATCCGGGAACTGTATCAGTGCAAAGATATAGTTTGATGTGATTTGAAGAATCGAATGATTTACAGCATACGGAAGAGGAGAACTCTATGTGCGGTATTGTAGGTTTTAACGGACATCAGCAGGCAGCGCCGATCCTTCTGCAGGGGCTGACAAAGCTGGAGTACAGAGGGTATGATTCGGCAGGCCTTTGCGTTCGGGACGGGTCGGAGCCCGCGGTAATCATCAAGGCAAAGGGAAGACTCTCGGTCCTCAAGGAGAAGACCAATGACGGGCTGTCGGTCCACGGGGACTGCGGCATCGGGCATACCCGGTGGGCAACCCACGGGGAGCCGTCGGAGACGAATGCCCATCCGCACTGCTCGGATGACGGAAACGTCATCGGCGTGCACAACGGCATCATTGAGAACTACCAGGAGCTGAAGGAAAAGCTCCTTCGGAACGGGTATACGTTCTACTCCGAGACGGATACCGAGATCGCAATCAAGCTGATCGACTATTACTATAAGAAGTACCTGCATACGCCGGTGGATGCGATCAACCACGCGCTGGTCCGTATCCGCGGTTCCTATGCTTTAGAACTGATGTTCAAGGACTATCCGGGTGAGATCTATGTTGCCCGGAAGGACAGCCCGATGATCCTCGGGATTGCCAACGGGGAGTCGTATATCGCATCCGATGTCCCTGCGATCCTGAAGTACACGAGAACCGTCTACTACATCGGCAATCAGCAGCTTGCCCGTGTCGGCAAGGGAGAGATCACCTTCTACAACCTCGACGGGGATGAGATCGAGATCGAGCCCAAGACCGTGGAGTGGGATGCCGCAGCGGCCGAAAAGGGCGGCTACGAGCACTTCATGATGAAGGAGATCCACGAGCAGCCGAAGGCGGTTCAGGATACCCTGCACTCCGTCGAACACGACGGGGTGATTGATCTGTCGGGGATCGGGATTACCGACGAGCAGATCCAGAAGCTTCGCCAGATCTACATCGTGGCCTGCGGCACCGCCTACCACGTGGGTGTTGCTGCCCAGTATGTCCTGGAGGATCTTGCCGGGATTCCGGTACGGGTGGAGCTGGCATCGGAGTTCCGCTACCGGCATCTGCCGTTCTCGGAGAACGCATCCGAGGATTCCCTTGTCATCATCATCTCCCAGTCCGGCGAGACCGCAGATTCTCTTGCGGCCCTTCGCAAGGCCCATGAGAAGGGACTGCCGACGCTCGGTGTCGTAAATGTCGTCGGATCGTCCATTGCCCGGGAAGCGGATCACGTGTTCTATACCCTGGCAGGTCCGGAGATCGCTGTCGCAACGACCAAGGCCTACAGTGCCCAACTTGTCGCCCTGTATACGATTGCCATTCAGTTCGGCAAGGTGCGGGGGCTTATATCCGATGAGGACTATACGAAGTACATCGCGGATCTCGAGGCACTGCCGGCAAAGATCGAGAAGGTCCTCGAGGATGAGAGCAGGATTCAGTGGTTTGCAGCCAAGCAGTCGAATGCCCACGACGTGTTCTTCATCGGGCGCGGCATCGACTATGCAATCAGCCTTGAGGGATCGTTAAAGCTCAAGGAGATCAGCTACGTTCACTCCGAGGCCTATGCCGCGGGCGAGCTCAAGCACGGCACCATCTCCCTCATCGAGGACGGAACCCTTGTCATCAGCGTCCTGACGCAGCCGCGTCTTATCGAGAAGACGACCTCGAACATGGTCGAGGTCAGATCCCGCGGAGCCTATCTCATGGGGCTGACAACCTATGGGAACTATGATGTCGAGGACCTCGCAGATTTCACGACCTATGTCCCCGCGACGGATCCGCACTTTGCGGCATCGGTGGCGGTGATTCCGCTGCAGCTTCTGGCGTATTACTTTGCAGTCTCGAGAGGCCTTGATGTGGATAAGCCGAGGAACCTTGCAAAGTCGGTCACAGTGGAGTAAAAATCAGAATTGAGATACTTCTGCAGTTCTGAGTACATTATCTGTGGACAGTTGGCACGATTTGTGGCATGATAGAAAAGTGGCCGGCCACCCCGAAACCCCTAAACCCTTCGGCCGGTCATATGTTTCGACCTACCTGGGTCGATAACAGCCCGATGGCAGCAATGCCGTCGGGTTTTTCTGTTGCTGAGTTTTTTGGCAGGACTATTTTAATATTGATGGATTACATCCGGACAAGCGCATTTTTATCCGACCGTCGGAAGTTATTCCGAGAGCGTGGCGAATGCAGAAAATGACAGGAATGAAAAATGAAAAAACGGTAAAATTTACTGCCGTGATGCCAAAAATTCGATGACAGGGATTTATCGCCGTGCTATGATATTTCAAAAGAAAGAGGAACCCCCTCTTTTTCTGCGTTACCTGATTTACAGTGGCGTTTTATTTTTAATGATTCCCGCCGGGAAAGAAAGGAGCTAATCCATGGAAGAAAAGAAGAGACGCGGCCGCAAGCCCGCAGAACCGATGCCGAAGGAACTCTCGGAGCAGCCTGCATGGTATGACCGTCAGATTGAAGCGACGAAGAAGAGAATTGACAAGCTCAACGACAAGGTCGCAAAGCTCGAGGCGGACAAGACGGAAACGCTTCGCCAGATCAACAATGAGAAGTATAAGAAGCTCATTGATAAGATCGAGTCTTCCAACATTGAGGTGGATCAGTGGGAGAAGTTCGTTGATGAGCATCTGAAGAAGTGATCGGAAGATCACTGCATGCCCCCGGGAACATGACGAAACCTGTCATGTGTCCCGGGGACGTTTGTGTTATGCCCTCTCTATTCAGATCCGACCTGTTCTGTTCGGGGATTTGAGAACCCGACTTTAGAATTATTTATATTTGGACACATTGTCCTTTGGTCTGTCAGCTTCCCCAAAACTTGAAAACGATGCCCCTGTTTTGTATGATGATGCAGGCAGCAGTGTGCCTTCGGGGCACGATCTGATTCCTTTTGGAAACGACATGGATCCGGTCGGGAATTGTTCTTACCGGATCGGATTTGCAGTGCAGAGATTTCCGGATAACTGTCTGGGAATCTCTTTTCTTTCAGGTTTTTGTTTATGACGAAAAAGATTACTCCGGCGGAAAATCTCATACGGAACATAGCGGAATATGTCCTGGCCTTTCTCATCATCATCGAGTGCAACTCCCTGTTTGTGAATACGGTAAACAACGGAAGCGAGTCGCTTGGCAATGTGTGTCTGTTTGTCGCCATCGGGATCGTATCAGGCCTGGTTGTTTATTACTTCATACGTTCTGCCAGAATACGCCACGACTTCCTGCACTTTGTGCCGATTCTTTGTGTCATGGCAGCCTGGGAGCTGGCCTTCTATTTCCTGAACGTCACAAAGACATCGGACGGCGTCAACGGCCCGGGGTATCTCTACCGGTTCTTTGCCTTTCTTCTCCCGGCAACGGTCTATTTCTGGTGCAAGAGAAAGACCGGGCAGGCTTCGGATCTGTTCCTGAAGATTTCCGATCTCATCTGCGTCTTTGCCCTGTGTTCCTTTGTCATGTATCTCACCGTGGTTCTTCGCCCGGACAGCATAATCGCCCGGACGGTGACGGAATACTGGTCGAACCGGAGCTACACGGACCGGGTTACCTACTATGACCTGATGACGGTCTATTTTACTCCGATGGAATTTCAGGGACATACCATTGTCCTGCCGAAAAATTTCGGCCTTTATCCGGAGCCTCCGATGTTCGGTCTGGCGCTGAATGTCGCCCTCTATACGGAAATGTATCTTCGAAAGAAGGAACACCGGCAGATCGCCCGGTGGGTGGTGCTGACGCTGACCCTCGTCAGCACACAGGCCATCCTCGGAACGATCCTTGCCGTTATTGCCTGGGGTGCCAAGTGCATGGAGGGGACTGCCACGCATTTTAAAGGGGTGGTCCGAGTCCTTCTTGTCATCGCCGTGCTGCTTGGCATGGCGGGCTGTATCTACGTACTGTATTATTACAAGTCCTCGACCGGCGAGCGGGGATCTTTGATGACACATATCGAGGACTTCAAGATCGGCCTTCGGGCGTTTAAGCACAGCCCTCTTCTCGGTGGCGGATACGACAACAACGCGTACCTGCAGCAGTTCATGTCCGAAAACCGGCAGACCAATAACCCGGGATTTACCAATACGGTCACGGCGATCCTTGCAGAGGGCGGCGTTGTGCTGGGCCTTTTCTGCATGCTGCCGTACCTCATCGGTCTTCTGCATGTCTTTACGAAGCGCAACAGGGAGACGGCTCTCTGGGCTCTTGGCATGGCAGGGTGCTACTGCGTGGTGATCTTCCAGTTCCGCATGCTTCTTCTTCTGATGATGGCTTATGGGTATTCGAGCCTGCATGTCAGCCCGAAGACACACTTCCTGAAGCTGTACGACACCCCGAACACGGAGTCCCGGAAGGTGATCCGGTGGAATCCGATCTTTGTGCTGACTGCCGCAGGACTGGGACTCCTCATGGTGTTCTTCGGACAGAGAGCCTGGAGCGCGCTCAATACGTTTCTTCTGCGATATGACCTCTATATTAGTCAGTCTGCACCGAAGCTTGCCTGCTTCCTTCTGATTGTCATCACAGCGGTCTTTGTCCTGGACGAGAGCCTGAAACGGCGAAGGATGGAGGACCGGCTGAGGGGAGTGATCGGGCTCTCCCTGTCCCTTGTGCTCTACGGCCTTCTCTATACGAGGATCAGGGAACTGGTGAACGTCAGGCTGCTTCTTGACAAGGACTGGAGCGATGGCAGAGAGTCCATCATCCTTTTGCTGATCTATTTCGCGTTCCTTGCCGTCTGCATGCTGGTTTGCAGCCTTCGCCTGTCGGCGCTTCGAAAACACCTGGTGGTGTCGATTGCCATCCCGGCCGCGGCAGCGGGCGTGTTTGCCTACTATGCATACACCCTGCCGGACTTTTTCCTTCGCTGCGTCGATCTGAAGGTTGCTTCCGACATGAAGGCCATCAGCGTGATCAATACAGTGGACGGTGCCAATCTCTATGCGGACAGCGAGATGCGTCTCTACCGGGCCCTGGTGCCGACGCTGAAGTATTCCGCGGCAAGAGGAGACGACTATCTGGGCTACGATGCGGCGACCGTTATCATGTCTGTGGGATCGGACTGCGAGGATCTGTTCAACGCCGGCTGGCTGATGACACCGATCTCGGATTACAGCGTGCTCTACACGAATCAGCCGGAAGTGATCTCTGCTCTGCAGGCACAGGGGTATACCTTCTATGCGCATGATCCGCTCCAGACCGATGCGATCAATGCCCTGACACTTGCATCCGGGCGGTATCAGGTGAATTTCACCCTGCACCTCGACGATGTCTCTACGGTTACGGGGGATACGGTCGTTGGTACGGTTGACGCCACCGGCTTCTACAGCAATGACAACCACACCCTCGCATCCCTCGAGGTCAAAGGCTCTGATTTTGATGAGAATGGGGATGCGCTGATCCATATGACAATGGAGATCCCGGATACGCAGCAGATCGCCTACCATTTCACTGCGGCAGACGGCATCAGCTGCGAGAAGACGCAGGTTACGGTCGCAAAAGTCCTGGTCTATGACGTCCGCCGGGTGTATGACGGCTGGCATCAGCTCCTCAACGAGAGCTACTATGACGGCAACGGCAACCCGGTGACCCTGGAGAAGGGGTACGGGCAGATCGCGTACACCTATGACCGGGACATGAACAACACCTCCATTACCTATGAGGACATCTACGGCAACCCGGTGAACACGACAGACGGGTATGCGATCGTACAGCGCGCGTTCAACGCAAAGAAACAGTGTATCAGCGAGGCCTACTATCTGTCCGACGGAACACCGGTGGTGCTTCAGAGCAAGGGCTATGCGCAGATCAGCAAAGCCTACGATGAGGACGGCAGGCAGACGGAGGAGTGGTACTACGACATCAGCGGGAACCTGGTCCTGAACAGCACTGGCGCCGCCGGCTGGAAGAAAACCTATGATGAGAACGGCAATACCACGTCGATCACCTACTACGGGGCAGACGGCAGCCCGGTGATCATGTCCTACGGATACGCGCAGATCCGGTACACCTATGATGCGGACAATCACCAGACCGGAGAGTCCTACTACGATGAGAACGGACAGCCGATGACACTGGACAACGGAACGGCCGGTGTGGTGCGGTCGGACTTTGATGAGAACGGCAATGCCCAGGATGTGTATTTCATCGATACATCGGGGAACATCACGACGAGAAACGACGGGATTGCGGAGTTCCATCGAAAGTACAACGACAACAGGCAGATCATCTATGAGGCGTATTTTGAGGCGGACGGGACGCCGCATACGATGGACGGCGGATATGAGGCGGTCGAGAGAACCTATGATTCTGCCGGGAATACGGCCACGGAGAAGTACCTCGATGTGAACGGAAATCCGGTTCTGACGACCTGGGGCTTTGCGGAAATCCACGGGACCTACAATGACAATCACCAGGAGATCAGCGAGAGCTACTATGATACATCCGGAAATCCCATGGCGTTGCAAAACGGCAAGGCCGGTGAGACCCGCGAATATGACTCCGCCGGGAACCTCATCGATCGGAAGTTCTTTGATCTGTCCGGGAATCCGGTGATGACAACCGACGGATATGCGGAGATTCAGTATACGTACGACGAGAACAACCAGCGGACGGGTGAGACGCATCTGGATCTTGATGGAAATGTAGTTGGATAGGGAGCGCATGCAGAAGGTTTCTCTGAAAAAAAACTTTGTGATGAACGTCATCCTGCAGCTTTCCTCGATGATCTTTCCGCTCATCAGCTACCCCTACGTATCGAGAGTCCTCGGGCCGTCCGGGATCGGGACGGTGTCCTTTGCCTACTCCGTGGTATCGTACTTCTCGATGCTGGCACAGCTCGGGATTCCGACCTACGGGATCCGCGCCTGTGCGCAGGTGCGGGACGACAGGGAGAAACTGACAAGAACGGCGCAGGAGCTGCTTCTCATCAATCTTCTGATGAATGTGGTTGCCTATGCGGGCCTGTTCCTGTGCGTCATGCTGATCCCAAGGCTTCGGTCGGAGGCGGTGCTGTACGTCATCATGAGCGCCATGATCCTTCTGACCTCCCTTGGCATGGAGTGGCTCTATCAGGCACTGGAGCAGTATACGTACATCACGGTAAGGTCCTGCGTCTTCAAGCTGATCGGGCTTGTCGCGATGTTCGTTCTGGTGCGCTCGTCCAAAGACGTGCTGATGTACGGGTTCCTGTATATCTTTGCAACCTGTGCCTGCAATGTCTTCAACTTTTTCTATGCAAGGCACTTCATCTCCCTGCGCCCGGCACACGGCTGGCATCTTCGACAGCACCTGAAGCCCGTCGGGATCTTCTTTGCGATGACCTGTGCGACGACGATCTATACCCAGATGGACCGGACGATGCTGGGGTTCATGACCGACGATGCGGAGGTGGGACTGTACAACACGGCGTCCAACATCAAGCTGGTACTGGCATCTGCCGTGACGTCTCTTGGTACGGTGCTGTTGCCCCGGGTCTCCTATTACGTGGCGCACCGGGAGGAGGAGGGCTTTCGGCAGGTGACGGAGAAGGCCCTGAACGTTGTCCTCGACATGGCCTTCCCGATCCTTGTCTTTTTCCTGCTCTTTGCGGACGATACCGTTTACCTGCTCTCGGGATCTGCCTATGAGGGGTCGATCCGCCCGCTGCAGATCGTACTGCCGACGGTCCTTTTCATCGGTCTCTCGAACCTGTTCGGCATGGAGATGCTGGTTCCCATGGGAGGGGAGAAGCACGTCCTCTACTCGGAGATCCTGGGAGCGCTGGTCAATCTGGTGCTTAATGCACTCCTCATTCCGAAGTATCAATCTTCCGGCGCAGCCGTCGGGACACTGGTTGCCGAGGCCGTGGTGCTGCTCTATCAGGCCATGGTGCTGAGATCTCAGGTGGGATCCATGCTGCTTCACATGTCCTGGTGGAAGATGATTCTCTCCTCGGTTCTTGCTGGAGCGGCCGTCCTTCCGGTCCGGGCTCAGGGCTGGAACAGTGCGCTGTCTCTGATCGCGGGATTTCTTCTCTACGGGATTGTCTTTGCGGCACTGATGCTGCTGTCCCGGGAGAGCCTTGCCGTACAGCTATGGACGCAGCTGCGTGAGAGAAGGAAGGGGGCAGACCATGGTTGATGTGATCATTGCCGTCCGGGACATGCCTCTGCATCTCCTTCAAAGATGTCTTTCCAGCCTTGCCGCACAGACGTACCGGGACTTTCAGGTCCTTCTGGTGGATGACGGATCAAAAGCGGTCCCTGCGGATCAATACGATAGTCTGGTCAGAGACTTTCCGTTTGTCCGGGTATTTCATCAGGATCCCCTCGGTGTTTCAGCGGCAAGGAATCTTGCACTGGAGCACAGTACGGGAGAGTTTGTCGCCTTTGTGGACGGGGATGATACGGTGGCACCGGGGTTCCTGTCGGAAGCGACAGGACTTCAGAAGGAGTCGGACGCCGATGTGGTGTCCGGCTGTTTTGCATGGACCTATGTAAATGGAGAGGTTCCGTCGACTCCGTCTTTCCCGAAGGGAGAGCATCGCCTGTACGGCGAAAAGGACCGGCAGTTCCTCTGCCGGAACCTGCTCTCCGACAAAGTGGATCCGGAGCATGCGGAGCTTTCCGGCTTCTACAACGGCTCCTGCTCGGCAAAGCTCTACCGGGGAAGCCTTGCACGGAGTGTGCGCTTTGCGGAGGGCGTCGCCTACCGGGAGGATCGCTTCTACAACATCTCCATCGCCCGGCGTGCCGGGCGGTATGTCATTGTGAACCGTCTCTGGTATTCGTACGCTCAGTATGAGAGTTCCGCGGCGCACGGCGTCAATCACTCGTTCCGGACGGCCTTTCATCCCTCGATGCAATTCCTTTTGGAGCTGTACCGGTGGGATCCTGCCCTTCTTCCGGAGATTACCTGGACGAGGCGGGATATCACGGAGAAACTCCTGTACGGGGATCTGCTTGCGAGGGATCAGAAAGGAGCGGGGAAACGAGTGATTCTCCCGTATCTTTCCGCTCCGGACTTTTCTAAGCTTCTTTCTGCCTGCAGCAGGCTCCCCGATGACCGGAACGGCAACCTGATTGATTCTCTGATCCGGGGAAAACACTGGGAACTTCTTGTTCTTGTCATCCGATGCTATCTCCTCCTTGGACTCGACCGGCGGGTACCCGCGGGAAACGGATATCAGCTGTTTTCAAAAGACGCTCCGGATCGTGATCATCAGGACAATGGAAAGGGGACGAATCGTTCATGAGCAACAAGGTACTGACCGTCTCGGTAGCCGCTTACAATGTAGCCCCCTTCCTTACGCAGTGTCTGGACAGCCTTGCATCCTGCAGGCGGAAGGATCTTCTGGAGGTTCTCATCGTCGATGACGGATCAACGGATGAGACGGCAAAGATCGCCAGGGCATACTGTGAGCGGGAGCCTGAGGTTTTTCGCCTGATCCGGAAGGAAAACGGAGGCTGGGGGTCGACGCTGAATGCCTCCATCCCGGAAGCCCGGGGCACCTATTTTCGTCAGCTCGACGGGGATGATCTCCTGAATACAGAGACCCTGGACAGGTACCTGGAGTGCCTTGAAGAGGAGAGTGCGGACCTTGTCCTTACCCCCTATGAGACGTTCGTGTCGGGGACGGAGGCGTTTTTGCCGTGCGAGAGCTCGAAAGTGCCTAAGGCACAGGGAGCGGATATCAGCCTGCTTCCTTCCGGGTATTCCATCCCCATGCACACCTGCACCTTCCGGACGTCCCTTCTTCAGGACGAGGGGGTGCACCTTCTGGAACACTGCTTCTATACGGATACGGAGTTCGTGGTAAAGGGGATCCGGCAGGCGGAGACGTTCTCCTCTTACCCGGAGCCTCTCTATCGATACCGTGTTGCAAGGAAGGGCCAGAGTGTCAGCAGGGAAGGGTACCGGCGGCACCGGCAGGATCTTGTTCGGGTGGCGATGGAGCTGGTACAAACGTTCAACAAGGAGACGTTTACGAATAAGGAGGCGGCAGAAACAAGGATCCTGGAGCACCTCTCCGTGATCAGCGGGAACCTCGATGTATTCAGCCGGGCAGAGTTCATGGACTATGAGAAGGAACTAAAGAGCAAGGCACCCGCATTCTATGCGGCAGAACGCTCCCGGGCGGTCCTGCTCCTTCGAAGGACAGGCTATCTTCTGTGGGGGCCGATGGTGCTGCTTACAGGGGCTCTCCGTCGAAGGGAGGAGGGAGCGTCATGCTGAAGGTATCGGTCATCATGACAACGCACAACAGCAAAGAGAGCTTCCTTCCAGGCTTTGCCTCCATCGCGGAGCAGAATTATCCGGATCTTGAGGTTGTCATTATCGACGGGGCGTCCACGGACGGCACGGCGGAGCTGATCCGGAAGGCGGAGAGAGCATCGGCCGGTCGTGCGGGCTTTACGGTCCGCTGGATTTCAGAGCCGGATGGCGGAATCTATGAGGCGATGAACAAGGGGATTGCAGGATCCTCCGGGGATATCATCGGGGTGATGAATGACCGGTTTACAGAAAGGGACGCGATCTCCCGGATGGTAGCCGCAATCGAAGCGTCCGGTGCGGACGGAGTTCACACGGACCTTGTGTACACGGATCACGGACGGTGTGTGCGGTACTGGCACATGGGGGACGGGGATTTCCGGAACGGACATTACCGGGCGCTCTCGTTCGGATGGCTTCCGGCACACCCGACCCTGTACCTTCGACGGTCGGTGTATGAGAAGTACGGGACCTATGATACGTCCCTCAAGAGTTCGTCGGACTATGAATACATGCTTCGGATCCTGTCGGGGAAGAAGGACAGGGCGGTGCGCCTTTGCTATCTTCCGGAGGTCCTTGTCGACATGAGCTATGGCGGGACGAGCAACGGGGGCTTTTCCGGGTACTTCCGCAACATGGCCGAGGCCCGTGAGGCCTTAATCCGAGAGGGTTATCGTCCGGCATGGCCTGTGATCCTCTGCAGGATTCTCCGTACTCTTGATCAGTACCGGCAGGCCAGGCGCTATGATGCGGTGAAGACGGACCTTAAGTAGGCAAGGTACTTCTTGGCAATGACCGGCAGGCTGTAGCGGGTGGTGTCAAGCTCTGCGGAGTGATTTTTCGCATGCTCCATGGCTCTGATCCAGTCTTCCGGGTCATAGGGGTCGTCCACGTAGTTGGCCTTTCCCTGGGTGACCTCCGGGATGCAGGTGCAGCGCGTGGTGATCACGGTGGCACCGAGGATCATGGCCTCGACGGGCGGAATCCCGAAGCCCTCGAAGACACTGGGGAAGAGAAAGGCCCTGGCGTTTTGGTAGAGCGTGTTTCGCTCCGCATTGCTGACATAGCCCGTGAACTGCACGCAGTCTTCGATCCCGAGCTCCCGGACACTGCGCACGAGGTCGTTCTCCGCATTCCCGCTGATCCCGGAGATGAGGAGCTTTTCCGGTGTTTTTCTCTCCTTCAGGATTGCCATGACGCGAAGGAGCGTTGCGATGTTCTTGTGCGGGATCAGCTGCCCCACGGTGTAGTAGTAGCCCTTCGGGCTGATATGATACCTCTCGGAGAGGGTGGCAAAGCTGCAGGTCTCCTTCGGATCGACCGTGACGGGGTTGTAGATCGTGGTGGTCTTCTCCTTCGGGAAGTGGTAGACCGCCTCGATATCCTCCCGGACGGCATCGGAGATGCAGACAATCCCTGCCGACCGGTCCCGGACCGCTTTCCAGATGAGCTTTGAGTACCAGACCTCATAGGAGGGGTGATATTTCGGGTAATGGCAGGCCTGGATGTCATGAATGACACTGACGTAGCGGATTCCGCCGTTGAACACCGGGCGGTCATAGACCGGACTGAAGCAGCAGGTAAGAGAAAGGTGCCGAAGGTGCGCATTCAGGTGAAGGTTCTGCCAGAGGATGCGCTTTCCGATGTTTGCAGAGAGTACGTCACAGACGTCGATCGTATAGCGGGGATCCTCCTCTGCATAGTGGCGGAAGGTGTCCGCATTGTCCTTTGAGGTGATGAGGAAAGCATGGAACGGGTCCTTCTCGTGATGGAAGCCGGTGAGAAGGTTTCGGATCATGACCTCCGTTCCGCCGACCTTTCCGGGACGGACCCAGAGAAGGTTTACGGCAAAGGTAAGAGTTGTATTGGGTTCCGGCATATTGGTCTCCTGATACCTGTTTCTGTGTCTGTTGTGGTACGTGTTTTCAGTCTGCTCTCTGGTATATTTTCGTCAATGCAGAAGGAACAGGACGCGAAGTGCGGTCTCTCCGCCGATCGTCGGCTTCAGGCGATGGGGATAGAAGAGACGGCGAAGGCGTAAGAGCGTTGCGTTGCTCTTTCCGGAGAGCAGAAGGAACGTTTTCCTCTCTTCCGGTGAGATCGCAGAATCCGTGTCTGCAAACAGGGCGATGCGGGTGCATTTCTCCTCGAAGGCAGGGCCGGAGATCTCTTTGGAGAGGTAGGAGCGGATCATGCCGGCTGTCCCGGACCCTGTTGAGGTGACCGTGTCCTCATGGCGGCGGTAGCTGGCAAGGATCTTGTGATCCTGCAGGATCCTGCCGTGGAAGGCACAGGTCCAGATCGATAACTCGTCGTGGGGAAGATTTTTTCCCTCCGGGGATTTGCCAAGGAGGATCTGCCGCAGGGCCTCGTTGAGGACCATGGAGAACCCCTCCGCCTGATTGTAGAAGAGGAACTTTTCCGGGGGAAGTGCCATAAGGTCCGGGCAGGTGTGGACGGACTTTTCATGGAGGCTGCTGTCGCACACGTTGTAGTCGTGGATCCAGAGGGCAGGAATGTCAGCGGGGATTTCTTTCAGGGCAGCCTGTGCGTGAGAGAGCTTTTGCCTGTCCCATATGTCGTCCTGGTCGCAGAAGGCATAGGCGTCTGCTTTGGGGCTCTCACGTAGCAGTGCCCAGAAGCAGTCCGGGTAGCCAAGGTGCTTCCTGCCGGGGATGATACGGACTTTGTCCGGGTGGCGGATCTGGTATTCCTTCAGGATGTCAGGCGTTTTGTCGCTCGATCCGTCATCGCGGATCAGGATCTGATACTCGACGCCTGTCTGCTCAAGCAGGCTGTTCAGCTGGGCGGGAAGATACCGCTCCCCGTTATAGGTGCAAAGAAGAACATGGATCATGGATTTCCTCGTTTCCCGGTGTGGTTAACTTCTATGATAAACCACAGAAAGACGTTTGGGGGCGGAAAAAGGAATCAGAATGGATTCCGGGAACTTCGAAGTTTTATTCCTGTTATATGTCACGTTGTGGAAAACGGACAATCATGTCATAATATTTTACTGAATTTTAACTGATTCCTGTTGCACTGTTTTTGGTGCGGGACAGTTTTTTATCGGAGAGGGGCACATGGAGGCCGCAGAAAACGCCCGCGTTCTGATCATGATCGCGGCATACAATGAAGAAGAGAATATCGAGTCTGTGGTGGACGACCTCACAGCCCATTTTCCTCAGTATGATTACCTGGTGATCAATGACGGCTCGACGGATCACACGGAAGAGATCCTGAAAAGACGCCGGTACAACTATGTATCCCTGCCGGTCAATCTCGGGATCGGAGGCGCCATCCAGACCGGATATCTGTACGCGTGGAAGAACCACTATGATATCGCCGTCCAGATCGACGGGGACGGACAGCATGACCCGAAGTATATCCCGGCAGTTATCTCGCCGATCCTTAAGGATCAGGCCGACTACGTGATCGGTTCCCGGTTTGTGACGGGGGAGGGCTTTCAGTCCACCGCCGCAAGAAGGACCGGGATCCGGTTTCTGTCCGGACTGATTCATCTGACCTGCGGGAAGAGGGTACAGGACGTGACGAGTGGTTTTCGGGCTGTGCGGCGTCAGTCCATCCGGGAGTTTTCGAGGCACTATCCCATCGACTATCCGGAGCCGGAGGCGATTGTGGATGCCATCATGCGAAGGGAGCGGATTCTGGAAGTGCCGGTGGTCATGCGAAGCCGCCAGCACGGGACAAGCTCCATTCGGGCAAGACAGTCCGTCTACTACATGATCAAGGTGAGTCTGGATATCATTGTGTGCAGGATCAGCTACGGCCTGCGCAGAGGACAGAGGGAGACAGGAAAAGCAGAATGAATACCATACCCATGGAAGCAGCATATATCCCGCCGAGGCTGAAAGCGGCGATGCTCGTCGCGATTCTGATCTTCTTTATCGGGATTCTGTATCTTCTGAAGCATCGAAAGCTGCAGCTTCGCTACACCCTGCTGTGGCTTGCCTGCGGCTTCTTTCTGGTGATTCTGGTCCTCTTCCCGAATGTCATCTCGTTTCTGGGGCATCTCATCGGGATCCAGACGACCATGAATGCGCTGTACATCCTGCTTCTGGCCTTTCTGTTCATCCTCGGTATCAGCCTGACATCCATCATCTCCATCCAGAAAAGTGAGATCCAGAAGCTGGACGAGAACGTGGCCCTTCTGGAGAGACGGGTCCGGATTCTCGAGGATCAGAAAGAAGAGACTGACACACCTTCTGCAGACAGGTCAAAGTTGCAGGAGTGAAGCCATGAGAAAGTACAGGGTGGCAGCGTTCAGGACAAGGAAGGCGGGCAGTGTGATCTCCGGGAGCCGGAGCTTTGCGGACAGGGCCCGGAGCTTTTTTGCTCTCTTTGGCAGGCAGAAGGATAGACCAAGGAGTGGCATCAGGGGGACGAAGTAGCGGCCCTGCATGCCGGCAATGACGCCGATCCCTTCTGCCGGGATATAGGACCAGGAGAACAGGAACGTTGCATAGATCGCAAGACTTCCCAGAAGGAAGATGACAAGGGAAAGGATGCGGTCTTTCTTTTTGAGGGAAAGTTCCTCTGCCGCGGTCAGGTACAGGGCGGCGATCAGAAGATAGCCTGCAAGCTTTACAAGTCCCGGTGCGTTATTGAAGAGATACCCGAAGACTGCCGAGGAGAACAGGTCTCTGGTCTGGGTTGCGGCGGTCTTCAGGAAGACCAGGGCGACATATCCCGGGTGGTGGAGGATGTAGTCGACGGTATAGAACTCGATTCCCGGGATGGATTCGATGTACTGGATCCGGCTGGCATCCATCGAGGAGGTGCTGAGGTAATCGAGGATCTCTCTTCCGCGAAAGGCGAGGATAGCGATACAGGCAAGGGCTGCGGCGGAAAGAAGGAAGATCACCGGCTTTTTCGACCATTTGTTCCTCGGGATTAGGAAGATGCCAAGTCCGAGGAATACATACACAAACTTGACCGGGACGAGGGCAATGAAGACGCTGCCAAGCAGTGCGACATCGAGGATCCGCATCTTCTGCTCCCGCTCTCTGTCATGCAGGCACAGGGAGAGGAAGAGAAAGGCAAGGGCGAGGTTCCAGACATCATAGGAATAGGACGTGCAGAGCCTTACAATGCCGGGAAAGAGGCAGGTGCCGGCAATGAGGTACTGGATGTTCGGGCAAAGCGCCATGGACAAAGCGGCGATCAGGGCAAAGAACAGCAGGTTTGTGAACCTTCCAAGGAGCAGAATTCCCTGATACGGGAGCCTTAATGCCTGACCCAGCATCAGCCCGAGGGCCCCCGGAAGGTAGCAGTAGGAGGGAATATTGGTGGGACCTGCAGCGACCGGGGAGTTTTCAAGGACCTGATTTCCGGACGTCGTATCCGTCAGGAAGTGAATGGTATCTGTAAGATCCGCACTGCCGGAGGGAGTCGTATCTTCCAGCATGCGGACAAGGCCGCTCTCTCTTATATGGACCAGTCCGTCCTCCTCCACCTGTCCGGTGAGCTTTCCTGCAAGATAGCTCGTATTCAGGAAGTGGGTCTTCTCATCCGGGGTATGGAACGGGGTGAGGATCAGCGTATTGAGGACCCCGAGGACCATCAAAGAGACAACAAGGGTCGTCTTCGGATGAGAGATCATACGCTCCGGAAACAGGAGAACAAGGACAAGAAGAACAAGCAGAGCACTGCACAGCAGGACGTACCAGGGCATCGGAGATGCGGCATCCCCGTACAGGGCGATGGAAACAGCTGAGGTTTTTGCTCCATTGATGGCTGTCTCGACCTGATAGGTCTGCCCATGGACGAGGGAGAGGGGGGTCTCCGGCGGTATGGTATCGCCGAAGGTAAAGTATCCCGCATCCGAAGGGGCAAAGGACTGCTGAAAAAGGGTTCCGTCATCGCCTGTAATCACGAGGTCGATGGAAGAATCTATGGATTCATCCATGGATCCTTCCATGGATGAATCCATGTCTTCCTGCGGGGTATCCTCCAGAGAGAGGGCGATAGCAGTGACGGAAGACAGGTCTGCCCTGAATGTAATGCTGTCTTCGGCATTGCTGCTGCCCTCGATCACCTGTTCCTTCAGGTACGTTCCCTCCGGTCTTTTCAGGATCATGCAGAGCAGGGCAGCTGCAAGAATGGCAATGGACAGGATCCATCTGATGTTGTTCTTCCGGTTCTTCTTCAAGGGTGCAACTTCCCCTTCCTTTCAGGCTTTTTGCGGACAGCGGCTTTTTAATTATAGCATTTTGGCATATAGTAATATAGATTGACCTTTGCATGGACGCTTTTGCGTAGGCGTTCCTGTATTATTGGAGAGAGCAGAGAGGACGATTCCAGCAGATGATCCGTAAGATTTGGGACAATAACAGGGCGCTGATCCGAAAGGATCTTCAGGAGGTGCGGGGATATTCCAAAGGGATTGACCGCTTCCTGTTTCTTCTTGCCGTGCTGTTCTGCCTTGCTGCAATCTACTACTCGGATATCGCGATCACCGGGCCGTTCGGGTGCATTTTCTGGGATTCCCTCTTTGACGGGCAGCCTCTCTCGTTCTACCGGAATGCACTTCAGAGTGGGATCGCCGTTGAGGGAGCAGTCTATGACATCGGCGCCTATGTGTTTTTTGCCATCTGGGATCTGCCGGTCTGGATCATCTACAAGGTGACAGGCTGTTCCCTGACCTCGATGGGCTTTCTCTACTGGTACCGGCTGCTGCCGACGCTGTTCCTGTTCCTTGATGCGCTGGAGCTTCGAAAGCTCGCTGCATCTCTGGGATATGATGACAGGACCTCGGTCTTTGCATCCATTCTGTTTCTGTTATCCTCCTGCGCCTTCTTCCCGGTGTTTGTGGCGGTGCAGTACGATGTCATCCCGGTGTTTTTCATGCTCCGGGGGATCCGTGCCTGGTACCGGCACGATGAGAAACGCTTCCTTGTCGATTTTGCCATCTCCCTTACCGTCAAGCCGTTTACGCTGCTGGTTCTTCTGCTTCTGGTTCTCTGGCGCGACAGGAACGTGTGGAAGATTATCATCCGGCTTTTTCTTTCCTGCCTTCCCATGATCCTCTGCAAGCTGATCTATTCCCTGGATCCCACCTACCGGCAGACCGTGAGCGGGTTTCTGGGGAACAAGCTCTCACAGGTCTTTTCCTATGCCATCCCGGGGGGATTCGGAAACATATCCCTTCTCATCATCTGCTTTGCCGTGATCTATCTTTATGCCTATCTGAAGGGGAAGGACCGGGAGAACAGTAAGGACAGAGAGGATCAGAAGAACGATCTTCGGCCGATGCTTCTTTGCTTTGCGCTCTTTGCGTCCTACCTGTGCTTCGGGGAGATGTTCCCGTACTGGACGATGTATCTGGCGCCGTTTGCGGTGCTGTCCGTCCTCGCAGGTCTGACCCCGGACAACCGGAACCGGCAGATGCTTGTCGACTTTCTCTGGAACGGGTGCGTTCTGGTTCTTATGATCTTCAAGTATTACTGGGTCTACGGCGGGGATCATACCTTTGCGTATCTGATCCTTCGTCCTTTCTGCGGATCGGTTCTTGCAGGGAACGGCGGGACGACGGTTGCGGGGATCCTTAGGCGGACGGGCCTTGAGGCGATGACGCCGGCGCTGTCGGCTGTACTTCTGGTCTGCCTTTCCGAGATCCTGCTGTGTGCCTTCCGCCATGCGGGAGAGAGGGTATCGGTTCCCGCAGACCACGGGATCCGGATCCAGCTGCGGATACGGCTCCTGGTGATCCTCGGGTTCCTGTGTCTGACACTTGCGGCCCTTGCGATCACGGTCCTGGGGCTCTGAGGAGGTTTCTATGGCACAAAGGAAGATGATCAGTGTCGTGGTTCCCTGTTACAACGAGGAGAACACGATTACAGATCTCTATGAGATCCTGACAAACCTGTTTCATAACGAGCTGTCCTCCTATGACTATGAGATCCTGTTCTCGGACGATCACTCGAAGGACGGTACAAGGACGATAATCCGTGCCCTGTGTGCGAAGGATCCCCATGTGAAGGCACTGTTCAACATGGCGAACTTCGGGTTCTCCAGGAACATCTTTTCGGCCTTCCGCCATGCGAAGGGGGACTGTGCGTTTCTGGTGTTCGGGGATCTGCAGGATCCGCCGGAGCTTCTTCCGGACTTCGTAAGGAAGTGGGAGGAGGGAAACCTGGTCGTTCTCGGGCAGAAGGAGAAATCCGACGAGGGACGGGGGATCAGTCTGATGCGAAGTCTCTACTACCGCATCATCAGCTGGCTCTCCGATTCCCCACAGCTCAAGGAGTGCAACGGGTACGGGCTCTATGACCGGAAGTTTCTCGATGTCATGAACGAGGTCGAGGAGATCCAGCCGTATCTTAAGGCAGTCATCGCCGAATATGCCCCGGACTGTGTGTTTCTTCCCTACCATCATCACAAGTCCGGACGGGGAAAATCGAACTTCAACTTCTACCGGAACTATGACTTTGCGATGCAGGGGATCACGACCTCGACCAAGAAGCTGATGCGCATGGCAACGCTTCTCGGGGTGATCGTCGGCCTGTTCAGCGTAATCTATGCCATCTCGGTGATCGTGCGAAAGCTGATCTACGGGGCTGCGTTCCCGCTGGGGCTTGCCTCGATCCAGGTCGGGGTCTTTCTGCTCGGGGGCCTTATTCTGTTCTTTATCGGCATCCTCGGGGAATATGTGCTGTCCATCAACACGAGGACGATGCGAAAGCCGAGAGTGGTGATTGCAGAGTCCCTCAACATGGACGGGAAGAAGGACGAAACACGGTGAATTCATGGGGACAGCATCGCTGAGGATTTCTCCGGTGCGACCGATTTGACACAGATCCCGTATGAGTCCGTACGATGAGAGAGGGCATAGCATTGAAAAAGAGAGGATATTTGTGATGGCAGAGGCCTCCTGTGTAAGGAATTCCCGTTCAGGACTCCGGGTCAGGGCGTTTCTCCTGATTCTGCTCGTTCTGCTGTATCTTGTCCTGATTCCCTGGTATCACAGATACCGGGAGCACTACTTCTGGCAGACCTGTGCGGATGTCCGGTACCTGATCCTTGATAAATATCAGGGACTGCTGGAAGAGCAGGGGTCTGTTCCTCCTGAAGAGGAGCTCCTTTCCCTGGCATCCAGGGCCGTGGAGGCCTGCGCACCGGACGCTGTCGTGAAGGAAGAGGACGGAGCCCTTGCGGTCACCGGGCTTTGCCGGGCGGGCGGCACGGTATGGATCCATGTCACGGATCCGGAGAAGGGGAGTCTTGTCATTACCTGTGATGCGCCGGGTCATGATCTTGTAATCGATCATACGGACTGAAGTATATCCGCAGGGGGAGAGATCGATGCTTGTTTTGCTGATACTGTTTTTCGTCCTGGGCTTTTGCCTTGCGGGGCGGTTTGAGAGAGGAAGACTTCAGGCGCTCTGCGTGACGCTGACCTTCGGCACGCTGTCTGTGTACCTTGTGACGGAGTGTCTGTCGGTGCTTGCGCTGCTGATGGCCCCGGTCCTTGCGGGAATCTGGGGAGGGGCGGATCTTTTGCTTCTCGTCCTTCATTTTCACTTCCGGGAGCGGAAGATCGCGTTTTCCGCACTCCCGAAGAGGGAGGGCTGGCAGCGGGTCCTTGCGCCTGCCTTTCTGGTTTTTTCTGTCTTCATGGTGCTCCTTGCCCTTCTGGTCGTGCCCTACAACTGGGATTCCATGACCTATCACCTGACAAGGATCGTGTGCTGGGCAAATAACCGCTCCATCGGGCACTTTGCATCGACGATCACAAGGTGCGTTGGCTCTCCGGTTCTTGGTGAGGTGATGGATCTGCAGATCTATCTCTTAAGCGGCAGGTCGGATCACCTGCTGAACCTGACCCAGTGTCTTTCCTACCTTGCCTGCGGGCTTCTGGTCTTAGGCATCACCCGGAAGATCGGCGGGACCTTGAGGTCCTGTGTTCTGGCATCGGTGCTTTTCTACACCATGCCGATTGCCTTTGCGGAGAGCCTTACAACGCAGGTGGACGAGTTCGCCTCTCTTTTTCTGCTGATCTTTGTCTATGTGATCCTCGATCCCATACAGGACGGGGCACTGCCCTTACTTCGTGACAGGACAGGGCGTAAGATCCTCCTTCTTCTTGCAGTCTCTGCAGCCCTCGGGTACCTTGCAAAGCCCTCCGTCATGATCGGGATGTTTGCCTTTGCACTCTGGCTCCTTCTTAGCTGCCTTCACCGGAAGGAGAGCGGGAGAACGGTTCTTGTCTGGATTTTTTGCACCGCAGGGCTTGCCCTTCTCCTGATCCTCCCGGAACTTGCCCGGAACCTTGTGACCTATCATGCGATCTCGGATCCCTGGCAGGGTAAGGGACAGCTGGTGCACACGGCAGATCCGGGGCTTCTTTTCATCGGGTTTCTCAAAAACCTGTTCTTCAATCTCCCGTCCATCTGGTGGCCGGATCTGAATACGGTTCTGATCAAAGCGGTTTACAAGACGGGACTTCTGCTCCATGTCGATGTCGACAGTGAGGCGATATCGGAATCGGGGCGTGCCTTTACGCTCTCTTCCACCGGAGACTACGGCTGCGACTCTGCGGTCAGCCCGGTGATCACGACCGCCATGCTCCTCTGTGTTCTCGGTGTTTTTATCGGGTGGATCGTGCGTTTGTTCCGGGGACAAAAGGGTGACGGGCGCAACGGAACCTTCGGGTACTCGAGAGTCTCGGTCCTGACCTACCTTCTCATGTGCGTCCTTATCCGGTGGGAGCCCTGGATCGGGCGGTATCTTCTCGCCTATCTTGCGCTCCTGTGCCCTGTGATTGCCCTTGAAGTGCAGAAGATCCTTGTCCGCCGCGGGAACCAGATCGCATACGGCATGGCAGCGGGGATTCTGCTCTTTGTAAGTCTCAGGGAGGGAGCGGCCATGATAAAGACCAGAGTGTCCATGGCAGGGGACATGCATGCGGTGGATCGGCAGGAGGCGTACTTCCGGGACAATCCGGAGGCCTATCAGAACATGTATCTTCCGCTGAGAAGGCTCTTGACAGCAGAAAACTGCCGGATCAGGTCGGGCTATATACCGGGGAGAACACCTATGCCTATCCTCTTCTCTGCTATCTTTCCGGCAGGGGATCCGAGGGGATATTTGTTGCAGGATCCGGGGACAATGCAAAGTATGAGGATCCATCCTTTGCACCGGATCTTGTCCTTGCGGCAGATGTCCCTGCAGAGTCGGATACGATGGCGTTCCACGGCTGCACCTACACCGTGCAGGAGAGGATAAGTGATACCTGCGTGATTCTGGAGAAGGATTGACGAGACAGAGGCCGGCAGGTTCAGCGTTTGTGACAGGATGCTGAGTGCTGGAGGGCGTGACGATCGTAAAGCGTGGAAAGATAAGAAGGAGAGAACCGTGAAAAGAAAATATCAGTATGACCTGCTCCGGGTCATCAGCATTCTGTTTGTTGTAATGATCCATACAGGCTGTACGGAATTGGCAGGGAAAGGGATCATAGACTATCCGATTGCAGCGGTTCTGTTTCTGTGTAACGGAATGTTTTTCATGATGAGCGGAAGGCTGAATCTGAGCTGTGAATTTCGGAAGGCAGAGGATTACAGGCACTTCTACTGGAAACGGTTTGCCCATGTGATACTTCCGTATATCATCTTTACCTTTCTTCTGTGTGCCTGGAATCTGCAGGCACAGGGGGAGCTTGCCGGTGCGGGTGCTGCAGGGTATCTGAAGGCTGTATACCTTGATTTCATGAACAGAAACTCGACCGTCCACCTCTGGTTCATGTATCCGATGATCGGCTGCATCGTCAGCACACCGTTCCTGTCCAAGATGGTCCATCATATGTCTTCTGCGGAAATGAAGATCTTCCTTGCGATCGGACTTGCCTGGAATTTTGTCCGGGTATATCTGACGGAAGACCTTGGCATTAGTTTTACCTACAATGACTGGATCGGCGGGGACTGGGTTCTCTACTACATGGCGGGATATATGCTTCCGGAGCTGGTCAGCGAAGAGAGGTTTTTCCGCAGGACGCTGCTTGCAGGTCTTGCGGGGTACGTCATTACGATATTCGGCGCGGTAAGTCACAAATTTGCACCGTCCTGGTTTTCTTTCGGATTTACGTATGATCTTTCACCTGCGTACAGTCTGTTTAATTTCGCAGTCTTTGCCTTTTTTGAGCGGAAGGTTGTGATTCGATCGGAAAGGAATCAGAAGTTCCTGCAGTTCTGTGCCGGCCATACCTACACGATCTTCCTGATCCACTGGAATATCAATCAATACTGGATCTCGCCGAATGTGCAGATCAGCGGCAGCCAGATACTGACGAAGTTTCTATGCACGATACTTGTCGTCCTGGTTTCCTTCGCCTTTGCCGTACCGTTTGATCTGCTGTATGGTCAGATGCAGAAGAAAATGATGAGATGGGGGCATGGGCAGTAACAGGGGATAAGTGCAGCCACTCTGCCCTTTCCTGAAACGGTTGCTGCAGGCATTCGACTGACTGGAGGACAGGTTTATGACGCAAACTGATTCCCTGTCCCGTGTGACAGAGCGGGCAGACAGGATGTCGAAGGCAGAGCTTCGGGATGCACGGTGCGCTGCCGCCGGGAAATGGCCGAAGGAGCAGGAGACGTTCCTGTCCCTCATCGGTGCGGATACGGGGAGCAGGAGAAAAGGAGGTTCTGCGCTCCCTGAGAGGCTGAAGCAGGCCCAGGACCTGTCGATAACGACATGCCTTCCTTTCTTCCCCTGTGGATCGACTATCTGGGAGAGAAGGACACGGACAGAGCCTTCGACCTTCTGGTCAATGCCCTGGGCTTTGCCGGGGACCCTGCTCTTGTCCATTCCCTGGCGGAGCGCTTCGGGAAGATCCAACCGGGGCTGTATACGATGATGCCGGATAGCATGGAGAATACCGGGGATCCGGGAAAGATCTTTTCTCTGGCACAATCTGCCCTGTCCCGGATCCCGGCGCAGTATACCGTGCGATCCAAAGTGGCAAGGAGAGCGATAGCGGCGGCAGCAAAGCTCCGGAAAACGGCGGATGTACCGGAGAATCTGTACTTCGAGGCCTTTGTATCGGAGAGCACCGTATCGAACCTGTTTCGGCTGCAGATGGAAAGCAGAAACCGGAGTACGGTGAGGGAAGAGGCTCCCGCGGAGAGAAGGCATGGAACGAGGTGGAGATGGACGATCTCGTCCTTCTCTTTTTCCTTGCAGGGGATTTTGATGCGGCGCTGAAAGAGGAGATGCTGCTGTTTCGGGGAGTCTTCAGATCATTTCAGGGAGCAGTTCATGGCCTGGAAGAAGACGATGCAGCTGCCAAAGGACCAGGATAATAGGCTGCTGGAGCTTTCCCGGGAGATCGTCAGAGAGCGGACAGATGCCATCGTTGGATCGAACACAGACCTGTACCCTGCGTGCGCTGCATATATCGCGGCGCTCGGGGAGGTGCTGGAATCCCGGGAAGAAGCGGGGGCAAGGCAGCGGATCCTCCGGGAGTACCGCGATGCGCATCACAGGGCATGGCAGTTTGTCGGGCCCCTGCAGAAATTCGGGCTTACTTCTGCTCCGGCACCATGATCCTCATGGCACCAGGGCAGATGTCCATGGTCATCTGTGTATGGGATCCGCCGTCCTCTCCGTCGAGGGTCCAGGCAACGGGCTTTTGTGTGGTGATGTGCAGATGCCTTGCCTGAAAGACCATGACCAGCGGGTTGTCGAGTTTTCCGCTTCTGAGGGACTGCAGGATGTCATTGACATCCGCAAGCGTCTTCGGGGGACGGATCAGGATGACATCAAACATCCCGTCATTGAGATCGGCCCTTGAGAGGAGCGGTGTCTTCACGCCGCCGATCGACTTGGTGTTGGAGACCGTGCCGACGATGAATTCGTCCTCGAGGTGATGATCATCGTAGTCGATCGCCATGCTGACACGGTACTGGACCGCTGTCGGAAACGACTTGATGAGGTTCAGGACGTAGGCGGTGTGGCCGATGGCGTTCTTTAAGGACTGACTGGTTGCATAGCTGACATCGGTGAAGGCTCCGAAGGCCGCGATGTAGTTGAAGTAGGTGTCATTGAACCTGCCGATGTCATAGGCATAGGGGACACCCTCTCCGATGGCCCTGCACTGGCCCTCGATGGTACCGGGCAGACCGACGCCGGAAGCGAAGTCATTGGTGGAGCCTGCAGGGAAGTAGCCGATGGGGACCGCAATCTGCTTTTTCACGATGGCATTGATCATGTGGGAGAGCGTGCCGTCTCCGCCGCTGCAGGCGATGATGTCAAAGCGGCTGTCATGGTCCTGAAGGCAGCGGTTCGCAGTGAGACCGTTTGCCGGGTCGACCGGCAGGACGCTCACACAATAGCCGTAAAGGCTTAAGGTATGGATCATCTCATACAGGCTGTCCTGTACGTTGCCCTGACCTGCGACGGGGTTGACAATGAGAAGCAGGTTTTTGTCCAGACTCATCTGATATCCTCCGTTAATGATTCCATTCTCCCACAGCGTAGTTTGCGAACACGGTGACCGTAAGACCGTTCTCCTCCATGTATGCCATGACGTCCGCATTATCGCTTGCACACAGGAAGATCCGGTTCTTTGTGATCTCCTGATAGACCAGGTTTGCCGGATCGATGGCGGCTGTGGCGTCATACCAGGCGTATTTTTCCGGATACCGGGATTCAATGGTGCCGGATCCCCGGTCACAGATGACGACGGTGTCAAGGTACAGATCCGCGGGGATCTTCTCATAGAACAGGACATCGGATACCGGAACGTAGGTCAAAAAGCAGACCGTATCGTCCGCATCCCGGATGGTATCGGTGTAGGCAAGGGCTTCCCGAAGTCCTGCCCCATAGGTTTTGGCGCAGTTGCCGTTGTGGTCGGTGAAGTAATAGGAGACAAATGCACACACAGAGAGCAGGTAGGTGAGGCCGATCACGTAGGACGCCTTTGCGTGCCAGTGTTCGATCAGCTCCATGCAGCCGACGGCGAGGAAATAGGTCATCGACAGGAGTACGATGTTGATCCTCGAGAAGTACGGCTCCTCGAGGAGGCCGCCGAGAAGGAGCCCGAGGAACAGTTGGACGATCAGCAGCGCTTCGGCACGGAATTTCTTCTCCCGGTGCATGTGGAAGATCGAGAGCCCGAGTCCCGGCAGCATCAGCAGGTAGCTGAAGGGATAGAAGAGGCCGAACGATCCCGCAACATCGGAAACTCTGCCGTCGTCCTGGGTGACAAGCAGATGAATGGTGTTGTAGAGATGGGAGAGGAAGGTCTTCGGATCTCTCGAAAGCTCTCCGGAACGGAAGCTTGAAAGGCGCGGGATGTCAAGGAACCCGCCGGTCATCGGCTCGAGAAACCCCATGTTGACGAGGACAAACAGAATGAGCGGCAGGGCAAGAAGCCCCAGAACGGCCACGGACAGAATCCCCCAGAGATCAATGGTTTTGCGGCTGCTGTCCGCTCTCACGGCAAGGATGTACCAGACATAGCAGAAAAGGATCAGGAAGGGCATGACAATCCAGGTGGCGGCATAGCAGTAAAGGGAGAGGCCGAAGAACAGCATGGACAGCAGAAGGTACCTGCTGTTTTTCTTTCCCGCCCGGATCAGAAACAGAAGGCCGAACAGGAGAAATGGCGGCAGCGCATTGCAATCCATCGCAAAACGGCTCATCATGATATCCCAGGGCATGACGGAGAGGAGAAAGGTGCCGACAGCGGCAAACTTCTCTCCCCGGATTTCCCGGCAGAGGGCCGCAAAGGCAATCAGCTCAATGCAGCCAAGGACCGCACGGGTCAGACGGACGGAAAAAGCAGACAGACCGAAGCCGGCAACAAAGGGAATCTCCAGGAGTGTCAGCATGATGCTCATGCCCGATCCCCAGGTCTCCAGATAGACAGGGCGGTGGTACCCGCTGGTGTCAACCCCGTAGTGCAGAAGCGACCAGGCATTGTATCCGGCGTAGGACTCGTCCTGCCAGAGTGCGCCGTCTCCCGGGACCTGTCCCACATAAAACAGGCGAAGCGCAAAGCCAAGAAGCAGTGCGACGAGGAGAAGCTTCTTTTCCCGGGAAAGATGTTTGTGTGATCGCTTCGACATGCGATATCCTCCTAAAGTCTGATGTTCCATCAGTATAGCGCAGTTTTGGGAAAACTGGACAGGGGCGGGGAAAACGACAGGCCGGCATTTACGGCATTGCGGGGAATAAGACATCATGGCAAAGACAGAGAAACGAAGAGAACATTTGAGAGAAGCAGGCTGCATTCTGGTATTTTTTCTGCTTTCTTTCCTGTATGTGCTGCCGCCTGCGATGCGGAAAGATCTGATACTGGGGGACGATACGCGCTATCACCTGAACCGGATCCTGGAAATGACAGACCACCTTCGACATGGGGATTTCCGCCCGTATACGTATACCTGGTCCTTCGGGAAGATCAGTCTTCCGATCGGCATCTTTTATCCGCAGTTTACGCTCTATCCGTTTGCCCTTGGGACTCTTATTACGGACAACTGGGTCACCGGTATCTACGCCGGCATCGCCTTCTATACCTTTCTCACACTTCTTAATACGTACCTTGCGGTGCGGCGCATGGACGGATCCAGAGAGCAGGCATTTCTGACGGCCCTTCTCTATGCGTTCTGCAGCTATCGGTTTTTCGATGCGTTTACACGGTTTGCCCTCGGGGAATATCTCTCGATGACATTCCTGCCGCTTGTCCTGTACGGGTTTTATGCGGTGTTCTTTGGCCGGAAGCGGGACTGGTGGGTTCTGGGGCTTGGCATGGGACTCCTTCTCTGGTCCCATGTGCTGAGTCCGTTTCTTACCGTGCTCTTCCTGATTCCGGTGGGCGTGGTGTCCCTGTTTTTCATGAAAGAGAAGGCGGCAAGACTTGTGCGGCTTCTTCCGGCAGCAGGGCTGGCGCTCCTTGTCGGTGCCGTGTTCTGGATTCCGATGGCAGAGCAGGAGACGGCGCAGACCTTTGAACAGCCGTCCCCCTATGAGCTTGCACAGACGGCACTTCATCCGCTGCAGCTGCTGTCTTCCTCCTTCCGCAATCACTTCTACGACATGGACGTGAACGGGAACGTCTACAACATCGGCATCGTCCTGATGGCAACGGCGATCGCAGGACTGTTCCTCTGGCACTTCATGAGCGTTCGCTGCAGGGTGACCTGGCTTCTTGGGTGCGCTGCCGTGGTGCTGTCCACCACGGTGATTCCCTGGAGATATCTGCAGAACACGCCCATCAGCCTGATCCAGTTTCCCTGGCGGTTCCTGATGCTGGCAAGCCTGTTTCTGTCCTGTGCTGCAGGGGAGATGGTCTGCACGATTCCGGGCAGGGCTGTGAGACGCCACGTCCTTTCCGCGGCACTTGGCGCTGTGGTCCTTGTCCTGTACTTTGGTTCCGTATGCGGGTATCTGTCAGTAAACGGTGCGATCCACACGCATCTGACGGCAGAGGATGATATCTGTGAGGAGGAAGCGAGCATTTCGGAATATCTTCCGGTCGAAGCAGAAGGGCAGGTCGAGGATCTGAAAAATCATATGGCCGTGCTGGACGGTGTCAGAAAGAGTCTTTCGCCGGAGACGATACAGTCCGGTGTGAATACGCAGATCTACACCGATCCGGATCTTGTGGAAGCGGATACCGCAGAGCTTCCGGCTGCCTGGTACAAAAATCTCCATGTCTATCAGAAGGTGGGAGAGGATCTGGTGGAATGCCTGGTCAGGAAGTCCGCCCGTGGCATGGTGGAAGCAGATCTTTACGGAGACGGCGTTGTTTACCTTGTCTATGAACCGTCCTTTGCCGACCATCTGAGTGCTGTCCTGACCCTTGCCGGCATTGTCCTGACCATTGTTCTGGCGGTTCAGAGGCTGTTTCAGAGATCGAAACCCATAAAGGCCTGAATCAGCTTCTGATAGCGTCCCCGGTCGAGGATATAGCTGATGCCGTGTCCTGCCTTCGGGAATGTCTCAAGGTCAACCTTTTCCGGGCTGGCCTTTTGGATTTCCATGCTCTCCTCCACCGGGACGAACCGGTCGTCCTCTCCGTGGACGATGAGAATCGGAACGTCTGCCTTCTTTACGGCGTCTCTTACGTTGGTGTTGTTCAGACTGAAATGACCGAATAGATACGCCGCCTGAAAAATGAGGGGCCAGAGAATCCTGTCGCTTAAGTGCATCCCGCGGATCACGGTGCAGATGATGTCCTTTGCGGAGCTGAACGGGCAGTCGGCAACGATGCCCTTTACGTTCTCCGGAAGAGGCAGCCCGCTCGAGAGAAGCACCGCTGCTCCGCCCATGGAAATGCCGTAGAGATAGATTTCCACATCCTGTCCAAACATCTCAACCGCCTTTTCGGTCCAGGAAAGGACGTCATGGCGCTCCATGGCACCGAAGGTGACACACCGTCCCTCCGATCGTCCCTGACCCCGCTCATCGATCAGGATCGTCGGGACCCACATCGAAATCATTTCCTTTGCACCGCCTGCAAAGTCCCGCACAGCGGAACTTCTGTAGCCGTGGAAGAGGATGGCGCAGATCTTTCTTCCCTCTTTTCTGTTTTCTTCTTCCGGCTTTCTTCCGGCTTTGTAATATCTCCCCTTCAGGATCAGCCCGTCCCTGCTTCTGCAGGAGATCTCCTGAAACGGTACCGCTTCGAGGTTCCTGATGAGCTCCACCATAACGTCTCTCTGTGCCTGATACTGCCCGGACGTCGGGATGTTGTATGTCAGATCTTTCCGCTTTTTTATGGGTTTGCTTCCGAACACAGCCCGGTAGATCCCGTAGAGCGCTGCAAGGTACAGTGCAGCGAGTATCAGGATAATGACGGTCAGGGCGCTCAATCCGTTACCTCCATTGCTTCTCTCAATTCCTTTTTATCTTTTACACTTTCCGGCCTGTGTCACAAAAGCTGTCAGGTGAGAGGAAGTGCACGTGCCTTTTCGAAGTGCCCGATTTTACAATTATATTTTACAGAGGGCAGATTCGGATGGCCGATCCCAAGGGTAAATCCATGGGATTTATCCCTTTTCTCAGGCTGAGCGGACGTATTTCTCCACCAGCTGTCCCAGACGCCGGAAATCATCTTCGATGTTGTACATCATGTGGTGATTCAGCCAGTCCATGGACAGGCCGAAGAGCTCATAGGAGTAGAACTTCTTCAAAAGCGCCGCGTCTTCCTCGCTGAGCGCATTTTTCGAGCGGAACTGCTGCATGAACTTGTCCGTGATGTAGCGGCAGGTCTTCAGCAGGCAGTCCTCGACGATCTGGCGGTTGTCGGAGAAGTGGATGTGCATGATAGCGGTCTTGCGCGTTCTGGCAAAGTCCACGAGCTGGCAGACGGCCTCATCGAGGGTTGCAGAGTCCGGGACGGAGGCGATCGCCTTGTTGACCTCATCGCCGACGGTTTTCGTCAGGAGAGAGGGGATGTCCTCAAAGTGATAGTAGAAGCAGTTGCGGCTGATGTCACAGCGCGATGCGATTTCCTTGACGGTGATGCGGGACAGTGACTGCTCATTGAGCATCTGTCCGAACGTCGTTTCAATGTATTCCCTGGTTCGTATGGACATGGGACCTCCACATTGGTTAAGGATTCGTTAAATATCTACCAATCAGTATAACAGAGAATCTGGAGTTTCGACTTATGAAAATCGTTTTCATTACCCCTACAACAGCACTGCGAAGACTTCCCGCCTACCGGGCGGCAGGAAAGGTCTACGGACAGAGCAATTCGATCACGGGTCCTTTGATCCTCGGCGGAATCCTGAAGCGTGCAGGACATGAGGTTGAGGTCTATGAGGAACTGAACGGCTCGGTCAACTATAAGAAGCTCATCCCGACAGCGGACATCTTCATGTTTTCGATCATGACAAGCAACTCGCTCCGGGCCTATGAGCTTGCGGACCGTGTTCATAAGGAAGGGCATGCGCGCGTCATCATGGGCGGCATGCATGCCACCAATATGCCTGAGGAAGCCCTGCAGCACGCCGATCAGGTGATCGTCGGAGAGGGCGAGAAGGTGATCCTCGATGTCGTCGAGGGGAGGATCACCGATAGGATCGTACACGGGATCCCGCTCGAAAACCTCGATGAGGCACCGTATCCGGATTACAGCATCCTGAAGACTCCGGTGGAGGCGGCAAATGTACTGACTACACGTGGATGCCCCTTCCGCTGCACCTTCTGCACGACGTCCCGCATGTTTGCGCCGTACCGGCAGCGCTCCATCGACAATGTGATCGGCGAAATCCGCATGTACAAGCAGATGGGCTTTCAGTACATGAACTTCGAGGACGACAACTTCACCGCGGACAAGGAGCGGGCAAAGGAGATCTGCCGGCGGATGATCAAAGAAGGACTGACGTTTAAAGAGACGTTCTTCTTTGGCAGAACCGACATGGCAAACGACGAGGAGCTCCTGACCCTCCTCAAGGAGGCACATCTCACCCGGGTTCTCATCGGTATCGAATCCCTGAACCAGAAGGCACTGAATTCAATTCACAAGGGACAGAACATCGAGGATATCCGAAGGGCCGGTAAAGCCTGCGCGGAGCACGGAATCCGGGTCATTGCGTCCATAGTCCTTGGGCTGGACGATGATCAGAAGGAGGATATCAAACGGTCCATTGACTTTGCGAAGGAGATCAATGCCTATCAGCTGCAGCCGGCGATTCTGACACCCTATCCCGGAACACCGGTGTACGAGCAGATGGTAAAGGAGGGAAGACTCCTCAAAGAGACGAACTGGGCTGCCTACGACATGATGAATGTCGTCTTCCAGCCAAAGAACATGTCTCCCTGGGAGCTGCAGGATACGTTCTACGAGATGTCCAAGTACTTCTATGACGAGAAATCCGCGGAGACCATCGGAAAGCTCTTCGGCAGGGAGTACGGGAAGCGAAGGAAGGGGCTTGCGATGTACGCAAAGCTCGGTGTCTGGGGCGCCCATGTGGCCTCGAAGATCAAGGGAACGCCCTACTATAAGATCCGCAATGCGAAGTGGATGTATGAAAGACAGCCCGACGGGAGCCTTGTCTTTGCGGACTGGTTCAGGAAGGAGCATCCGGATGTTGTAGCGGCAGAGGAGGCAAAGAAGGAAGAGGGGATCAGAGCCGAGACCATCGACGAGTCCCGGAAAAAGGCAGGACAGGAACTTCTGCATGCCGAGAAGACAAGGCAGCAGGGATCCGTCGCGTGAAGCTTCTGTCATTGCGAATCTGTAAAAAAGGGCCATGCGCCGGTTTCATCCGGCTGCATGGCTCTTTCTGTACCTGTTTCCTGCTTTTTTCAGTTTTCCGATGTGGCCTCTTTCCAGATGACGCGGATGCTGGTGCCGTCGCTGCAGACCTTATACAGCGAAGTATCACGGACAAGCGGCAGATCACCGGAAGGGAAGGAGTCGGCGCCCTCATAGCGGACGTTCGGGAGGGGATAGTAGTCCATGTAGTTTCCAAAGCCCCAGGTGCTGTCGGTGAACATGCCGGGGACAAGACGGCCCTCGAGGATCGGGAAGTGCTCCGAGATGCGTTCGACCACCGGGGAATATCCAAGGGACCCCTCCATGGTAAGGTTCACCTCCTGATCCTCCGGGATGATGTTGTTTGCGACAAGGTCATCCGTCACCATCTGCATGCGGGTTTCGATGTAGGATTTCTGCTGATCCAGGGCGTTGCCGTAGGTGAAGGCAAAGGAGAAGAAGCACCAGGAAAGGCAGCAGACGGACAGGACGGCCAGGGCTCTTCCTGCTCTGACAAGTATTTTTCTGTCGGGGAGGCTTTCTGTGGTACCCAGTGCCAGCAGGCAGAGGAGGACACAGAACCCGTACATGGCTCTGCAGGCAAAAATCGGCTTTGAAAGGAACGGATAGATCCCGAACATCAGCACGGTCATCAGGCCTGTGCCGGCCAGGATCAGGAGAATCCGTCCGGCCTTTTGGCCTGCAGAGAGGCTGGTGCCGGTCTTTACTGTGCTGCCGATCTGGAAGAGCAGATAAAACAGGACGATCAGAGCAGCGAACAGCAGCCACTGGACGCGGAAATCCGAGCGGACAAGAGACAGGTACTGCCCCATATGATCCAGATAGGTCGGCAAAAGCTCCGGAAGAGACGGAAGAGAGGCGGAGACATAGGACGGCTCCCGGTAGAAGAGGTTCATGATGACCAGCCTGTAGAAGAGAAGGGAGGCAAGCCAGCAGAGGGCGGAGGTTAAAAAGAACGATCCGCGCTCCTTCTTTGTCCCCTCGTTTCGTGCGATGCAGCCGATGGTATAGGCGATGACAACCATCGGGAAGATGCCCGAGGATGCCTGATAGGTGCAGCACATGCCAAGGACACCGAGGAAGGCGACTGCGGGGTACCATTTCTTCTTTCGAAAGGCGATCGGAAGGATACTTGCAAAGATGGAGAAGGCCATGTACGGGGCATCGAATTTGTAGGAGATGCACTCGAGAAAGTACGGATTGAGCGCGAGGATGCTCCCCGCTGCAAGATCCGCGATGGTACAGCGCTCTTTCGGATAGACCTCGAAGATCAGAACGACGGCCGAAAGAGCAAGAAGCAGCGCTGCCAGGATCTGCGTCAGGGGAGAGACGTCATTGAGCTCTGTCGAAAACGACATCAGATAGGAGAGCACATTGTTGAGGACGCGGCCGAAGGTCCAGTCCATGGTTCCGGAATACGCTCTTCCCATGTCGTCCATGTACAGAAAGTCTGCCCGGATGATGGCACTGTACCCCAGAAGGAACAGTGCAGAAAGAATTCCAAAAGACTGTCTGCGGTTAAAAGTGATGTGTTTTGTCTTCATCGGGTTCATATCCTTGTGCTTTCAAAGCCGGTGTGGAGTGGCTTTTGTCTGTCTATCCGAGGTAGGAGCAGTAATTCATCAGCTCCATCAGTTCCAGGAGTGCCAGTACCGCATTGCCGTACAGGAGATTTACTTCGAGGGACCGGCTGCGGGGATCGGGAGACGGCATGCTCTTCTTTCCCCTGGGGATCAGCAGGGCAAAGAAGGCAAAGAGAAGAGCCGGGATATAGTAGCGTCCCTGCAGACCCTCGATGGAGTAGGTGGACGCGGCAAGGGAGGTCCACTGAAGGTACAGGCTGGTGTCGACAAGGACAAAGATCCCGGCTGCAATCAGGGCGGACCAGAGACCCGCACGGCGGGCACAGGAAGGCTGATTCTGCCTTGCTGCGATAAACAGGGCAAAGAGAAGCGCAATGCCGAGCACCGGGATCAGCTCGCTGGTCACGATATTCAGAAGACCCAGCTTGTAGCCGTACAGTTCCAGGAGATACTCCGCCCCGTCTTCCCAGAGCGTCTTGATCATGATGTAAACGTACCGGACGGGCTGATGCAGGATGAAGGAAACCTTCTGCGCGGCATCGCCTCCGGCGCGGGTTGAACCAAGGTAGTTTGAGGCAATGGCGATCCAGCCAAGGGAGAGGACCAGTGTCTCGAGTGTTGCGAGGATCTTGTGGAGGAAAGCGGATTTCCTGCTCCGGAACCGGGCGTTCGGGATGATCCAGACGAGAAATGCGCTGATAAAATAGATCACCTTGCAGGAGCTCACAAAGAACAGAGTGACGTACATCAGCGCAAGATCCCTTCTGGTCATGGTCCGGTCCTGTCCGCACCAGCAGACACAGAAGGCGAGGATGGCAATCACCATGGCGTTTGTAAAGGCATCCCCCGAGAGACTCGAGCGAAGCTCCAGCATCATCGGCATGAGAGCGATGGCGGAGAGCAGGGCTTTTCCGGTCGGGATGGCCCGGATCGCAAGATAGATAATCGCCGTGCACCCGAACAGGTTGAACAGGGATCCCGTGTAGTAAAGAACCCAGACGTTGTCCGTGAACAGATCGGCGATGCCGATGCCAAGGGCTGTCAGGACGTGGTTATACGGGGAGTAGAGCGCAAAGTTCGAGATGTTATAGGGGACGAGGTCCTGAGCGTTCAGAGTCGTATGGAACGTGTGGAGGGCGATATACGGCGTATAGGCATACTGGCGGTACACGATGATGTTTTCCGGGACGTTGACGAGCCCCCCTTCCGGCACCAGGAACTGGCCATGGGCTATCGTGTAGGCGCGCACGAAGTGGTTCGCGGAATCCGGTGTAATGTACGGGGATGTCAGGAACAGGTACAGGCCGCCAAGCAAAAGGGAGAAAAGTAGAAAGATGTTCTCTGGTTTTTGAAAGGCTTTCCCAAAGTACAGGCAAAGCCACAGGACGAGACAGATCGCAGCAAAGAACAGCACGGTCAGAATAAGGCGCTGTGTGTTGGAAAGAAGCTGATAGAGAAGAACGGACCAGACAACGCCGGTGGATGCCTGATAGACCTTCTCCATCGTCTGACCATCCCCTGCATCATTTCCGCCACTCGTATACTTGTAGCCGGTCGCCTTTGCGATCTCATAAAAGCCGTAGGCATTTTTTTCGTCTGCCGCACTTGAGGTGATTTCGATGGTCCAGATATGACCGTCTTCCAGATCGATTACGGAATCGGGATCGAATTCCGTCCAGCGCTCCCGGACAGGATCCCCGCTCTCGTCGCTCTTATAGCTGATGAAGGATGCGTCATCGTTGTTCAGGACCTTCTCATAGACAGGATCTCCATCCCTGCTAAGACGCACGGTCGTGGTATCGGAAGAGGCTTCTTCCGGTGCCCTGAGGGTCAGGAGAAATCCGTACAGGGTGCGGCTTGTCGGTGAGAGTGTGATCGAGATCGGCGCATCTTTGGTTGCATACGTCACGGTCGTGGATTCAACGGGCTGTGCATCCGATGCGATAAACGGCACGCCGGAGCGGCGCATGGCATAGGAGGCGCAGAGGGCGATGGCAAGGAACAGAATCGCGAATTTCAGGCATCCGGGCTGAACGGAATGATGCAGCAGACGTTTCATGTATCCTCTCTCCGAATCAAAACAAACCGATGAAAGCAAAAGCAATATACCGCAACAGGCCGGAAAAGAAAACAGCGAGGAACAAACAGGTGACCTTCAGGGCGATGAGAAGGCTGTCCTTGTCCGGATCCGTATTATAATGGAAACAGCAGATTGATCAGGATCTGCGGGAGGCTTTTATGGGTATCATCTATGCAGTCATGGTTCCGCACCCTCCGGTGGCAGTGCCGGAGATCGGAGGAGGACGGGAGAAGGAGATTCAGCCAACCCTGGATTCCTATGCTGCGGTGGCAGATCTTGTGGCGAAGGTACAGCCGGAGACGATTGTGCTCTCGACGCCGCATGCGACCATGTACCGGGATTACTTTGAGATCTCACCGGGAAAGAGGGCAGGCGGCAGCTTTTCCCGCTACGGTCACCCGGAAGTCAACATGTCTGTCTCCTACGACACGGAATTCGTAGACTGCCTGTGCGCCGGCTGCCGGAAGGCTCACATGGCGGCGGGATCGGACTACGAGCGGGAGCCGGAGCTCGATCAGGGGACGATGGTACCGCTCTACTTTGTCAACAAAAAGTACACCGACTACAAACTGGTCCGCGTGGGACTCTCGGGACAGTCTCTCGTCGAGCACTATAAGCTTGGACAGCTGATTCAGAAGACGGCGGACGAGCTGGGACGCAAGGTTCTGTACATTGCATCCGGGGATCTGTCCCACTGCCAGCTTCAATCCGGCCCCTACGGGCTGAAACCGGAAGGACCTGAGTACGATCGCCGGATCATGCAGACCATGAGCAGCGGGAACTTCGAAGAACTCCTGGAATATGACCCGGTCTTTCTCGAAAAGGCCGAGGAGTGCGGCCATCGGTCGTTCTGCATCATGGCGGGAGCACTTGATAAGAAGAGTGTTGAGATAAAGGTATTGACCCATGAGGCGACCTTCGGTGTCGGCTACGGCTTTGTGATCTATAAGGTGACGGGAGACGATCCGGAGCGTTCCTTTCTCTCCCGGTACCTGGAGAAAGAGGCGGAAGGTGAAGAAGAAATAGCTGCATCTTCTGACCCTTATGTCCGGCTTGCAAGGGCCGAGGTAAAGGCCTGGGTTACGGACAGGAAGAGAATCCCGGTGCCGTCATGGGTGACGGATAAGATGCGGACGACAAGGGCAGGGGCCTTCGTGTCCATTCATGAGTTCGGGGACCTCCGGGGCTGCATCGGGACCATTTCGGCAACCTGTAACAATGTGGCAGAGGAGATCATCCAGAACGCCGTCTCGGCCTGCTCCAGGGATCCCCGGTTTGATCCGGTTACCCCATCGGAGCTTCCGTATCTCTCGATCAGTGTCGATGTACTTGGGGCTGCAGAGCGGATTGAGAGTGCCCAGGAGCTGGACGTGCACCGGTACGGTGTCATCTGCTCCAATGCGGAGGGAAAGAGAGGACTTCTCCTTCCGGATCTTGAGGGCGTTGATACCGTGGAGCAGCAGGTGAAGATCGCCTGCCGGAAGGGCGGGATTTCGATCAATGATCCGACTCTTACGCTTCAGCGTTTTGAGGTGGTGCGCCATGTCTGAGGAGAGACCTGTCTGTAATACGTGCTTTCACCACTGCGCCTTGTCTTCCGGCCAGACGGGATACTGCAGGGCAAGGGGCAATGTGGACGGTGTGATCCGTGCGGTGAATTACGGGTGTCTTACCTCCATTGCCATGGATCCCATCGAGAAGAAGCCCTTTGCGAAGTTCTATTCGGGAAGCGAGATTCTCTCTGTCGGCTCCTTTGGCTGCAACCTCCGCTGTCCGTTCTGTCAGAACTACACGATCTCTCAGGTGGATTCTCTTAAGGCATCTTTTCGCCAGATGATGCCGGAGGAGCTGGTGAACCTGGCGCTCTCCATCCCAGACAACCTGGGGCTTGCCTTTACCTATAATGAGCCGCTGATCTCGTATGAGTACGTGATCGACTGCGCAAAGCTCTTAAAAGAGAAGGATCCGTCCAAGAAGGTGGTGCTGGTCACCAACGGCACGGCGGAAGAGAAAGTAATCTCGGAGGTCTTACCGTATGTGGACGCAATGAACATCGACTACAAGGGAGATGCCGCATTCTACCGGGACGAGCTGCACGGGGATCTTGCATCGGTGCGAAGGACGATTGAGATGGTGTATGCCTCCTGTCATCTCGAGGTGACATGCCTTGTGATTCCCGGCAAAAACGACAGGGAGGATTTTATCCGGGAGCTTGCATCCTATTTGGCTTCGCTGTCTCCCTCCATCGTGCTGCATTTGTCGCGGTATTTTCCGCGGTATCAGTATGACATTGAGGCGACACCGAAGGCGGATATCAAAAGACTTGAGAAGGTGGCAGAGCAGTATCTGCCATCCGTGTTTCTTGGGAATATGTTCTAACGTTTTTCTGAAATCTTCGGGAAGACTGGTAAAAATTCCATTGCGCCGATTTGTATTCCGGGATACAATCCTGACATGATTTCGGCAAGGACGCCGCAGAGAGGAGAGCCTTAGGGAAACCTGAAGGTTGCCATCTGCGGCGTATTTGTTTTCAGGTAACGGCAAGGGCGCCGTCCGGGGAGCTTATGGCTTTCCGGGCGGCGCCTTTTGCTTTGCTGAACGAAGAAGAGGAGGAAATAGTTATGAACTGGCAAACACTGACAGGCGGCGGCAGCTGGGAAGCGACGACCGTGATCTGGGTGCTGCTGTGCGGCGCTCTGGTCTACTTCATGCAGGCGGGCTTTGCCCTGTGCGAATCGGGTCTTACAAGAGCCAAGAACACCGGCAATATCCTCATGAAGAACATGATGGATTTCTGCATCGGCACCCCGTGCTTCTGGCTCATCGGATTCTCCCTGATGTTTCACGGAACGAACGGTTTCATCGGGACCCCGGATTTCTTCATCCAGGGAACCTATTCCGCGGAGAACTCCGTGGTTCCGCAGACGATGCCGCTCTTTGCGTATGTGATCTTCCAGACGGTGTTCTGCGCAACCGCAGCAACCATCGTCTCGGGCTCCATGGCAGAGCGCACGAACTTCGCCGCGTACTGCGTCTATTCCGCCTGCATTTCGCTCCTGGTCTATCCGATCTGCGGACACTGGACCTGGGGCGGCGGCTGGCTCTCCCAGCTTGGCTTCCATGATTTTGCAGGCTCCGCACAGGTCCACAACGTCGGCGGCATCATCGCCCTGCTTGGTGCGGCACTCCTGGGGCCCCGTATCGGCAAGTACGACAAGAACGGCAAGGCAAGAGCCATCCCCGGCCACAACATGACTGCCGTCGCCCTCGGTGTCTTCATCCTGTGGTTCTGCTGGTTCGGATTCAACGGCGGCTCCACGGTCTCCATGGCAGGCGATGAGAGCCTGTGGGAAGCATCCCTTGCCTTCATGACCACGAACCTTGCAGCAGCGGTTGCGACCTGCACGGCAATGATCTTCACGTGGTTTCGCTACGGCAAGCCCGATGTCTCCATGACCCTGAACGCCTCTCTTGCAGGTCTTGTTGCCATCACGGCAGGCGCGGACTGCGTCTCCGCGACCGGTGCGTTTTTCATCGGCCTCATCGCAGGGTTCCTCGTTGTGTTCTCGGTTGAGTTCTTTGATAACGTCGCAAAGGTCGATGACCCGGTCGGCGCGGTCTCCGTCCACTTCGTCAACGGTGTCTGGGGCACCATCGCGGTCGGCCTGTTCTCCACCGGTGCCGACGGCGTCGGCAAGGGTCTGTTCTATGGCGGCGGCGTCAAGCAGCTTGGCATTCAGTGCCTTGGCATCCTCTCCATTGATGTCTATGTCCTGATTGTCATGTTCATCATCTTCAAGATCATCGACAAGACCATCGGTCTTCGCGTCCCGGCACAGGTCGAGATCGACGGCCTGGATATCCACGAGCACGGCCTTGCATCCGCTTACTCCGGATTTGCCATCACCGATGTCACGGATCTCGAGGTCAGCGAGAACGAGAACACGGATCTGGGCGAGGATTCCTACGACAAGGCATCCGATGCACAGAAGAACGCGGCCGTCCATGTGGTGAAGGAGCCGGAGATCGCGGATCTGTCCACCGGCATCCACAAGGTCTCCATCATCTGCCGTCTGAACAAGTTTGACGAGCTCAAGAAAGCCCTCAATGAGATCGGCGTCACCGGCATGACGATGACCCAGGTCATGGGCTCCGGTATTCAGAGGGGCTCCAGTGATGCCATGTACCGTGGCACCAAGGTCGACAATACGCTCCTGCCGAAGGTCAAGGTTGAGGTCATCGTCGGCAAGATCGCGGTCGACAAGGTCATCGACACCGCAAAGAAGACCCTGTACACCGGCCACATCGGCGACGGCAAGATCTTCGTCTACAACGTGCAGAAGGTCGTCAAGGTCCGCACCGGCGAGGAGGACTATGCAGCCCTGCAGGATGTCGAGTAAGACAGTTAACAACTTCAGAGAGTTCTGAGCAGATGCAATGAGCTTTGCTCATGGGCGGCCGCCGCGGTTTTCCTTCCGCGACGGCCGTTTTTGTGCGCCCGGCGGGCGCACGCTCTAATGGGTGAAAGTCCCTAACTCGCCCGGCAGTGGGAAGAGTACAGCCGAAGCCAAGGGCGTTAACGTGAGAAGACGTCTGGAGGAAGGTGG
>Ga0256406_1001201_pt1 | contig 42755 bp, 30 predicted proteins | sample RumenRJG_03DNA_FD_185986 | JGI IMG/M metagenome (GOLD analysis project Ga0256406, IMG submission 185986) | Bovine rumen microbial communities from Lethbridge, Alberta, Canada - RJG_03 | ecosystem: Host-associated > Mammals > Digestive system > Stomach > Rumen | place: Canada: Alberta | collected... | reverse complement strand
AGGAGACATAGTAGGTTCGGTTTATGAGTTCCATAATACAAAGGATTATGGCTTTCATATGATTACGTCACATAGCCGTTTTACAGACGATACTGTGATGACACTTGCCGTAGCGAAATGGTTGACCGGAGATAAGGCGCATAAAGGAAGTTGTCTCATCGAATGTATGCAAGAACTTGGCAGAAAATACCCGAATGCAGAATATGGAGGAACGTTCAGACGCTGGCTGTATAGTAACACTCCAAAACCATATAACAGCTGGGGTAATGGGGCGGCTATGCGGGTAAGTCCGGTCGGCTACTTAGCGCACAGTCTTGACGAAGCTTTGGAACTGGCAAAGATATCCGCCGAAGTAACCCATAACCATCCGGAAGGTATCAAGGGCGCACAGGCAATAGCTTCTGCTATATATCTTGTCCGTCAAGGAAAAGCCAAAAAGGACATACAGCAATATGTCAGTGATACTTTTGATTATGACTTGGATCTGACAATAGATTTAATTCGTCCGGCATACACATTCGATGTCTCATGTATGGGAAGCGTTCCCGAAGCAATCATAGCCTTCCTCGACGGTAATGACTTTGAAGATACCATCAGAAAAGCGGTATCCATTGGTGGAGACAGCGATACAATCGGTGCTATGGCTGGAAGCATTGCCCAAGCCCTGTATGGAATACCAAAATCACTTGCCGGATATTGCTATGAGTGCCTGACTCCAGAACTTCGTAGTGTTCTGGATGAATTCGAGGACATGACAGGTCATCATACAGACGATCCATTTAACCTTGAAAGATTCCTGACGATGCAGAATCCTGTCTACAAGACCGTATTGAAAGAAATGCAGAACGGTTACAAAAGTGGACACTATATGTGGTACATATTTCCCCAGCTAAGGGGGCTTGGACATAGCGCGAATTCTTACATCTTTGGTCTTGCCGATGTAGAAGAAGCAAAAGCGTACCTGCACCATCCTGTGCTTGGGAGCAGACTTCGGGAAATAATAAAGGTTCTTCTTGAGAGAAATATAGATGATATAAGCAATGTGCTTGACAGAGACCGTAGCGATAAAATCAATACCTTGAAGTTCCGTTCCTGCCTGACACTGTTCGACGAAGCATCACCCAATGACATATTCAATGAGGCACTTCATAAATTCTATAGCGGTGAAAGTGACAGCCTGACGCAGCAGAGACTTTCAAGAATGTAATCAACCGATAATTACTAACGGACAAAGATATTTATGAGCACAATGAACATATTACCACTATTCACACAGGGTGCGATAATAGAAGCTTATAACCTTACAGACCTTGACGCGGCTTTAATCTTAGCAGTACTGGCAGTAGTAGCTCTTGCAGTTTATGAACTTGTTCACAGGTTCAGAAAAGGCTCTGAGCCTGCCGAAGATGATTATACTGATAACGGATCAACACCCGACAGTATAAATGAGGAAGATGGCTTTAATAAAGAAAAGACCATGAATGTAAATACGAAGCCATTAAATTCTCTGAATATCTTCCTCCCCAGATAAAGCCATTCTGGTTGCCCTGCAAGTTGAGACTGTAGTCGAACAGACCGTTGTTGGTCTGGTATTCCGAAGATACATTCCCCAGGATCTGTCCGACGGGAGCAGCAGGCTGCGGATTGAGAATCACGACTCCCGCCATGGCGTCGGAGCCATACATCAGGGAAGCCGGTCCTTTCAACACTTCCACGCTTCCTACACGCTGCGGGTCCACTTCGATTCCGTGTTCGTCGCCCCACTGCTGACCTTCCTGTCTCACCCCGTCGTCGATGGTGACAATCCGGTTATAGCCCAGTCCGCGGATGACGGGCTTGGAGATTCCGCTTCCGGTGGTGATCTGCGAGATGCCAGGCTGGTGTGCGATTGCATCGATGATGTTGGTAGAGCTGATGCCGTCAATCTGCTTTTTCGTCAGAACGGCAATCGGGGTCGAGGCGTCCTTCAGCAATACCGTTCCCGTGACGCCCTTCACGACGACCTCATTGATGAGGGCATTCGACTCCTTCATGACGAAATTCGCATGCGTCTCCTTCGACAGGTCGATGGTCTTGATGATGGTCTGGTGGCCCACATAGCTGATCTGCAGGGTGAGCGTACGCTTGGGCAATTCTGACAACGTATAATTGCCGTCTGCGTCGGTCACAGTTCCCTCTGAAAGCTCGGGGACATAGACCGTGACTCCGATAAGATTACTGCCATCTGTGGCATCCTTGATATTTCCTGTAAGCGTAGTAATCGGGACAGGAGTATTGGCTGCAGCCCAAATGCACACAGCATTGAGCAACAGCAAAATGATAAACTTTTTCATGCTGGTTATCTGTATTTGAAATTAAAACTACACCAGAACTACAGGGGCACAATACGTGCTACTGACATTCTGAAAAAATAAAAACACTCAAAAATACAGATACTGTGGAGGACCGCGAAGATAGAAATGCCCATAGTCTCCTGAATGCATAGCGCATCTTCTCAGAGATGGCTTAACCAAGAAGAAACTTGCTGCAGCCAAGACAATGAAGGATACGGCAGGGAGATAAGACAGGGCTAGGAAATGACAGAAGACACAATCCGCTGCCGACCCTGCGCCATGGGCGATGTGAGACGGATGATGAAGATGATGAACGCAGGAATAGCAAACCTCGACTGTCGACGGCTGCTCATGGAGGTGGAGAGAAGAAATAGTGAACATGGGCAGGAATACTAATAACAGTACCCATGCATACCATTTTCTTCTCTGATCTATGGAGCTCCTGGTTCTCATCATAAATAATAGAATGTTGGCAAAAATACGATAAAAAATCTAAAGTGATAATTAAAGGACAGATTATTTATAGTTTTTTAAAGCCCACGTAAATGCTTGTGGTGTTAATATGGATAAACAAACGGTATTCTTTTTTATCTGAAGACTAAACGCTGTGCACGTAGAAGCGGTTGGATAGATAGAAGACCCACCCACTTACCCCTCCCTGAAAAGGGAGGGGAGAAGTAAGCAGTGCGAACTCCCTATCCTCTGTCTGCGCTCCTTGCGTCGCTTGAGTGTTACTGAGATCAGCCCAAGGCTGGTAGTCCGTCTGTGAGCGATTTTCCGGTGATGTTCCCTTCCCCCCCTCCCTCTATAGTGAGCGGATAGAGGCGGGGCTCTTCTTTCTTGGTCGTCAGGAATGACGCCCCTCCTACCCTGCGGCATCCACTTCTTTCTTGAGCGATATGAGCTCAGGCATTCCTACAGCAGAAGGAAAGAAGACCTACCCTGCGGCTTCAGCGTTTCCTTGTGATTTTAGCACCCCTCCCTCCTTAGGGAGGGGCCGGGGGTGGGTCTAGTAGGGGTAGGTCTTAGATCCCGAGTGGCGTCTTCTCTTTCTCTCTTGACCGGTCTTAATCTTTCTTAATTTAGGCGGATAAACACTCGTTTTTAATATTATTTAGAAGCCACGGTTGGGCAAGGTGGTTATAAAATTGTAATTTTGCAGTCAAATTAATTTGAAATTATGGCAGAATCAATAGACATTAGAGCACTTAATGCGCTCATCGAACAACAAAGTAGTTTTATCAACCGTCTGACGGCAGGTATGGATCAGGTCATCGTGGGTCAGAAACATTTGGTCGACTCCTTGCTGATTTCTCTCCTCAGTGACGGTCACGTTCTCTTGGAGGGCGTTCCTGGTTTGGCAAAGACTTTGGCCATCAAAACTCTCTCGCAACTCATCGACGCTCAATACAGCAGAATTCAGTTTACCCCCGACTTGCTCCCTGCCGACGTAGTGGGAACCATGATCTACTCGCAGAAAGACGAGAACTTCCACGTGAAGAAGGGTCCCGTGTTTGCCAATTTCGTCCTGGCTGATGAAATCAATCGTGCTCCGGCCAAGGTGCAGAGTGCCTTGCTCGAGGCCATGCAGGAGCATCAGGTGACAATAGGCGAGGAGACATTCGCGCTGCCCAAGCCTTTTCTGGTGATGGCCACACAGAACCCTATCGAGCAGGAGGGAACCTATCAGTTGCCTGAAGCCCAGCTCGACCGTTTCATGCTCAAGGTTATCATCGGCTATCCTACGATTGAGGAGGAAAAACTCATCATGCGGGAGAACCTTCGTGGCAAGATGCCCGAGGTACAACCCGTGACTACAGCAAAGGAAATTCTCGATGCCCGCGAGATCGTAGGTCAGGTGTATATCGATGAGAAGATAGAGCAGTATATTGCCGACATCGTCTTTGCTACCCGTTATCCCGACCATTACAATATGCCCGAGCTGAAGAGCCTGATCACGTTTGGCGGCTCACCGCGTGCTAGCATCAACCTGGCCAAGGCCGCAAGGGCTTACGCCTTCATCAAGCACCGCGGCTACGTGGTACCCGAGGATGTGAGAGCCGTTGCCCACGACGTTCTGCGCCACCGTATCGGCCTGAGCTACGAGGCCGAGGCAAGCAACGTCAGCAGCGAGGAAATCGTATCGAAGATTATCAATAAGATCGAGGTGCCATAAAGAGCCGGGAGTTTCCGAATCAGGAGTCAACTGAAAATTTTTGATATATCAGCCTCCTACGGAAAATTGAAGACTCCGAATCTGCACTTTTCTTGCGGGTGGCCCGTAGGACCGCTCAGATTATTCACTCTGGCGGCTCATCAGTATTTGACGGGGCACACCGCACCAGCAGGCGGGGATTTTACGTCTCCAGCCTGTGAAGATTATCATCAAAGTGATACGATAAAATATGGATACATCGGATATTTTAAACAAGGTAAGACGAATTGAGATCAAGACACGCGGACTGAGCCAGAACATCTTCGCCGGTCAATACCACAGTGCCTTTAAAGGAAGGGGTATGGCCTTCTCGGAAGTTCGTGAGTATCAGTTTCAAGATGATATCCGCGATATCGACTGGAATGTGACCGCCCGCTTCCACAAGCCCTACGTGAAAGTGTTTGAGGAGGAGCGCGAGCTCACGGTGATGTTGCTCATCGACGTCTCCGGCTCACTCGACTTCGGAACACGGAAGCAGCTGAAGCGCGACATGGCCACCGAGATCGCTGCCACCTTCGCCTTCTCGGCTATTGAGAACAACGATAAGATCGGCATGATCTTCTTCTCCGACCATATCGAGAAATACATTCCGCCGAAGAAGGGCCGCAAGCACATCCTCTACCTTATCCGCGAGATGCTCACGTGGGGAGAGAACGACGATGAGCAGACCGGTCTGCGGAAGACCGATATCGGCGGAGCCATGGAATTCCTGACGCAGGTGATGCGCCGCCGTTGCACCTGCTTCGTGCTGAGCGACTTCTTCGACCGCAAGGATTTCCAGAAGCCCCTGCAGGTGGCCAACCGGAAGCACGATGTGGTGGCCGTGCAGATCTACGATGCCCTCTGCCGTCAGCTTCCCGATGTAGGACTCCTGAAAGTGAGAGATGCCGAGACCGGACACGAGATGTATATCGACACGTCGGACCGCAAGCTGCGGGCCGCGCATCGCAATTATTTCTACAGCCGTCAAGAGCAACTCTCCACAACGTTCAGAAAGAGCCAGGTGGACTGGATCAGCATCGCCACCGACGAGGACTACGTGAAGAAGCTCATTCTCTTATTTAAGCAACGTTCATAAATGATTCAAAATAAAACACAGATTATCAGAGATCTTGTTCTTTCTCTGCTGCTGATGATTCCTCTGGTGACAGTGGGACAGGTGCAGGTGCAAGCCAACATGGACTCCGTAGAGATGCTCATTGGTCAGCAGGCCCACATCACGCTGGATGTTGTGGCCAAGAAGGGCAGCCAGATCTCTCTCCCCTCTTTTAAGCGCTCTCAGCCTATCGTGCCCGGAGTGGAAGTGCTCTCGTCTACGGCAGCCGACACGTCGGACGTGGACAACGGCAACGTCAGAGTGAGGAAAATATACACTATCACGTCGTTTGATCAGAACGTCTATGCTATCCCCAGCATGAAGGTGAAGGTCGACGGCCGCGACTATGCATCGAATGCTTTGGGGCTGAAGGTGCTCACCGTAGAGGTGGACACGCTTCATCCCAACAAGATGTTCCCTCCCAAGGACGTACAGGACGTACCCTTCGACTGGAGCGAGTGGGCACCATTGTTCTGGCTTGGAATGCTCGTTCTGCTGCTGGGCGCCGTGGGATTCTATCTCTACGTGAGATTGCGCGAGAACAAGCCCATCATCACCCGCATACGCATCGTGCGCCATATTCCGGCCCACCAGAAGGCTCTCTCGGCCATTGAGCAGATAAAGAGCGACAAACGGACGGCTGTGGATGATCCCAAGACCTACTATACGCAGTTGACCGACACCATACGACAGTATATCAGCGAGCGCTTCGGCTTCAACGCTAAGGAGATGACCTCGGCCGAGATCATCGACCGCCTGAAGAGTGTTGGCGATGCCAAGATGATCAGTGAGCTGCACGAGCTGTTTGAGACGGCCGACCTGGTGAAGTTTGCCAAATATTCCACGCTCATCAATGAGGATGACCTGAACCTGGTGAATGCCGTCAACTTCATCGACGAGACAAAACGCGATGAGGAGGCAACGGAGGAGCGGATCGTGCCCAAGTTGAGCGACGACGAGAAGAAGGCTTCGCAGAACCGCCGAATCATCAAGACGCTGCTCTGGGTGATCGGCATCATTGTAGCACTGCTCATCGCCTGGATTGTGTATAACATTTATCAATTGGAGGGATAATGGAATTTGCCAATAAGGAATATTTCTTGCTGCTCCTGCTGCTCATACCCTACATATTGTGGTATTTTCTGAAGCGCAGGAAAAGCGAGCCTACACTCAAGATGAGCGACACCTACGCTTATCAGAACGCCCATCGCTCGTGGCGGGTGAATCTCATCAATGCCCCTATGGTCTTGCGGTGCATCACCTACACGCTGATCGTGCTGGTGCTTGCCCGTCCTCAGACCCACAACGCCTGGGATGAGAAGAACGTTGAGGGCATCGACATCATGCTGGCCATCGACGTCTCCACATCTATGCTTGCCGAGGACTTGCAGCCCAACCGTATGGAGGCCGCCAAGGATGTGGCAGCTGAATTCATCAGCGGACGTCCGAACGACAATATCGGTCTGACCATCTTTGCCGGAGAAGCCTTCACGCAGTGCCCCATGACCACCGATCATGCCTCTCTGCTGAGTCTGCTTCACAACGTGCGGACCGACATCTCGGCCCGCGGTCTTATTCAGGACGGTACGGCCATCGGAATGGGTCTGGCCAATGCCGTCTCTCGCCTGAAGGAATCGAAGGCCAAGAGCAAGGTGGTGATTCTGCTCACCGATGGCAGCAACAACATGGGCGACATCTCGCCCCTCACGGCCGCACAGATAGCCAAGAGCTTCGGCATCCGCGTCTACACCATCGGCGTGGGCACCAACAAGGTGGCACGCTACCCGATGCCCGTTGCCGGTGGAGTGCAATACATCAACATCCCTGTTGAGATTGATACGAAGACGCTCATGGATATTGCCTCTACCACCGACGGCAACTTCTATAGGGCAACGAATACCGCCGAGCTGAAACGCATCTACAAGGATATCGACAAACTGGAGAAGACAAAGATGAGTGTGAAGTCCTATTCCAAGCGCTATGAGGCCTATCAGCCCTTTGCGCTCGCTGCTTTCGTCTGTCTGCTGCTTGAGATATTGCTCAGAGTAGTGGTATTGAGAAAACTTCCATGATACAGAAAAATTTCGACTATTATGTTTAGATTTGACGATCCTATATATCTCTGGCTGTTGCTGGTCATCCCGGTGCTCGTGCTTCTCAGGCTCTGGATGTGGCGCAGGCAGAAGAAGAACTGGAAACGGCTGGGCGACCCAGACTTGCTCAGGCAGCTGTCGCCCGACGTATCCCGTGTCCGTCGCCTATTGAAGTTCACCTTGGTCTTGACGGCTTTAGCGCTGATTATCCTCATGCTGGCCCGCCCGCAGATGGGCACCCGCGTGAGCCATGAGAAGCGCAATGGCATTGAGTGCGTCATTGCCCTCGATATTTCCAACTCCATGCTCGCCCAAGATGTCGTGCCGAGCCGATTGGACAAGAGCAAGATGCTGGTTGAGAACCTTGTAGATCACTTTACCAACGACCGCATCGGACTCGTAGTCTTTGCCGGAGATGCCTTCGTGCAGTTGCCTATCACGAGCGACTACGTATCGGCGAAGATGTTTCTGCAGAACATCTCCCCTGACCTCATCCAGACTCAGGGCACCGATATCGCCCGTGCCCTGCGCGTATCAATGAGCTCATTCACCCAACAAGACCGCATTGGCCGGGCCATCATCCTCATCACCGATGGTGAGAATCACGAGGGCGATGCCGAAGAGGCTGCCAAAGAGGCTGCCAAGAAGGGCATCAACGTCTTTATCTTGGGTGTGGGTGGCACCAAGGGTGCTCCTATTCCCATGGGCAATGGAGGTTATCTGCAGGATGGTTCAGGCGAGACGGTCATGACAGCCCTCAATGAAGATATGTGCCGTCAGCTGGCTCAAGCGGGCAAAGGCATGTATATCCATGTAGACAACACGAGCGACGCTCAGGAGAAGCTGAATGATGCTATCGCCAAACTGCAGACTGGACAAACCGACGATGTGGTATACAGCGACTTCGACGAGCAGTTCCAGGCTTTCGGCATCTTGGTCATCCTGCTGCTTATCATAGAGGCATGTCTTCTCGATCGCAAGAATCCCGCTTTGTTGAAACTTAAATTGTTTAAGAAGAAATGAAACGTTTACTATTCATCGTGTTCTCCGTCTTGCTCGCTATCGGCGCGCAGGCTCAGACCGACCGCACACATATCCGCCAGGGAAACCGCTTGTTCCATCAGCAGAAGTACGAGCAGGCCGAAGTGGAATACCGCAAGGCCGTGGGAAAGAATTCGGCTAACCCGCAGGCCCACTACAATTTGGGCTGTGCGCTCTTTGCCCAAAAGAAGGACTCTGCCGCAGTGAAGCAGTATGAAATGGCAGGAAGACTGGAGAAGGCACCGCGCCGCAAGGCAATGGTCTATCACAACCTGGGCGTCGTCTGCCAGCAGCACCAGCTCTACGACCAGGCTATTGCGGCCTACGAGGAGAGTCTGCGCAATAACCCCAACGACAACGAGACACGCTATAACCTTGCCCTCTGCAAACGGCTCCAGAAGAACCAGCCGAAGCAGAATCAGAACAAGAACAATCAGAATAAGAACAAGCAGAACAAGAATAATCAGGACAAGAACAACCAAAATCAAAACAACAAGAATCAGGACAAGCAAAATCAGAACAAGCAGCAGCAACCAAAGGAGCAGATGAGCAAAGACAATGCTGAGCAGCTTCTCAATGCGGCTATGCAGGAGGAACAGGCCACGCAGCAGCGACTGAAAGATGCCATGAGGCAACCACAGCGCAGAAAGCTTCAGAAAAACTGGTAACCATTCCATCTTCGCATATACGGAAAGGAATTAAATATTAGCAAGATGAGCCAAGGAGATAAGTCGATCATCTCCTTGGTTCTTCTTTTTTATGCATGGGAGGGCCGTCATTCCTGACGGCCAAGAAAGAAGTGGAAGACCCACCACCAACCCCTCCCTACAGGGGGAGAAGCAAGCAAGAGTAAATGGTAGGAGCATGTAGGAGGGCCATCATTCCTGACGGCCAAGAAAGAAAGACTGATTGCGAACCAAAAGAAAATCATTCGTCGTCAGGAATGACGATGCTCCTACAGCAACCCTCGTCGGCAGGAATGCAGTCGCTTCTGACAACTCCAAAGGGAGCAAACTAACCAGCCCAGAATGGGCTAACTCTCAGTAATCCTAGTCAAGCGACGTCAGGAGCGCAGACTGGGGATAGCGCCCCATCTTCTCCCTGGACTCAGTGCCCCGAAGGTGGCACACCAGCGTGAAGCGCGCAGATAGGAGGACCGTCATACTGACTACTGATGAATGCTGACAGTTGTCAGCAGTTCTGCTCTCAATTGTCAGCAGTTCTGCTCTCAATTGTCAGCTGCTCTGCTCTCAGTTGTCAGCACGATTGCTAACTATTAGACTAAACAGATATTTTGAGAATTTCTCATCTGTGAATAGCACTAGCAGCACTGGAAGAGCAGGTGCGCTAGAAGGAAGCCCTAAGGATAGGTTCAGTTCTATTGAATTTACTCCAATACAAAAACAGCCAGGATAAAAGGCTTTAGGCTTTCTCCTGGCTGTTGACTAAATAAAGCAGGTCTAACTGCTATAGATTATTTCACAACGATCTTCACGGTGGCCGTCTTGCCGTCGGCGGTGAAGCGCAGCAGGCAAGGTCCGTGGACACCGGCCACATTCATGCTCGTGGCGTTGGAAGCCTTGCGGAGCAGCGTGCCGTTGAGGTTGTAGAGCTCGGCCTCGGCCATCAGCTTGCTGGCAACGAGAGAGCTGCCCTGCTGATGGATGTCAATGCCGTTGCTGCCCGGGGCGGTAACACCCTGGAGACCGTTGGTCGTGGTGTAGGAGAACATCGTGAAAGGTGTCCAGTAGTTCCAACCGATACGGTTGACATCGATGTCTGGGGTCATACCGCGGAAAATAGCAGTGCGGTAGCGCAGCGGGTCGCCGTCGTTGTAGTTGTCGCAGTAATGATACCAAGGCTGCGTGGCTTCGTCGGCAGCGAGCACGTTCTGTGCCTCCAATTCGGTGTTGTACTGCACAATGAGGTTGCCGCCCTTGTATTCGTAAGGAGTGTCAAACTCGATGATGAGCGGGCTGCTGGTGACATCGCTCTCGAGAGTGACGTCGCCCTCGTAGGCCGTGGTGAAGTCAGCGTCGATGAAGTGCACATTGTAGCTGTCATCGGGCCAGCTTTGGAAGTTTGTCTCCGTTGTCGGAGCGAGCGACACTGTGGCCGTGGCCGTTGTGGTAGGCATCGTTGCAGGTGCGTTGTAGACAAACTGCATGCCCGTGAGCTTGATGTTCTTCAGCTGCATTTCCTTCTCCAGATAGATGACCTGGACCTGGGTGAAAGGCACGGTGAGGTTGAATGGGAATGACCATCCGCCCGTGACGTCCTCGTTCACGGTGAGCCATGTCTTGGCTTCGGAACCGCTCACTGTGACATAGATGGTCTTCTGGCCAATGTTGTCGGCGGGGTAGGTGTCCTGGTCGAAGGCGATGCGCGAGGTGAACTCATATTTGCCTTCCTTGGTGGGAGTCCACTCCACAGAGAGGTTCTTGGTCTCGCCAATCCCCACGGTCTCGTCCACCTTGCGGCTGGCCACCACCTCGCCTGTGTTCTTGTCCAGAATCTCGATGGTGAAGCCGGTCACGGGCGCGCTGCCCTCGTTGCATACGTCAACGCCGAAGGAATAGGCGTAGCCCACGTTGGCCGTGGCGCTGCCATGGAGGTCCTTGTCGCTCACGTCGGTGGCGCTGTATTCGCGGATGACGACATCCTTGAGATAGATGATTCCGTGGTCGCCGTCGGAGCAGGCCTGGAAGGCTACATAACCGGTACTGTTGGCAGCGGAGCTGGTAGGAGCAAAGATTGTATTGCCATAGAGATAGTTGCCACTTGAGGTATGGAACTCGCCAAGATCAGCAATCTTATTGGAGAGGCCGGCCACGGTGGGCTGCTCGCCATAATACACGCGCATCTTCTCCATGATGGGAGTATGGTCGCTCTCTGTCACCCAGTTGGAAGACCAGTAGGTGTAGCTGATCTTATACTGCTTGTTGGCATCCATTACCAGAGGCGGCGAAACGAGATAGTCGTTGGCAGCGTTGAGTGAGTATAAGTAGTTGGTCACCTTGTTGCCAGCGTCGAAATACCAGGTGGTGCCGTCGTGGTTGGCGTCGAGGATGGACCACTCGTCAAATCCGGTCTGGGTGTTGAGCGAGTCGGTGTAGGGGATGGATACAGAGGGACCGAACTGCAGGGCAGCGGTGGCCACGGTGTCGCCCTCGCCCTCATTGTTGATGGCTGTAATATGATAGGTGTAGCCTGCATAGTGGTCCACCTGGTCGGTCACAGTGCTGTCGGCCGAGTTGGAGACAACCACGTTGCCGGGCATGCGCACCACTCTGTAGGTGAGCGACGACTTGTCATACCAGCCGCCGTTCTTGCCCTGCTCGGGAGAGTTCCACGACAGGGTGGCCTTGGTGCCGTTGGGGGTGGCGACGAGGTTGCGCACCTGTCCCGGGCGGTCTTTGCCCACGAAGAAGCGGGTCTCCTTGTAGACGCCATTGCCGTGGCTGTTGACGGGCTCCACGCGGTAAGTGTAGTAGCCGGCTGTAGTGAGCGCGTTGTCGGTGTAGGAAGTGGCTGTGCCCGACAGGGTGGCCACCTTGGCACCGTCGCGGTAGATGTTGACTCCCGTCAGTGCATCCAGTGCGTTGCCCATGTAGTCCTTGGTGGGATTCGTCCAAGTGAGCGTAGCAGAGTAGGCTCCCTGGGCTCCGGCCTCACCCTTGAGGTTTGTGGGGGAAGCGGGTGCGGCATTGTCCACCTTCTGGTAGGGAATGCCGAGGGCGACGATCTGAACCTGAGAGGAGGTCATCTCCCTCACGGCCGACTTGTTGACCTGTCCCGTATTAGAGTTGATTTCCACCAAGGCAGGGTTGCCAACCTGTCCCTGGGCAAACCACCAAAGACGGTGAGTAGTACGGTCAAACTCCATGCTCTGCTGGTAGTAGACGTTGTAACCTAACTTCTGATCGCCGACGCGTTCAGCTGGATAATCGCCCTCTTCGATGTTGGCTGCGGGAATCTTAACAAGGAATGAATTCTGAGGCGAAGAGGAACTGAGATTCATGTCGCGGGCCACACCATAAAGGTCGCCAGTCACATCGGCTGCAATAGTATAGAGCAGATAGTCCACACGTGCGACGCTGTCGACAATACCCGTTTCGGGGTCAATAGTATAAATGTTGGTGAAACTGTTCGCTGGAGTCTCCATATCCTCGTTGAACTGGATGCCATAGATGGTCTCCGTTACGGGGTCGTAGGTCATGTCGGCGAGAAGTAATCCCGTGGCCATCGACACTTGGTTGACGAGGGTGTACTCACCAGTCGCGGGGTCAATTTTAACCACTCCATAGGGAATCAGAGCACCAAAGCCGTAATAGGTGCAAGCATAAGCATAGAGCTGGTCCTTAACGAAAGTAGCCGCAGTGAGGTACTTCGACACGCCCAAGTCGCGTCTGTAGTCCATTACCATGGCATAGCTGTTGGGGTCATCGGTGGTGAAGTTCACAACGGCGTTGGTTCCAAGTCGCATGTCGTAACCTAAGAAGCCCCATACCTTAGCCTCGCCATCGGGCGCGTCGAAGAGCATGGTTGGAGTTGACGAGCCCACTTGGAGAGGTTGCACTGTGGACTGAGGAACAGCCGGAGCCTTCAAGTTGACAATGTCGACTCCTGCGGAATTGTAAGGCAAAGCCTTGCCTTTCACTGCCTCACCTGGCGTCTGACCAAAGGCAGCGACCGCAGAGGCTACGAGCACAAAAGTTGCAAGAATGTCTTTTCTGTTCATAAGATTTGGATTTGTTATTATTCGTCCGTCCCCATCATTCAGAATGACGGAGACGGACATTGTTAGGATAGTTATTTCTGTACGAGCTGAATGCCACGGTTGATCATACGGCCTTCGAAGCGGGGAGCCTTACCGAAGACGCTGGTCTCAACCTGAGCCTTACGCTTGCCCAAAGCGGGAGCCTTGTGAGCGGGAGCAGAAGGCAGAGCAGGAGTGGTGAACTCCAGACGAGCCAGAGGGCCCCATTCGTCGTTGGCGTTCTTGGCGATAGAGAAGGCGATATAGCTGGTGCTTGGGTCGGCGTTCCATGTGGCATTGTCAACTCCATACTGATTCCAGTAAGGATCGTAGGGGTTGTCGCCTTTGAGATATGCCAATACACCAGCCTCACCCCACTCGGCAGTATTGTAAGCGTCTGCGGTGATGATCATATCACGGTGGAGAGATGCTTGATCATTGGGGGTATAGGTTACCTCCTGGTAGTAACTGCCATCAGATGACTTGAAGTCGCCAAGAGTGATCTCCACTGTAGCAACGCCCTCACCGCCCTGCTTCATCGTGGAAGCCTTGGCAAGGATGAGCGGAGCATAAGCGCCATTGGCATCCATGGGAAGGATGTAGATGTCGTATCTCGTTCCAGGAGCCAGACCAGTCCATGTATTGGTGTAGCTGTCGGAGTAGAGGTTGTAGCCAAACTGCTTGATCATATCGCTGAGATTGGCGAAGCCAAACATGGGAGCCCACTGCTCAAACTGCTGCTCGGCGGTACCTTCCTCGAAGAGGCAGAAGGTGTAGCTTGCGCAGTCGCTGTTGGGAGTGAACTGCATAGAGATGGTGGTCGTTGTGGAGTCTGTTGTCTGCCAGGTTACACTAGGATTGCCAATGTAGGGAGCAGCAGGAGTGGAGAAATCTGCGCGTGAGATCTCGCAGGGTGTGTTGTACTTATCGTATCCCAGGGTGAGGACTGCATAGTCGGAACCGGCTACGAAAGGAGTCTCGAAACCCGTCATCTGGGCATTGGTGAATGCCTGATAGTAGGAAGAAGCATTATTGTAGTCCAACCAGGATTCAAGAGCGGCCGGAGTGGTCATCATGTCGGCTCTTGCCTTGGTGGTCGTTGTGATGCGGTAACTTGCGCATTCAGCCGTGGGAGTGATGGCCAGCCACAAGGTATCACCAGCGGCGGAGAAACTGGTCTTGTTGATGGTCACGTCAGCTGCAGCACGTCCAACAGACGTGAAGAAGATGCTGTCCACATTGTTGACGACATATCCCTGGGGCTGTCCTGCTTTGGGAACAACCACCATGCGGTTGACGGTTTGTGCGTGAAGGCCAACGAAGGCTGCACAAAGTGTTAAGGTTGCGATTATTCTTTTCATAGTTTATTATTTGACAAATTTGAATGACAGGTCTTTTACTCTGAGGATATAGATGCCGTGAGGCAGTGAGGCGACGTTGATGGGCTGTCCGCCGAAGCGGTTGAGAAGCATCACTTCGCTACCATTCAGGGCGACGATACGTGCATCGGCAGTCTCACCCGACAAGCCTTCCACAACGATGAAGTCGCCTGAAAGTCTTGCGCGAAGCTTGGCTGTACTGGTGGTAATGCCCTGAATAGAGGTGGGATCCTCAAACTTAATGCAGCGTATCTGACCAAGACTGAATGTGGCAGACTCCGTGTCGGCCGTCTTGACAGTCATGCTCTCCTCGCCGAAGATCATCCTCGTGGTCTCGGCCAGAGCATATCTTCCGGCCTCACTCCCATTGCTGGAGTAGACCACCATCGTCTGGCCCCAGGCTGACGTAGAAGACAGTCCTGAGAGCAGCACCACAGCGGTGAGCAGGCCTTTAATTCGATTCTTTTTCATTATTATAGTTATTAAAGATGTAAAACAGAATGTCTATCTCATGTTGAACTTCACGGTCTGCTGGTCTTTTCCATTCGAGAGCTTGACCAGATAGATACCCTTTCCGAGGTTGTTCTCTGCCACCTGACGGCCGGCGAGGTCGTAGATAGCGGTGATCTGATAGCCATCGCCTGCAATGAGGTGGTTGCCTTCGAGTTTCAGCGAGGCTTTCTCTGCCTGCTGGTCGGCAATGGCGTGGATGGCTGTGAGGCCGGCGAGGCGTTTCTCGCCAGTGTTGAACACGGGGCAGTTGAGCGGATTGGTGGTGTCGTAGTTGTTGAGGAAAGCCACAATCCTCATGTGCTCGATGTTCCATTTCGGGTCTACGGTGAAGGAATAGCTCTTCTGTGCCGCCTTGTTGGTGATGTCGGTCTCGTCTCCCCAAATGTTGGTGAGATACTTGCGTATGATGCCGTTCTCCTTTCCAGAGCCGTCCTTGAGGGCAACGCTGTCCTCCACGGCCACAACCGTGAGGCGCAGGGATGTCTGGCGGGGCATCTCGCGCACCTGCGACTCGATGTCAACGGTGGCATTCACGTTCTTGCCGTCGTTGTCCACCGTCGCGCCCACGTCCACCTTGGCGAAGCTGGGCATCTGGGCAGAAGACTCGAGCATGACGTCGAGCTGCTCGTTGTACTTCACAAAGTAGGCCGGGCCGCGCCATTCAGAAATCTCAAAGATGTTGCGGTCGAGCATGAGGGCTGGCGTGAAGCTGTTGTAGTTCTCGAAGAACCAGTCGTAGGGAGCCTCAGAAGCGAGTTGGAACTCATCGTTCTTCTGATGGTGCTTCACCCACACCACATCGCTGCGCTTCGCAACAGCGAGGTCGTAGACACTGTCGGCCACGAGCGACTCTCCGTTGACCGTGGAGGTGAACTCCTCCATGAGTACGGTGCGGGGATAGGTGGTGGCATCCTGCGGCACGCAGTAGACGTAGGAACCCTTGGTGTTGTCGGTCGGGTCGCTGTCGTCTGCTCCGTTCACTTGGGATACATGCACGTCGAAATAGTTGTTGCCCTCCTGCGGGAACACCATGTCGGGAATCTCCACCCTGGTCATCTCGTTGGGGTTGAGTCCCACGTTGTTGACGGTCTTCGAGGCGAATGTCTCTCCGTCCTTCTGTGCCTCCACAACAAAGGAGTTGACAATGTCGACGCCATAGTTGGAGATTTGCAACGTCAAGGATGTCTCCTTGTTCTGCCTCACCATGTCGTAGTTTGTCACCCGGTCGATGCCAATGTCGTTAGTGGGCATATTGTTTCCGCGAGCGTAGGCGCGGATGCAGAAGTCGTAGTCCACCATTTCCGTTTTCAGCACCCACCATTGGCCATTCAGTCCATACCAGTCGGCACCAGGAGTGCCACCGTGGTAGTATTCGGTGCTCATAATATCTGCATCGTTGATCTCGCTTGCATTGGGATAAGCAGTATATCCGATGTAGATATCCTTGTCGGCCTTGATGGGATAAGGAGTTTTCAAAGTGACGTAGTTCCATCCGGCCTTGTGGTTGGTCACTGTCTGCACGATGCCACCGGTCTTGCTGTAGAGGTCGGTCTTGATGAAGACGGTCATGAACTGGCCCACCTTATCCTCATTGGCATAGCTGATCTGGAAGATCGTGTCGCCAACGTATTTTGCCAAGGTCTCTTTCGGGATCTTGATGGCGGCGCTCAATTCGTTATAGTTGCCCTCTTCTCCCTGCGGGCGAAGGGCTGTTCCTATTTTGTCTCCATTGCAATAGCCAAGTCTGACTGTTTGGTCTTGGGCGCGAGCAATCGACCCTCCTAAAAGGAGAGCCGATGCTGTGCAGAGTGCTAATTTTATTATAGCTTGATGTTTCATTTGCCTAAGAGAATTTTCTTTGAAATTACATTTCCATTCATATCCGTGACACGAACGATGTACATACCGCGACTGATGCCGTTGATCTCAACACGGGCAGTATTGACACTGTGAGAAACCAAACGTCCTTGCATGTCAAAGACTTCAATGCTTCTTGCTGTACCATTTAATGAAATGAAACCATTTGCAGAGTCTACAAAGAATCCATCACCAGCAACAACCGTCTTGAGGCCTGTGGCAAAATCAATTGCAAAGAAAGCAACGGGTTTACCAGCCATAGCAAATGAGGTGGCAGAGAAGTCAAATACATATTTGCCTGAATAACGGAGCATATGAGTTTCCCAGTTGGCAGCCTTGTAGATATTAAAGAGTGCCGGGAACATTTCTGAAGTTGTACCATCTTTCCAAACCTGAACAATGAGGTTCTTAGTGTGATCGTAATCAAAAGGTTGGTCAAGCTCCAGCTTCAGCATCTTTGAATCTGTACCGGAAGAGATGTGCTGATTGCCATCATACACAAGAGTCAGTTCGCTGTTGTTCACCCATTGAGAAGCGTCGCTATAGCTGTCGTCATTTGTGGTTTGTCCCATATAAACCTTGACATTGAAGTCCTCTGTATCAGCGCTGATATCATCAGGCGTATATTCAAAAGCAATACCCTTGACACTTCCGTCCTTATCGCCTAACTCTGTGTTAAGATACGTAGTTTGCATAGTTGAATACGGATCCAGGAAGGAAATAGGTTCTGTAGTGGACTGAATTGCACCATCACCATTGCACTCTATGTTCCAATCAAGGCCCTTCAATTTAACTTCAACCTGAGTAGCTGGCGTTGTGTCATTTTCAGTTCTCTCGTCTCCATCGAGCACAACCTTTCCATAGACATTGTTTTTGCCCATGCCTGCAGGTGTGATTTCTATCTCCACGTCCTTTGTGGCTTGAGAGGCAAGTGACTCATCTATAGTCTTGGTACCCCAAATGCCACCCTTGTCGTCGACAACCTGCACTGTATACTTGCTTTGCTCATTCTTTCCAGCATTCATCACTTTAACAGTGGCAGATGCTTTATTGCTCAAAGAGACCTCGTAAGGAATAGTGAGAGCTACAGCTGCCATATCATTGTTCTTGACTTCCTCGACTTTGAAGTTTCTTACGCCAAAATAGATGTCGCGGTCACCGGCAACTTTAGCAGCACTAAGACAACGGACGCCAAGATAATAATCACCGTCAGTTGAAGGAGTGAAGAGGTCGGCGAAATCCTGTGCGTCGTAGTCTTGGCGAGCTGTAAGATTCTCATGCTTTGCAATTGTTTGCTGTGATTCTGCCGTTGGCGTGCTACCAAATGTGAAATTGAAGGCATGAGTCTGTTCTACGTCTTTTAGCAGTGCACGCATGCTGACACGATAGGTCTGACCGCCTTTCAGATGAACAAGCGGACTGAAGAGGTAGTCGTCGGTAGCCTTATAAGCATCCATATAGTCAATGAAGCACTTGAAGGCCTCGAAGTTTCCACCGGCATAAGTGAAGGTCTTGCCCGTGTTATCGTTGTCTACGGCCTGCCAGCGTGCAGCCTGAACAGCATTTTCGAAATCCTCAAAGAAGGTTGGTTCATAAGCCTTACCGGCATAGAGTTTCACACTCTCGCTATCACCCGTACCATAATCATTCTTTGAAGTTACGGTATATGTATAATAATTGAAGAAGTCAGGATCTGTATCCGTGTAGGTTGTGCCGGTAACATCGGAAGCAACCACCTTATTACCCGGAGTACGGGTAATCTCATAGCGCAGAGAGTTCTTGTCATAGCCCTTTCCTGTATGACTAACTGCGGGTGCTTCCCACTTTAGACTAACGTTATTTCCCTCTGCGCTTGCCGTAAGATTCTGCACGTTGCCTGGGGCATCCTGACCAACAAACACTATTACGCTGTCTACCAAACCTTTCTCACCACTAATACGGTAAGGAGTCAGATAATAGGTGACTATGCCCTGTGTGGGGTTAGTATCGTCCCAAGTGCACTCTTGGCCCGCTGTGCCAGGTAAAGTGGCCACCACATTATCGCGAGTGCCACGGCTGACCGTTACCTCCTTGAACTCTGTCAGGTTATCACCACGCCAGTTTACGGTGGGGTTTGTCCAGCTCAAAGATGCTTTCATTGTACCATCGTCAGGTGAACTTGCAGTCAAATTTGTCACCTTTCCAGCAGCTTCACGGCTGTCTGCTCCCTCAAAAGGAATAGCAAGACCAACAACCTCGTTGAAAACCATGTCGGACTCCTTCACCATGGTCTTCTTTTTCGGGTCAATCTTGTAGAGGCGTTGATACCCATCGTTGCTCGTGCTTAACCAGTAGAGCAAGTTTGAGTTGTTGTCGAAATCCATAGAGTGGTCAAAGTTAGGGATTACAGATTGACCATCTACCTTCAATTCCGTTGAATCCACAGAGGCGAAGTCTTCATCAACGTCCAATTTGACCAAATAGCTGCCTTCATAGTATTCATTATTAGCATCGGGCTTTCCTTTGATCACATAGGCATTGCCATCGTAGTCAACAGCCATAGCCCATGCGTAATAGTCCAGTTCCGCTACTCTTGAGAAAGAGCCGTCGGTGGTATTTATCTCATAAACATCACTCGTGGCATAATCTCTTGTTCCGCGAGCCAAGGCCCAGCATGTTTTTCTTTCGCGGTCATAAGCCATTTCGTATATTGTAGGCCAATCTTCTGTAAACTCAAATTGATGAATAACATTTACTTTTCCAGTGTTAAAATCGATAGACACAAACTGGTCTGGCTGGTCTACAAAAGTGAACACACGGCAAATATATCCATAATATGTATCTCCACAGAGGGTGCCACATCTGAGTTTTATCAAATGCAGACCATCATCATCCGGATCAATCGGGGCTACATGAGTTAGTTCGTAACCTTTCTTGCTGTAAAACTTGACGTAATGAGCAGGGCCCGAGGCGTCGAGCATAGTTGCGCCATACATTAAGACGCCCTTGTACTCATTTAAGTCAACAATTTTTCTCGCAGAAGGATTTTCACCTGGCTGTGCGGCATGCATAGTAAGAGTGAAAGCCATCGCGGTTAGACATGACAATAGCAGTTTTTTCATATTTGGCAGAAAAGTTGAATGATTGCTTAAGATTTCAAAGAGAATCCGTTCGCCCTAAGGGAGCAGAATGCATACCCCCTAAGGAGCGAACGAAAACAAATATTGTAGAGCTATAAAAAGCGGAATCCGTTAGAACACAACTTTTATGCTTTGTTTTCCAACCTTGACAATGTAGGAGCCACTCTGTACGGGCACTGTCAACGTGTTGCCTTCAGCCTTGCCGCTGTATACAAGCGTTCCGTTGAGCGAATAGACATTCACTACCTCATTTCCAGTCACTGTGAGTTTTCCGTTGACCACTTGCACAGGTGCGTTACTCAGCGAGACAGAACCAATGCCGTTGTAGATGTTGCCCACTTCCTTCTCCTTAGAGAATGCGCTCTCCTTCAACTCACGCGTTGTAGGATTGGTCTTCACAGCCGACACCTTATGACGGATGGCGGAAGTGACAGCATAGTCAGGAACGTTGACTGTGGTCTCGGTGCCCTGGACGTAGCGGCCATAATAGAAGGGATCCCAGAAGGTCTGGCCTGCAGTGTAGTTCTGGCTCACCACGAGATTCTTCAGATAGAGGTGGGCAGGAGCATAAACTGCATAGATACCGATCTTCGAACGGCTGGTTCCCTTAGTGAAGGTCACTGTGCTGGTCTTAAACTCATCCTCTGGCAGGTCGTTATCATAGATAAGCTCGGCCTGTTCGAAGTCACCTTTCTGCTCATTCCAGTTGAAGAGGGCAAAAGCTGCACGAGTATAACGGGTTTCGTGCGAATTATCAGAGAACCAAACTTCGCCATGATCGCCTCTAAGGTCAACTTGCACATTTACCTTGCCACCATCCTTAGAAAGATCAAGCTCGGGTGATACCAGACCGGCATCTGCGTGGTTGAACATATACTGCCATCCATCCACGCATACACAACCGGGATAAGGAAGACCCTGTTTAGCTATCCAACCAGCTTGGGTTTGGAAGGGCTTAATCACGTAGTTGTCGTAGGAATAGTAAGAAGGATCATCAAAACTCCAAGTGATCTCTGAGCCGTCGGTCATCTCCAGATTGTTTAGAGATTCATTGGTGACGATGAACTCGCCATCGGTCTTGGCCACGCGCTGATGAGAAGCCCAGTAGTTGTAGACCTCGGCAGAAGGAACTTCACTCCAAGATGCCTTATATGAGTGGTCGGCCTCTACGTTGGCATCGTTGAGCTCGGGAGCCACCAGGTCGAAGACCTCAGCCTCGGGGCATTCGAACGACTTCTTGCCGTCGGCATTCACAGCCTGCACACTGTAGTAGTAGGTTTTGCCCGACTCTACATTCTCAACGGTGTAGGCGGTATCGGTAACTTCCTGATCCTTCAGCACGTAGTTGATGGTGGTGGTCTGGTTGTCGTAGTCGCCGGTGACGTCCTTGCTGTAGACGTTCAGACGATAGCTGACAGCGCCGTCAACCTTTGTCCAGTGGGCCATGAAGCTCTCACCGTCGTAGTCGGTGTAGGGCAGGGCCGTAGGCATAGCGATGTAGGGATCGATGGTGTAGACGCGCACATCGTCGAGATAGATGCGGTGCACAACGTCTTCCTGAGTCATCTGCTGACGAACGAGGTTGAACAGCGTGTACTGACCAGCGTTGTAGAACTTGATGGTGTAGGTCTTCCATTCGGGAGAGACATCGGTCAGCACCACGTCGCCCAGCATATCCCAAGAGGGCTGCATGTTGAACGTCTCGGCAGCCTCGGCCAGAAGATACTGGTTCTCCACACCCTCATCGGTGCGGGCCTTGAACTCAAGAAACACCACACCCTGATGGGCGCTGCAGTCGAGCATAGGCGTGTTGAGGTTGCCACCGTCGCTCTCACTGGTAGCCACGCATCCGCCGGCGGGCGAGAGGTAGTGACCGCCCCATCCGGGCTGATGGGTATACTCGGGCAACATGTTGATCCAGAAGGGATAGCTCGAAATCTGATCCGAGGTAAGCTCAACCGACGTATCGGGATTGCCGTAGCTGCCGGCCGTCATCAGCGAGAAGTCCTCGTTGATCACTTCAACGGGCGTACCATAGTCCGTGGGCGAATCCGTGCGCATCACTTTTGCCACGATACCCTTGCTGGGGGCCTTAATCATCAATGAAGACTTGGCCGGACTATTGTTGGTCATCGCCCTGCCTGACAAATTCTGAGCTTCCGACTGAGTGACGCCAATGGCTGAAACTCCCAAAGCTGCTAAGAGAAGTAATTTTTTCCCATGAATGTCAAAAGTTTAGTACAGTTAAAATAAATAAAGATTTTGTTGTTGCAAATATAAGAAAAAAAGTAACATCGTAGAGAAAATTTCTTGCGATATTAATTACTCATTCGTGAAATAGTAACTCGAAAATAGTAATCCCCATGCCTGCAGTGCGGTTCTGAAACGCTTGCGGGCATGGGGACGAAAATCAAACGGCCTTGGCGATCTGCTTCTCTTTCAGCAGTTTAAGATAGGTAGAAGGTTTCAGACCGGTGTTTTTAGTAAACACATTGATAAAATTGGCCTGCGATTTATAGCCCACGCTCTCGGCGATGGCCCTGATGGTGAAATTACCATAATTTTCGGTATCGGTCATTCGGATGATGGCCTTCTTAATTCTGAAATCATTCACCAGCGCGCGGAAGTTCATACCGTAGACGTCGTTGATCACCTGCGACACATAGCGCGAGTTGGAGTTGGTCATGGCAGCAAGCTTCTCTATGCCGAAGTCGGGGTCGCAGTAGGCGTCACTGTTTTCCATCACATTCAGGATGTCGGCCAGAAGTTCGTTCTGCTGTTTCTGCGTGGGTATCAAGCGCGCTCTTGGTGCCTGCTCGTTGGCCTGGTCTGAAGTATGGGCTATGGTCAATTCGGGAGTCGTCTTCGAAGTCTGTTCTGCAATCTCCTCCCCTGTCTCCTCGGGCTTTGCCTCAGGCGTGGCTGACTGTTCTTCTTCTGCATCTCTCATCGCGGAGGTCGTGGTCTCCGGTTTCTGTTCGCGATGCTCCTCGCGGCCGGGTCTGTCGATGACGTCGAGCTGGCGGGAGATGACCTTGTCATGCAAAATGCTTTCCTCGGTCTTGTTGAACAGATTATGGTATGCAGCCGAGAGTTTGCGCTTCTGCTGCCAGGTGACGGTGAGCAGGGTGAGGAACACGACGGCACAGCAGCCGAGTATCAAGAGCATAAACTTCTGGTTGCTGATGGTCTTCAGGCTGTCCTGGTTGGTCTTGTTCAGACTGTTGATGGTGTTGAGATTCTTCTCCATCTCGTGGAAGAAGAGTGCGTTCTGAATCTCGCTCAGAGCGTTCATATTGAAGATGGAGTCTTTAATCAACAGGTACTTCTGCTTGTAGTCGAGGGCTTTCTGCCGGTCGGTGCTCTCATAGAGATCGGCCAGCGACCGAAAGCAGTTGACCTTCAAGGCCAAGATGTCGTTCTTCTCTGCGATGTTCAGGTTCCTGTTGAGGTAGATCAGGGCCGAGTCGCGCTGTCCCATGACAACAAAAGCATCGGCAAGCATGCCGTTCACGGTGGCCACGTCCAGTGGTCTCATGTGGTGGCTGGCTGCAAATCGCGAGGCCTCCTGATAGCGCTTGAGGGCTGCGGCGGTATTGTGCGAATAGTCTTCTATCACTCCTCGGGCCAGCAGTACGTCGTAGCCGTAGCGGTCGCGGTTCTCCTTGTAGCTGCAGAGTTGCTTATACCATTGCTTGTATTGCTTGAGGGGCGTCTTGGGCTGATAGGCGAAGATCAGATTGTTCAGCATCTTATTGGCCAACTTGCGGTCGCCGCGGGCCCGTGCCATTGCCAGCGTCTTCTTGTAGAGGGGCACGCTCTGGTCGAAGTCGCCATACATCGAGTAGATGTTGCCGATATCCTTGTAGACCAATGCCAGCAGGCTGTCGAGCTTCAGCTTCTCACAGATGTCCATGCTGTTCATGAAGTTCTCCATGGCCTTGCTGTAGTTGTTAGTGGCATAGAAGAGAAGTCCTGCCTCATGCTCGGATTCGGCGCGCAGGGCCGGAGCCACACGGTCTCCCCTACTCTGCAGCAGTTCGAAGCAGTTCAGGGCGAGCTTGTCTTTTCCGTTCTTTGCCAGCTCCTTGCCTTTTGCCAGCAGTGCCGCATCGCCCAGCTGATTGAGCGGGCCAGCTCAGCCTGCTGCTTTGCTGCTGGCGATTGCAGGGCATACGACAGCAGGACGAGCAAGAGAATCAGTATATTTTTGCTTGTAGTAATTATCTTTGTATTCATTAGATTTTCCTTCTCTTTCTGAGGATTCATCTTCAGGTTTGTCAAACGTATGGAATACCTTCAACTCAACGTGCAGATAAACTCTCTTGCAAAGTTAACAAAAATGTTTGACTTCGATACAAATATTTTATTTTTTTTATTCTTCAGCCGAAACAAAATTATCATATTGGCGAATAATTATACACGCTCAGCAAAAGATTCAGACGCTCTGGAATTTCTTAGGCTGAGACCATATTTTAATTTCCAGGGCAAGACCGTCGAACGTGAAGAGTATATTTCTGAAAACGGAAAATCAAAGCTATTGAGATTCTAGCGAAAAGTCGGTGGTCCTTTTAACGCAGAAAGAATCATGTGCTCATCCAACCGGTCTGCAACCTTGGAGGGTAATATCACAAGGCTGAGAATGCAAAATTATATCACCGTAGATGAGGATAAGGGGGAGCAGCAAATACACAAAATATTCTCTACGCCTCTAGCTATTTTGCATTTTATTAACAGCCGAAGCGTTACAGCGTTACAGCGTTACAATAAAAATCGCGCTACCCCCTTCAAAAAAAATAATGGCTATTTTATAGATAGTCTATAGTAATACCTTAATAAATATATACCTATAATAGTGGAGAATTTTTTCTCATATAGAATCCTTCGATGTCAGTGGTTGGGATTTTTTTGCTGTCATCTCAGTTATCTGGGCCACTGGATAAAGTGTCTCTTTACACCGACCCTCGTTCATCTTCACACCACCTGCGGCATGTCTGAAAAATAGCCACTCCATTCTGGGGGGATAGCGCGATTTTTATTGTAACGCTGTAACGCTTGATTTTTCGCAATCGTTTGAATAACAGCGTTTTATCGATTTTCGGCATTTATCCTTTCGTTGGCTCTCCCTCGATTTTCGCAGGAAAGGGAGAGGAATTGGGCGAAAAACCTTACCACTCCACTCCAAGACCCACCCCCAGCCCAAGACCCACCCCCTACCCCTCCCTACGGAGGGAGGGGAGCGCAAACCAAACTTGATGTCCTACAAGGCCCCATGGCAGGAGGGCCGTCATTCCTGACGGCCAAGAAAGTAGGACCGCTTGCTCATCACAATTAAATCCTTGGTCGTCAGGAAAGAAAATGAGAATGTACTATTAGTGAGTGGTTCGTTCGGAAATCTTGGTCGTCAGGAATGACGACCCTCATATCGCTAGCATTTGCCTGGAAGGCCATGCCACATCATTTGATGCAGACACTTTGGGAAATCCTTCGTCGTCAGGAATGGCGACGCTCCTAAAGAAATCATTCAACCGAGATAAAAAATTATTTACCTTGTCCTGCACACATTATCAGCCAATTAGCATTCACCTGTAAGCTTTATCGAAAAATTTATTCCCTTGCACAGACCTCGAAAATTTGGATTTGCCATGCAACTTTTGCTATCTTTGCAGCGTAAAGGGGATTTAGGGCGCAGACCATAAGCCATTCAGCCTGTGAAGGCAAACGAGGAGTACAAAGAATGGGGAGTGTACTTGTAGGCAAAACAGAAAGCAAGGCTCACAAGGTGAATTAGAGATTGTATTTTTTGCCCAATCACTAAAAAAGAAGTAATTTTGCAAGCGGCAAGCAGGACGCAAGATTCTTCTCCGCACACCTCGAAGGACGAGAGAGGCGGCAAGGCGGGCTGCAGGCCAGACTGAAAGGCGTCAACGGTGAATAAAAACAGATAACAAACAGATAATATGGCAAGAAAGATATATCCCCTCTTAGAGAATGTCAAGATTGAGGCTGTGGCAGCCGAGGGCAAGGCCATCGCACATGTAGGAGAGATGGCGGTGTTCGTGCCCTTCGTAGTGCCGGGCGACATCGTAGACCTGCGCATCCGGAAAAAGCGCAAGAATTATGCAGAGGCAGAAGTGGTGAGGTTTGTGGAGAAAAGTCTGGACCGCATCGAACCCAAGTGCAAGCATTTCGGCATCTGCGGCGGCTGCAAATGGCAGAACCTGCCCTACGACTTGCAGCTGAAGGCCAAGCAACAACAGGTGTACGACCAGCTGACCCGAATCGGCAAAGTGGAGCTTCCCGAGTTCCGGCCTATCCTGGGATCGGTGAAAATATTTGAATACCGCAACAAGACCGAGTACGGCTGCGCCAGCAAACGCTGGTATACGCGTCAGGAACTCGATGTCCTGCCACCCGGCGCCGGACTCTCACAGGGCGCCATCGGCTTCCACATCACGGGTGCCTTCGACAAGATCTATCCCATAGAGAAATGCTGGCTCATGGACGACCTCCACAACCAGATTCGCAACGACATCTATCAGTATGCGCTGGACAATGGCCTCTCGTTCTACGACCTCAGACAACACGTGGGACTGCTGCGCGACATCATGCTGCGCAACTCCAATACGGGCGAATGGATGGTGCTCATCCAGTTCCATTACGACGAGCCGGGCGACGAAAAGAAGGCTAAAGATCTGCTGCAGCATCTGGTAGACAAGTTCCCGCAAATCACTTCTTTGCTCTACGTCGACAATCAGAAATGCAACGACACCTTCGGCGACCTGGAGCTCACCACCTTCAAAGGCAAGGACTACATTTTCGAAACCATGGAAGACCTGAAGTTCAAGGTCAATGCCAAGAGCTTCTATCAGACCAATACCGAACAGGCCTACCGCCTCTATTGCGTGGCCCGGGAGTTTGCTCAGCTGCAAGGCGACGAAATCGTCTACGACCTCTACACGGGCACGGGAACCATCGCCAACTTCGTGGCCCACAAGGCCCGCAAGGTGGTGGGTATAGAGTACGTGCCCGAAGCCATTGAGAACGCGAAGGTGAACAGCGAGATCAACGGCATCAGCAACACGAGTTTCTTTGCCGGCGACATGAAGGACATCCTGACCGATGACTTTATTGCTGAGCACGGTCGGCCCGACGTCATCATCACCGACCCTCCACGTGCGGGCATGCATCCCGATGTGGTGAAGGTGATTCTCAATGCCGCTCCCAAGCGCATCGTCTACGTGAGCTGCAATCCCGCCACTCAGGCTCGCGACCTCTCTCTGCTCGACGCCCTCTACAAGGTTGAAGCCGTACAGCCCGTAGACATGTTCCCCCATACGCCTCATGTGGAGAATGTAGTGCAACTGACGAAAAGAGAAGGCTGAATCAAGAGTTAAGCAGGATAGTACCACTTTTTGATAATCAAGGATAAGGGGTTGAGAAAAATAAGCGGTAACTTTGCAGCAATCAAAAACTCATAAACACAATGAAGAACAAGACTATGATATTGCTGCTTGCCGCCACTCTCTCCATGAGCGCAACAGCACAGAAGGCGCCCGACCTGGGCAAGACCCCGCAGATGGGCTGGAGCACATGGAACAAATTCCAAGGCAACATCAACGAAGAGATCATCACGGGCATTGCCGACGCCATGGTGATCTCGGGACTGCGCGACGCAGGCTATACCTATATTAATCTGGACGACTGCTGGCATGGTCAGCGCGATGCTGACGGCTTTATCCAGGCCGACGCGAAGAAGTTTCCTCACGGCATGAAATGGCTGTCGGACTACCTGCACCAGCGTGGACTGAAGCTCGGCATCTACAGCGACTGCGGCACGGCCACCTGCGCCGGAATGCCAGGCAGTCTTGGCCACGAATATCAAGATGCCTTGCAATATGCGCGATGGGGTGTGGACTACCTGAAGGAGGACTGGTGCAACACGGTCAACATCAATCCCAAAGGAGCCTACCAGCTGATGAGCGACGCCCTGCATGCCTCGGGCCGCGAGATTTTCCTCTCCATGTGCGAATGGGGCGCCAACGATCCTTGGCGCTGGGCTGAGGACATCGGCCATTCGTGGCGCATCGGACCCGATATCTGGTGCTCCTTCGACTCCACCCGCGTCTTTCCTACCTACTCGCAGTATAGCGTGATGGACTGCATACACAAGAACGACACGCTGCGCCGCTTTGCCGGACCGGGCCACTGGAACGATCCCGACATGCTGGAGGTGGGCAATGGCATGAGCGTCAATGAGGACAGAGCCCACTTCGCCATGTGGTGTATGATGGCCAGTCCGCTCATCCTGGGCAACGACCTGAGAGACATGTCAAAGGAGACGCGCGACATCCTGCTCAATAAGGAAATGATAGCCGTCAACCAAGATTCGCTCGGCGTTCAAGGACTCCACTTCTGCAGCGAGGAAGGGCTGGACTTCTGGTTCAAGCCTTTGGCCAATGGCGACTGGGCCTTCACCATCCTCAACCCGACGAAAAAGGATGTCGTCTATGCCCTCAACTGGCAGAGATTCAACCTCACCGATGATGAGGTGTCCAACCGCAGCACCAATTTCGACTCTCACGTCTACGCCGTCCGCGACCTCTGGACCCAACGCAATGCCGGCCGCACTTCGCTCAAGAACAAGGCCGAGCGGAAAGTAACCGTAAGGGCCCACGATGTCGTCAGCTATCGGCTGATAAAATAAAGAGGAACAAAGAGCAACCCCCAAAACTAGAAGACCCACCCCCTACCCCTCCCTACAGAGGGAGGGGAGAAAACATCACCAGACAGTTAATGCAGGAAGGACACATAGGAGGGCCGTCATTCCTGACGGCCAAGAAAGAAAGAGGAGACCCACCCCCTGCCCCTCCCTACAGAGGGAGGGGAGAAACATCAAAGAGCAAACTCCGATTGATACACGAAGGAGGGCGATAGGAGAGCCGTCATTTCTGACGGCCAAGCCCGTACTCTGATTGCAATCACAAGTAAATCCTTCGTCGTCAGGAATGACGACACTCCCTACAACGCTCCTACAACATTCCTTCGTCGTCAGGAATGACGACGCTCCTATAACACCCAAACGAGCAAGACAGGGCAAACTAACCAGCCTCGAAGGGGCTGACTCTCAGTAACCCCAGTCAAGCGACGTCAGGAGCGCAGACTGGGGTAAGGTGTCTCCCCCACTCTCTGGACTCAGTGCCCCGGAGGCGGCACACCAGCGCGAAGCGCGCAGATAGGAGAAGCGGCATTCCTAACGGCCAAGGAAGTACACCGCTTGCTTATCACAAGTAAGCCATTCGTCGTCAGGAATGCCGCTGCTCCTACACTGCAATAATCACTTGGCTACTCTAACTTTTTCCGATGATCTGATCTTACCGATTTTTGTTTGGTAACTGAGCAACAAGGTCTCCTTCGCAGTTTTAATATTTTTTAATAATTACCGATCCTTTGAAGCAAAATCGAAATAATCAACGAGATACGATGATTCGATGCTTATAGAACGCTCGGAACCGTCAAAATCAAGTTTGCTTATTACAAATAATAGTCTTACCTTTGCAGTAATGATTGAAATTCAAAGACACATAGAGATATTGCTTCTGGACAATGACTGCGTTATTGTCCCAGGATTTGGTGGCTTCATGGCCCATCATGTGGATGCGCGATACGACGAGAACGACGGTTCGTTCCTCCCTCCATTGCGCAGTATTGGTTTCAATCCCCAGCTCACGATGAACGACTCCCTTTTGGTGCAGTCTTACATCGAGGCTTACGATCTCAGCTATCCCGAGGCCCTGAAGCGCATCGAGGATGAGGTGAACGAGATTCGTCAGACCCTTGAGAACAAAGGTGTATACGAGATGACCGATGTCGGCGTGCTGCGCCTCAACGACGAGGGCAACATCGTATTCCAGCCTTGCGAGGCCGGCATCCTTACGCCAAGTCTTTATGGACTCAGCAACTTCAACATGCGACCTCTCGCTTACGAGGCAGAGCATGCAGCCCAGACTAAGGCAGTCGTTGAGGAAGTGAAGGAAGAACAGGAGAAGAAGCCCGAGGCTCAACCCACGCTGAACGAAGTGTTGCTCCAGAACGAGGAAGAGGATAAGAAACAGCATCTCGTCATTCCGATGACCTGGGTGAGAAATGCCGTTGCTGTGGCTGCAGTGATCTTGGCATTCTTCCTGATTCCTACACAGATCTCACGCCCTACCCGCGAGGCCCTTCGCATGAGTTCCATCGATACGGGTCTGCTGGAGAAGGTGATGCCCAAGCTCCCCAAGGCTGCACCTACAGTACAGCTGAAGGCACAGCCGGCAGAGTCTGCTCACGCCGCAGTGAAGGCTGACGACAAGGCTTCGGCCACCCGTTATAGCCTCGTACTGGCCAGCAGAGTCACCCGCGCCAACGCCGAAGACTTTGTGAAGAAGCTCAAAGCCAGCGGAATCGACGACGTCAGGGTGTTTCAGAAAAATGGAAAAGCGACGAAGGTACTATATGGTTCATACGCCTCAAGAGAAGAGGCCCAGAAGCAGCTCAATCTGCTTCAGGGTCGACAGGTCTTTGAGCAGGCTTGGGTAACAGCCGTCAACGAATAATCCCTCTGCAAGCCGTATGAAAAGAGTACGTTGTCCGAAATGCAATGAGTTCATCACCTTTGATGAAACGAAATACCGCGACGGTCAAAAATTGGTATTCCAATGTCCGTCGTGTGGTAAAACCTTCGGAATTAAGATTGGAGTAAGCCGCCTGCGCGCCACCCGCAAGGAAGAGCGCCCGGAGGACGTCAATGAGGACAAGGGCTACGGAAGCATAGTCGTCATTGAGAATGTGTTCCACTACAAGCAAGTGATACCCTTGCAGCTGGGCGACAACGTCATTGGCCGTTATATGAAAGGCTCCGGCATCAACTGTCCTATTGAGACCAATGACCCCAGCATCGACATGACCCATTGCATCATTAACGTCTCTCGCGACAAGAACGGCAACCTTAAATATGTGCTGCGCGATGGTCCCAGCAATACGGGTACGTTTGTCGACAATGAGATCCTCGGCGACAAGGAGCGCCGCGTCATCACCGATGGTACTCTTTTCACCATCGGAGCAACCAGCATCATCCTGAAACTCTCCGACGACTAACACTTCATGCATTTCTCTAAGCAGTCCGGGAGGAAGCCGACTGCTCTGCTGCAAAATGAATTATTCGGAAGCTGCACAGTAATTATAAACTGTGAATTAATAATTGCTGTGTTAAAATAGATTGAAAAGCGGCATGGGTAGTTTCTTTTTATTAATTTTGCCTTATAATTAAATCAGAAACAAATGAAAAGAATACTATTAGCATTGCTCGTCTTCATCCCCATGTTGTCGATGGCACAAAACAACACCTGGGAAGTACCCCAACAGCAGACCCCGAAAGAGACTAAGGCTACTAAAGCCGAGAAGAAAGCCGATAAGCCCGAAAAGACAGATGATCCTAAATATCTCGCCGGGACAATCACTACGGATGCTGATGGAAAGATTGTGTTCTCCCTCGACTACGACTGCCCGAGACTCTCGGCTGAGGAGATTTACAATCGCATGTACGTTCTCCTGGACACGCTGACGAAGGAAGACAACCAGCTGCCAGGTTCCAAAATAGCCATCGTCAACAAGGCACAACATAAGATCGTAGCAACGTTCAAAGAGAATCTGGTCTTCTCGAAGAACTTCCTGAGTCTTGACCAGACCGAATTCCATTACGCCCTGATCATAGCCTGCACCGACGGACACGTACATGCGGAGATGGCGCGTCTCTATTATCTCTATGAGACCGACCGCAAGACCGGCATGACGGCTCCGGCCGAAGAGGTCATCACCGACAAACTGGCCCTAAATAAGAAGAAGACCCGCCTGGCCAAATTCTACGGCAAGTTCAGAAGCAAAACTATAGACCGCAAGGACTATCTCTTTGAGCAGATTGTCAATGCACTGAAATAATCCTTTAATCCACAAGACTACATGTTAGAAAAAAGATCCAGAGGCGAAGCCAACCCAACAGATGACGACAAGATGCTGAAATTGCGCAATCTGCTCAATATCATCTTCATGATCGGTGCCATCATTGGCCTCGTCGTATATTTCCTGGGACATCAACAGATGGGAATCATCATCATTCTCTTCTCTATGGTGTTCAAGATGGCCGAGAGTACTATCAGATTTTTCCATAAACGATGAATATAAAATATATTGCTCTTATTGCAGGCGTCTTCTTTTTTGTTCCGTCGGCCGTTGATGCACAAACCGACAACGGCGGATTCAACCAGATAGACGCGCAAGGCAACATATCCCGCCGTTCTTCCCGGCAGACCGACTCCCTGGGCACCGACAAGCAGATTCCCACGGGCGTGAAGGTGTGGACGGTAGACGAAAGGTTTGGCGACAGAACGCCAGCCCAGCTCGACACGGTCCCTCACATGTTTATGAACTCCATCTTCACTACGGGGCTGCGGGGCGAGTACAACACTACGGGCAACCTGGGTACACCCCGTATCAACAGGGTCTTTGTCGACCAGACGTCACAGGATGAGTTTCTCTTTACCCGGCCCTACGACTTCTTCATCACACCCGTGAGCGCCTTCCACTTCACCAACACCCTCTCGCCCATCACGAATCTCACCTACAACACCTGCGGCGACCGGACTGACGGTGAGGACCACTTCACGGCTAAGTTTGCTGTCAACGCGGGAAAGAAGTTGGGATTGGGATTCAAGTTCGACTATCTCTACGGTCGTGGATATTATCAAAATCAGAGCACGTCGCACTTCAACTACACCATGTATGGCTCATACCTCGGTGAGAAATATCAGGCTCATCTGCTCATGTCAACCAACCATCAGAAGGTGACTGAGAACGGAGGTATCGCCGACGACAACTACATCACCCATCCCGAGAGCTTCCAGGAAAGCTATCAGAGTTCGGAGATTCCTACCGTCCTCGAGCGCAACTGGAACCGCAACGACAATCAGCATGTGTTCTTCACCCAGCGCTACAGCCTCGGCTTCAAGCGCAAGGTGCCCATGACCGAGGATGAGATCAAGGCCCGCAAGTTTGCCATCGAGAGCAAGAAGGAGAACGATGCGGCCAAGGCCAAGCAGAAAGCCATGAAGGATGCCAAGAAGCGTGGAGAGGACTTCGACGAGGATGCCTACGACCGCAGCATCACTCCCACGGGACGCCCCAAGGACGCCGTCATTGCCGGCAACGAGCCAGCGCGCACCGATACGGTAAAGACAGAGCGCCTGAACGTAGTGGGTGCGGCTGCTGCCGATTCGCTATTGGCACAGACCAAGAAAGAAAAGGCCGATACAACATGGATGAAAGACGAATACGTACCGGTGACTAGCTTCATCCATACGCTGAAGGTGGACAACTATCGCCGTATATACGAGGCCTACGTCACTCCGGATAACTACTATTCGCTCACCTTCCCCAACGTGGGTAAGCTGGCCGGCGACTCCATCTACGACAAGACCAGCCACTACCGCATCAAGAACACCTTTGCCATCTCGCTCCTGGAAGGATTCAACAAGTGGGCAAAAGCAGGATTGAAGGCTTTCATCACAAGTGATCTCCGCCACTATACCCTCCCCGACTCTACGAGTGGCACCAGCACCTACAATGAGCACAACCTGAGTATTGGCGCTCAGATCAGTAAGACGCAGGGCAAGACGCTTCATTTCAACGCTACGGCAGAGACTTGGCTCACGGGCGAGGACGCCGGACAGCTGAGAATCGACGGAGGCATCGACCTCAACTTCCCCTTGTTTGGCGACACAGTGACGCTGGCTGCCAACGCCTTCTTCCATCGCGATAATCCCTCGTTCTACTTCCGCCACTACCACTCGAAGCACTTCTGGTGGGACAATGGTAGTCTGTCGAAGACCACCCACAGCCGTATTCAGGGCGTTTTCAGCTATCAGAAGACCAAGACCACACTGCGCGTAGCCGTAGACGAGATAGACAACTACACCTATTTCGGCCAGTCCTACACGCTGGGCATGAGCGAGCATCCCCGTTCCGACATGGCAGTCAACGTGCGCCAGGGTGGTACCACGAGTCTACTCACGCTCCAGTTGAGCCAGAACTTCAAGCTCGGTCCGCTGTTCTGGGAGAATGTCATCACCTATCAGAAGAGTTCCAAGGAAGACGTCATCGCCGTGCCCGACCTGAATATCTACAGCAATCTCTACCTCCACTTCAAGATTGCCCGTGTGCTCAAGTGCGACTTGGGAGGCGACGTGAGGTATTTCACGAAGTACTATGCCCCCGACTACAGTCCCGCCTTGGGTTCCTACACCATACAGGAAGGGGACAGCCGCGTGAAGACCGGCAACTATCCCATCGTCAACGTCTATGCCAACTTCCACCTGAAGCACACAAGGTTCTTCATCATGATGAGCCATATAAACGCAGGAAGTGGGAAGAAGGACTACTTCCTTACTCCCCACTACCCTATCAACGACCGAACCCTGAGATTCGGACTCAGTTGGAACTTCTTCAACTAATCAGAATACCGATGGCCACACAAAGGCCATACACAAAGATATTCCGGGCTGTGAGACCTAACACTTTGTTAAGCTCACGGCCCTTTCTTATTCTAAGCATCTCCTGATAAGTGCTCTGGTGCATACAGAGATAGATGCACGGCAGGAAGAAAGCCATCTTATGGCCAAAGAGAAAGAAAGCGAATCCCAGGATGCATGCCGCCGAACCCAGCGTCTTATAGAGCAACAAGGCCTTCTCTGCGCCAATCTTCACGATCAGCGTCTTCTTTCCCGCATCTCGGTCATTGTCAATATCCCGGAAATTGTTCACCACGAGCAGCGTGTCGATGACCAGTCCGCAGCAGATGGATGCCACGAACGACTCCCAAGTGAAATGCTGGCTGCCCAGAGGCAAGCTCAGATAATAGGTGAGCATCACCGGAATGATGCCGAAGAAGACCAGCACGAGCACGTCGCCCATGCCAAGATAGGAAAGCGAGAGCGTATAGAGGAAGCAGAACACCACGCAGAGTCCGCCCACAAGAATCATCTCCAGTCCGCCATAGAATATCAGCGGCAGACCCACGATGCAGGCCAGACCAGTCGTGACGGCCATAGCAATCCTCATGGCCCCGGGCGTCACCCAGCCTTCGGCACAGGCGCGCTTCGGTCCCAGGCGGGTCTCGCGGTCGTCGCTTCCCTTCTTGAAGTCGAAATAGTCATTGACCAGATTGGCATCAATCTGCATGATGAAAGCAAAGAGAAAGCACAATATCATCGGAAGCCAATCGGGAGCAAAGTTTGAGTCGCTCACGGCCAGTGCACCGCCGATCATCACCGGCACAGCCGCTCCCGTCAGCGTTTTCGGCCGGGCTGCCAATACCCAGGCCTTTAAAGAATTCGTTTTAACTGATTCTGTCATTTTCTTATCGTTCGTTAGGTAGTCCACTCCGCCCGTTTAGGATTATTTCTTAGTCGATGTACCCGTAATATGGCCATAGCGGTCCTTATAGGTGGTCTTGGTCTCACGGCCATCAGTGCGCGATTCGCTGCTGCCCGTCGTATGGCCGTACCGGTCTTTATACGTCGTCTTCTCCCTTGTGCCATCCGTCCTGGTCGAACTGGAGCCCGTCGTGTGGCCATACTGGTCCTTGAAGGTCGTCTCCGAAGTGCCGTTCGAGCGCTGCCGGGTGACACTGCGCCCGGTGATGTGGCCGTAAGCGTCTTTATAGACAGTCTCACTGGTTCCGTCGCTCTTGGTTGTCGTGACAGCCGTTCCGGTGATGTGGCCGTATCTGTCGCGCTGGGTCTCAGTCGTTCGGTTGCTTTGTGCCTCAGCCGACGCCATTGAGCCAAGCAAGAATAAAAGGATAAATAATTTTCTCATATCTCTAAATCATTTCTTATACTTATTTATAAAAGAGGTGTTCGTCCGTCTCTTAAGGTATGTTTCCGCAAGAGAGGTTCATTCCCCCGACTCGCACAAAGATAGGAATTTTTTGAGAATGAATAAATCTTTTTCATTTAAATCTTTTGCTTTTCAGCCAATTTTATACTACTTTTGCAAACATCCAATCCATAATCATGCTGCATCTTATCATCATCATATTCCTGCTTTGCATCTGCGCCAGCTTCATCCAGCGCACGACGGGCTTCGGTTTTGGCGTCTTCATCATGACCGTCTTGCCCTATCTGATGCCCTCCTACGGTGAGGCCACGACCCTCTCGGGGCTTCTCGCCATGAGCAACAGCATGGTGATTTGCTATAAGATGCGCCACTATCTCGACTTACGGCGACTGCTCCCCATCCTGACCACCTTCATCATCGTCTCCACATTTGCCATTTTCTGCCTGAAGCGGATGGACGATGCCCTGCTCCACACGATCCTCGGCGTGGCGCTGATCTTGGTGAGCATCTATTTCATCTTCTTCAGCAGCCGCATAAAGATTCCTGCCAACAAGAAAGGACAGATCACAGCCGGCACGATCAGCGGACTGTTGGGCGGATTCTTTGGTGCACAAGGTCCTCCAGCCGTACTTTATTTTGTCTCTACCGTGAAAGACAAGAATCAGTACATGGCCCTGATGCAGTCGTATCTGCTCTGCGGCAACATCATGATGACGATGGTGCGCGCCTATAACGGATTCCTCACGCCGACTGTGGGTTGGGACTATCTTTATGGCATAGGCGGAGTGGCTATCGGCACCACGCTTGGAGCATACGTGTTCAAGCATATTCCCAACCGCTGGTTCCGCTATGTCGTCTATTGCTACATCGGCATCAGCGGCATCATCATGCTCATCGTTTGATGAGCCTCCGCTATACCAAACATCCAAGAAGACATTGACGCCACCCCTACGAAGCACGGTCTTCTAGCTCATTACCCTGAAACGCTTATGAAATTTCTGTAATTTCTTTGCAATCCCTTTGTACGATTTTCATCACAGGTGGTTAACGTCTCTGTAACTTTTGTCCGCTAATTTTGCAGACGAAAAGAAACAGAGATGATATGAATCAAGCAAAGAAATTTACCGCAGTAATCATACTGCTACTCATGATGACGCTCCAAGTATGTGCACAGCACGTAGCCGGTGTCATCAAAGATGCAACAACAAATGAGCCTCTCGTGGGCGCTGTTGTGGAAGTTTCAGGTACGGACAACAAGACCGTGACCGACATCAATGGGCACTTCTCCTTCGACGGACTGAAGGGAAAGACCTGCAAACTAGGCTTCTCTTACTTGGGGTATCAGAAAAAAGAAATTGACGGAGTTCAGGTGACGCCTTCTACCCAGAAAGACATTGAGGTCAGGATGAAGGCCGATGAACAGCAGCTGCACGACGTAACCGTTACGGCAGTAGTAAGAAGGAACACAGAGGCCGCAGCGGTGCAGGAAATGAAAAGCAGTTCCGTCATAGTGAGCAATGTTTCGGCACAAGAGATAAGCAAGACACAAGACAGCAACGCGGGAGAAGTGATACGCAGAATCCCCGGCGTGAGCCTCATCGACGACAAGTTCGTCATGGTGCGCGGTCTTTCACAGCGCTACAACAACGTTTGGATCAACGGAGGTGCGGCCCCCAGCTCGGAAGCTGACTCGAGAGCCTTCTCTTTCGACATGATTCCGAGCAGCCAGATCGATAATCTGACGATTGTGAAGACCCCGTCGGCCGAATATCCTGCCGACTATTCCGGTGGCTTCATCATTATCAACACAAAGGGAATACCACAGGAAAACACATTCAACATTCAAATCGGAGGCAACTGGAACACTTCTTCTTCGTTCGCTTCTTTCCTCAAGACCAAAGGATCATCGACCGACTTCCTCGGCTTCGACGGCGGGCTACGCTCCATGCATGGCGGCATTGAGGCCAACCTCAACCCGCTGGGCGCCTTCAACGGAGTGAGCCTCACGGGAAACCATCTCAACAACGACTGGACCACTTCCACCACGCATCCCCTGGGCGACTTGAAACTGGGCTTCAGCCTCACCCACCACTGGGAGACAGCGGCCGGAAAGCTGGGACTGATTGCCGCAGCCAACTACACCAACGAATACCGCACCTACAAGAACATGCAGAACAATCTGTTCGGCATCTACGATGTGGCCAACGACCGCAACAACTATCTCCGCCATAGCACCGACGACCAGTACAACCACAACGTGCGGCTCGGCGCGATGCTCAACATGACTTTCCTCTCTCCCGGCGGAAACAACAAATACGAATTCAAGAACATCCTCAACCAGCTGGGAAGCAACCGCTACACTTGGCGTGAGGGCGTCTCGGCACAGGCCAACCTGGAGAAATCGGCCGAATACTACTACCGCAGCCGCACCACCTACAACGGTCAGTTCACGGGCAAGCACACGCTGCGTGCCGACCAGATAGAATGGAGCGCCAGCTACAGCTATGCCAACCGCCACATCCCCGACCGCCGCAGATACCTTATCGACGACGCTCTCGAGTCGGGCGTCTACCAGCTGAGCAACGGCAACGACATATCCCGCGAATGGACACAGCTCGACGAGCATATCTTCTCAGCTAACGCGAGCGACAAGCACCAGTTCCACTTCGGCAATTGGGACCCGACCCTCCGCTTCGGAGCCTACGGCGAGTACCGCACGCGTAAGTACAACACCCGCAACTTCATCTACAGCTGGAACACGTCGGACAACAGTCTCCCGGCCGACTTCCGCACGATGGACATGACCCAGCTGCTCAGCGACGAGACTTACTTCGGACAGCAGGGACTCTACCTCATCGAGCAGCACCAGATGCGCAACAACTATCGGGGCCACAACACGCTCGGTGCCGGATACATCGCCGCCACGCTGCCCTTCAAAGCCTGGAGCATCTATGCCGGACTGAGATATGAATACGACGACATGGAACTCATCTCCAACCTGCGCGACACGGAGAAGAGCGAGTCGAGCCGCCACTACCGCCACAACGACCTCTTCCCCAGCGTCAACATCACCTACGTCATCGACCCGAAGAACCAGCTCAGACTCTCCTACGGCAAGAGCGTCAACCGCCAGGAGTTCCGCGAGATCTCATCCTCGGTGTTCTACGACTTCGATCTGGCATCCAGCGTGCAGGGCAATCCTGAGCTCAAGGCCTGCTACATCCACAATGCCGACCTCCGCTACGAATGGTATCCCTCGCGCGGCGAGGTGGTTTCTCTCGCGGCATTCTACAAATATTTCAACGACCTCATCGAGTGGACCTACACCGTCAGTGGCGGCACCGACCTCATCTACAGCTACAAGAACGCCAAAAGCGCCTATAGCTTCGGTTTGGAGCTGGACGTGAAGAAGGACCTGAGCTTCATCGGACTCCCCAATTTCAGCTGGTCGTTCAACGGCGCGCTCATCCGCAGCCGGGTGAAATTCGACCCCAACGACCATCAGGACTCCAACCGTCCGATGCAGGGACAGTCTCCCTACCTCGTCAATACAGGCATCTTCTACAACAATCCCAAGTGGAACGTGAACATCGCCCTGCTCTACAACCGAATCGGCAAGCGACTCATCGGCGTGGGACGCAGCGAAGGCACTACGGGCGACGACACCAATGCCCGCGTACCCGACAGCTACGAGATGCCCCGCGACGTGTTCGACCTCTCAGCCTCGAAGAAGTGGGGACAGCACTTTGAGCTCAAGCTCAGCGCCCGCGACCTGCTCAACAGCAAACTGTATTACAAGCAGTTCGCCAAGGTGACCTACCAGGACGGCCACAAGGAAGAAAAGGAGGAAGTCACCCGCACCTATCGTCCGGGCATGAACCTGGGACTTTCAGCAATCTATAAATTCTAAATACGAAAAATTGATGTTTAACAAACTAAACGTTATGAGAAATTACAAACTTTACGGATGCCTTGGCATCATGATGCTCGCTGCATCACTCTCTTCGTGCAGCAGCGACGACAACAGTAGCAGTGATGATAACAACAACGGTCAGACTGCTGCTTACGTATGGTCGAAGGATGGCGGACTGAACGCTTGCGACCACATTCTCTTCACCAGCGGAAAAGAAGATGCCAATGGCAAGGAAATCGGCAATGGCGACCAGGAGTTTGTCTTCAAAGGAAAGCAGACCCTGAAGCAAGGCACCTACCTGCTGAAGGGTTGGGTCTACATCGCCGACGGAGCCGAACTCACCATCGAACCCGGAACCATCATCAAGGGCGACAAGGATACGAAGGCCGCTCTCATCGTTGAGTGTGGCGGTAAGCTCTTCGCCAAGGGCACGGCCACGAGTCCTATCGTCTTCACCTCCGAGCAGGCCAAGGGCCAGCGTCGTCCCGGCGACTGGGGTGGCGTGATCCTCTGCGGTAAAGCTCAGAACAATCAGAACGAGATGCAGATCGAAGGTGGCCCGCGCACGAAGCACGGCGGTAACGACAATGCCGACAACTCCGGCATTTTGAGCTATGTCCGCATTGAGTTTGCTGGATATCCATTCCAAACCGATAAGGAAATCAACGGCCTCACATTCGGTTCTGTAGGTAGCGGCACACAGATCGACCACATCCAAGTAAGCTATTCCAACGACGACAGCTACGAGTGGTTCGGTGGCGATGTCAACTGCAAGTATCTCATCGCTTACCACGGATGGGACGACGACTTCGATACAGACAATGGTTTTTCTGGTAAGGTACAATTCGGTCTCGCCGTTCGCGACCCGCGCATTGCCGATGCCTCGCAGAGCAACGGTTTCGAAAGCGACAACTGCGCCGATGGCTCTGCCGTTAGTCCCTACACAACGGCTACTTTCTCCAACATCACCTTCATCGGTCCGAAGCAGACGTCTGATTTCCAAAACACCAGCAGCTACATCACCGGTGGCAATATGAATCCCAACAATGGCTCATCGTTAGGCCGCTTCCAGGCTGCTATGCACATTCGCCGCAACTCTCGCCTCAACTGCTACAACTCTGTGGCTACCGGATGGCCCGTCGGTCTGATTCTCGACAACCAGAAGGGCGACACCCAAGGCAATGCTACGAATGGCCTGATGCACTTGCAGCACATCATCTTCGCCAATATGGACGCCACTGGAACCGACGCCAACAAGAGCTACGACGATGTACTTGTGACTGGCTACGACGAGAGCAGCAAGCCCATCTACGACACCACTCAGAAGAGTTTCTCCAGCACCTGGTTCCTTGCTCAGACTGGCAACAGCGTATACAGCAACGAGTCCGACCTCCACCTCGCCAACTGGATGCCTACAGCCGGCAGTCCCCTGCTCACTGGTGCAACCTTCGACGGCCTCAGTTCTTGGTTCACTAAGGTCAGCTACATCGGTGCCTTCGCTCAGGGCGACACTTGGATGAATGGCTGGACGAACTTCGATCCTGAAAATACAGATTACTAAAAAAAGAGAAGACCCACCCCAACCCTCCCTACAGAGTGAGGGGAAGAGGACATCACCGGAAGATCGCACGCAGACGAACTACCAGCCTCGGAGAGGCTGACTCTCAGTAACCCCAGTCTGCGCTCCTTACGCCGCTTGACTGGGGCTTCATTATCTCCTTCTCTCTGTACTCAGTGCCCCGAAGGCGGCACACCAGCACGTAGTGCTCAGATAGGAGAAGAGGTAATATTATCAGCGGAGCTATTTCTATTTCCTGAAAACTTGTTGCCACAGCGCTCTGTCGCTGACGATTATCCGCACATCTGCCTTTAGTCCAGGTCGAACCTTTACGCTATCAAAGCCCACATTTACCTTGGCAAGAAAATAGTTGGAGCCATTAATGGCGAACAGTCTGTCATCGTGGCTGGCTACAGAATATACCGACGGGGGCTCGTTGTCGCTTCTCCCCTCGTAGCTCACCCAAACACTTCTAGGTTCATTGAAGAGATACAGATACTTGTAGGGTACACGAATGACAAGCGAGTCGTAGCCTTTCATCTCGCCCTGCGCCTCTATCGTTATCGGGTAGTGGATAGTATAGGCAGCAATGGCGAGGGCAACGACTACCAATGAGATGATAACGGTACCGGTACGCACAAGCCGTGGCGGCACGATTCCTATGATGTGGCGCACCTTCTCACTCCGAAGTTCTATGTTGTCAAAGTCCTTATTTTCCATATCTGTTTTCAATTTCCCAATTCAAGTTGGTTTCTTACAAGATTGTAGTAGGCGCCACGCCTCTCTATCAGTTCCTCGTGGTCCCCTATCTCCACCACCCTCCCATGGTCGATAACGACTATCTGGTCGGCATTCTTCACCGTACTCAGCCGGTGAGCCACTACGACAACAGTCTTACCCTTGTAGAATCTATCGAGATTCTCCACGATGGCGCGCTCGTTATTGG
>Ga0256406_1001200_pt1 | contig 42782 bp, 54 predicted proteins | sample RumenRJG_03DNA_FD_185986 | JGI IMG/M metagenome (GOLD analysis project Ga0256406, IMG submission 185986) | Bovine rumen microbial communities from Lethbridge, Alberta, Canada - RJG_03 | ecosystem: Host-associated > Mammals > Digestive system > Stomach > Rumen | place: Canada: Alberta | collected... | reverse complement strand
CGCAAGGCTCCGTTTCATCCAGAGGGCGTCATCGCTCACTACAGCGTCCGCTGCCCTATCGGCTTTCAAGCGATTGTAAGGCCATATTTGGCCCGTTTCAAAGTTGGCGTAAAGATACTTGTCCGCCGCGCAAATGCCCTAAATCCGGCACCATAAGCCGCCAGCAAGCTGCAAGACAGGCTTCCGGCGGTCCAAGTGACACCGCAAAGCCACACGCCATGCACCCCTCGCCCATAGGCGATGCATCAAAAAGGGGCCCGCGCATGCGAGCCCCTGGCAATGCTATGTGCGAGGCGGCAAGAGCCTACTCCTCGGTGGTCTCCTCGGCAGCAGCCTCCTCGACCGGCTCCACCTTGGTGACGGTGGTCTCGGCCTTGGCGCCCTTCACCGGCTCGGTCACGAGCTCGATGATGACGACCTCGGCTGCGTCGCCCTTGCGAGGACCAAGCTTCATGATGCGGGTGTAGCCGCCGTTGCGGTCTGCCCACATGCCCTGAGCGGCCTTCTCGAAGACCTCACGCACGATCTCCTTGTCGCCGATCTTGGCGATGGCAAGACGACGGGAGTGCAGGTCGCCCTTCTTGGCCCAGGTGATGACCTTGTCCACGTCGGGACGGATGGCCTTGGCGCGCACATCGAGGGTCTTGATGCGGTCGTTGGCGAGGAGGGAAGCGACGAGGCTCCTCTTCATGGCCTTGGTGTGGCTGGCATCGGTGCCAAGCTTCATGCCACGCTTCTTGTTGTGTCTCATGGTCTAGATACTCCTAAGTGAAACTTGCGACTTGTCCTAGGCCTTGAGGCTAAGACCCATGGATTCGAGCTTGTCCTTGACTTCCTCGATGGACTTGACGCCAAAGTTGCGGATGTTGAGCAGGTCGTTCTCGGAGAACTCCACCAGCTGGCGGACGGAGTGGATACCGGCGCGCTTGAGGCAGTTGTAGGAGCGGACGGAAAGGTCCAGGTCCTCGATCTGCTTGTCAAGCTCCGTGTTGTCCTCGACCTCGCCGGTGGCGAAGATGGAGGTGTCCTCGGCGGGCTCCTCCTCGTCAGCCAGGCTCATGAAAGCGTTCATGTGCTGGTCGACGATGTTTGCGGCCTCGACCACCGCGTCACGCGGCGAAACGGAGCCGTCCGTCTCGACCTCGAGGATCAGACGGTCATAGTTGGTGTGCTGGCCAACGCGGCAGGGCTCGACCGTCTTGGCGCAGCGGCGCACGGGCGAGAAGAGCGAGTCCACGTGGATGATGCCGATGGGGTCGCCCTCGCGCTCGTTGTCGTCGCCGGACACGTAGCCGCGGCCGACGCCGATGCGCATCTGCATCGTCAGGTGAGCGCCCTCGCCCAGCGTGCAGATGACGTGGTCCTTGTTCACGAGCTCGAACTCGGCGGGGACGTGGAAGTCGCCGCCGGTGACGGTGCACGGGCCGTCGATGCTGACGGTCGCGGTGGCCTCGTCACCAGTGCCCATGCTCTTGAACACCAGGCCCTTGACGTTCAGGACGATGTCGGTGACGTCCTCGTAGGCGCCCTCGACGGTCGTGAACTCGTGCTGCACGCCATCAATCTGGATGGCCTCGACTGCCGCTCCCTCAAGGGACGACAGGAGAACGCGGCGAAGAGAGTTTCCGAGGGTATCTCCGTAGCCACGCTCCAGCGGCTCCGCGGTAACGCGGGCGAGATTCTCGGAAATCTCCTCGACCGACACCTGCGGTCGGATGAATTCGGACATGAAAACCTCCTACCGGTCCAGACTTACTTGGAGTAGAGCTCGACGATGAGCTGAGCGTCAATGTCAAGGTCGATCTGGTCGCGGACGGGGAGCTGCAGGACGGTGCCCTGGAGCTTCTCGATGTCCACCTCGAGCCACGCGGGAACCGCGACGTGCTCGGAGGAAATCAGGGCCTCCTTGATGGGGAGAAGGTCCTTGTACTTGGGGGCGACGGCAACGACGTCGCCGGCCTTCACCTGGTAGGAGGGGATGTCGACGCGGTGGCCGTTCACGGTGATGTGGCCGTGACGGACGGTCTGACGGGCCTCCTTGCGGGTGCGGGCGAAGCCAAGGCGGAAGATGACGTTGTCCAGGCGGGACTCGAGGATGGTCATCAGGTTGTCGCCCGTGATGCCCTCGACCTTCTTGGCCTTGTCATAGTAGCCGCGGAACTGCTTCTCCAGAACGCCGTAGATGAACTTGGCCTTCTGCTTCTCGCGGAGCTGCTGGCCGTACTCGCTCTCCTGGCGACGACGACGCTGGTGCTCACCGCGATTGCTCTTCTTGTTGTAGCCCATGGTCACGGGCTCGATGCCGAGCTGGCGGCACCTCTTGAGGACAGGGGTCCTATCAACTGCCATTGCTACTGTCCTTCCTTACTACACGCGACGACGCTTGCACGGACGGCAACCGTTGTGCGGAATGGGGGTCTTGTCCTGGATGCCCGAAACCTCGAGGCCGGCAGCCTGGAGGGAACGGATTGCGGTCTCGCGGCCGGAGCCGGGACCCTTCACGAACACAGCGACCCTGTGAAGGCCGTGCTCCATGGCTGCCTTGGCGCAGGCCTCAGCCGCGACCTGGGCGGCAAACGGGGTGGACTTGCGGGAGCCCTTGAAGCCGACGGTGCCACCGGACTGCCAGGCGATAACGTTGCCCTGGGGATCGGTGATGGAGATGATCGTGTTGTTGAACGTGCTCTTGATGTGAGCCTGGCCCACAGCGATGTTCTTGCGGTCGGCGCGACGGACGCGCTGGGTGCCGCGCTGGTTCTTCTTCTGTGCCATTTATCTACTCCCTACCCGCGCTTCTTTGCACCGATCTGACGCTTCTTGCCCTTGCGGGTGCGAGCGTTGGTGTGGGTGCGCTGGCCGTGGACAGGAAGGCCCTTGCGGTGACGGAGGCCGCGGTAGCAGCCGATCTCCATCAGGCGGGCAACGTTCTGACGAACCTCGCGACGGAGGTCACCCTCGGTGGTGAAGTTCGCGTCGATGTAGTCGCGAATCTTCGTCACGTCGTCCTCGGTGAGGTCCTTGACGCGGGTGTCGGGATTCACGCCAGTCTCAGCGCAGATCTTGGTAGCGCTGGTCTGACCGATGCCATAGAGATACGTAAGACCAACCTCAACGCGCTTCTCGCGGGGAAGGTCAACGCCGTTGATACGTGCCAACTTCGAGCTCCTCTCTTAGCCCTGACGCTGCTTGTGGCGAGGGTTCTCGCAGATCACGTAAACCTTGCCATGGCGACGAATGATCTTGCACTTGTCGCACATCTTCTTGACCGAAGGACGTACCTTCATTTTGCGTTTCCTTTCGGTAGTTCTAACACGAACTGGTGTTGCTCGACGCCTCAGGTGGTGCTAAGACGCCTCTATGTACTCGCCCAGCCGCAGGCGTGAATATCCAAGGCCGGATGCGCCCACACGGACGCACGTCCACAAGGGACTACTTGTAGCGATAGGTGATGCGACCCTTCGTGAGGTCGTACGGGGAAATCTCCACCACGACCTTGTCTCCCGGCAGGATGCGGATGTAGTTCATCCTGATCTTGCCCGAGATGGTGCAGAGGATCGTCTTCCCGTTCTCGAGCTCAACGTTGAACATTGCGTTGGGAAGGGGTTCGATGACCTTTCCCTCCAGCTCGATTCCGCTTTGCTTTGCCACCTTGCCTACTTTCTCCCTGTGAATCACAGCGACTGAATATCATACATAAATCAACACAGCACGTCCATGACGTGCCGGTCGATTCATCTTTGGTGCACATATCGCCAGACGAGAAGAGCCTGGCGCCGTGCTCCGCTATTCCTCTGAGCCCACTTTGCCGCCTTGCATGCGGCACCATGGGCCAAACGAGTCCTGTGTCAGGATGACGGGGCCATCCTTGGTGATGCCGATCGTGTTCTCGTAGTGGGCGGCAGGCAGGCCGTCGTCCGTCACCACGGTCCAGCCGTTCCGCCGCACGTGGGTCTGGGCAAGTCCTAGCGTGAGCATGGGCTCGATGGCAATCATCATGCCCACCTGAAGCAGCACCCCCCTGCCCTTCTTGCCGTAGTTCGGGACGTTCGGGTCCTCGTGCATCGAGTAGCCCACGCCGTGGCCCACGTAGTCGCGCACAACACCGTAGCCGTTCTTCTCGGCCTTTGACTGAACGGCGTAGCCAACGTCGCCAAGGCGATTGCCGGGGACCGCCTGCTCTATGGCGTCCTTAAGGCAGTCCCGAGCGCACTCGCACAAGCCCTTGACCTGGTCGGAAACCGTGCCCACGTAGAACGTCCACGCGTTGTCGCCCGCCCATCCGGCCTTGTTCGCACCCACGTCCACGGAGATGATGTCGCCGTCGCGCAGGAACACCTCCGGCGAGGGAATGCCGTGCACGACCTCGTCGTTTACAGAGGCACAGATGCTGCCCGGGAAGCCTCCGTAGCCCTTGAAGCCGGGCTTGGCGCCGTTCTGCCTGATAAAGCCCTCGACCGCCTGGTCGATCTGCTTCGTGCTCGTTCCCGGCTTAGCAAGAGACCCCGCAAGGCGCAGGGCCCTCTTGGAGAGGTCCCCGGCGCTTGCGCGGTACGTGTCCATGTCTAGCTGGGACTTGATGTGGATCATAGACCAAGGAGCACCTTGACGTCGGCGTACACCTCGTCGACGGGACGGTCTCCGTCAACCTCCTTCAGGATGCCATGCTCGCGGTAGTACCCAACCAGCGGAGCGGTCTGGCTCTCGTAGGTGTCCAGGCGCTTCTTGATGGTCTCGGGCTTGTCGTCGTCGCGCTGGTACATCTCGCCGCCGCAGCGGGGGCAGACGTCGACGCCGGCGCCGGCAGTGTATCCGCAGGAGCGACACGTCCGCCTGGAGCTCAAACGGTTGATGATCACGTCAGCCTTCACGTCCACAAGAAGTGCCGCATCGAGCGCGATGCCCATGTCGGAAAGCTCCTTGTCGAGCACCTCGGCCTGAGCGGTGTTGCGCGGGAAGCCATCGAGGATGAAGCCCTTCTGAGCGTCATTCTGCGCAAGGCGCTCCTTCACCAGGTCGATAACCAGCTGGTCGGGAACGAGTTTGCCCGCATCCATGTACCCCTTGGCCTCGACGCCAAGCTTCGACTGAGCCTTGACGGCCGCACGGAGCAGGTCGCCCGTAGAGATGTGGGCCACGCCGTAGTCCGCGACGAGCTTCTGTGCCTGGGTTCCCTTGCCAGCACCCGGGGCGCCGAGAAGGACGATCTTCATGGGTTTCCACCTTTCGCATAGCATTGCGCCGTACCTCTCTCGACGCACCAACAACCCTAGTCTAGCCCCTAAACAGGGACATTGTCGTTCGCAACATGGGAATTGGCGTATCGTTCTGGCAGACGGGCCGCTGTTAAGTCACTTTGCAAAAAAAGAGGGAGCCCGAAGGCCCCCTCCCCGTGTGGTTGCGCGTTCGACGCAGTCCGAAGGCTACTTGAAGAAGCCCTCGTAGTTGTGCATCTTCAGCTGGCTCTCAAGCTGAGAGATCGTGTCCATGGCCACGCCGACCATGATCAGGACCGAGGTTCCGCCAAAGGACTGCATCAGGGTGTTGCCCGTGATGGAGAACAGGATGGAAGGAACGACGGCCAGGACCGCCATGAAGAGCGCACCAGGAAGCGTGATGTGATCAAGCACGCTCTTGATGTACTCGGCGGTGGCGTTGCCGGGGCGCACGCCCGGGATGAAGCCGCCTGCCTTGCGAAGCTGGTCGGCAGTCTCATCCGGGTTAAACACCATAGAGGTGTAGAAGTACGCGAAGAACACGATGAGAAGAACGGAGAGCACCCAGTTCACCCAACCGGAGGCAAGCGCGTTCGCAACGAACTGAATCCATCCCACGTTGGGGAAGAAAACTGCAAGCTGCGCCGGCAGGTAGAGAAGAGCGGATGCGAAGATGATAGGCACGACACCAGCCGTGTTCACCTTGATCGGAAGATAGGTGGACTGTCCACCCATGATCCTTCTACCAACGACCCTCTTCGCATACTGAACCGGAATACGGCGTTGTCCGCGCTCGATGTAGACGATCACGGGGATGATCGCAATCATCACCAGCACGGTAACAAGCGTAACGACGGCTCCCGTGCTCGAGGTCTTGACCGAGGAGATCAGGGCAGAGGGAAGGCCGGCCATGATGTTCGCAAAGATGATAAGCGACATGCCGTTGCCTATGCCACGCTGCGTGATGACCTCGCCAAGCCACATGATTATGATGGCGCCGGTAAGAAGCACGCCAACAATCACGATGTCCTCGATGAACTCGGGGAAGCCGAGCTGGGAGAAATCGATGCCGTAGCTCTTGAAGAGGAAGAGGTAACCGATCGCGTTGATGAGCGCGAGGCCGATCGTAAGGTAACGCGTGTACTGCGTGATCTTGCGCTGGCCGGACTCTCCCTCCTTTGCGAGCTCTCCAAGGGAAGGAATGACAGCCTGGAACATCTGCAGAATAATCTGCGCAGTGATGTAAGGCATAATTCCGAGGCTGAAGACGGAGACGCGGGAAAGAGCGCCACCAGAGAACAGGTTGAGCACCGCGATGGCACCGCTACCGGCGGCAGCCGTCTGGAACGCCTCGAGCATGCTCGCGAACGGCACGCCCGGGGCGGGCAGATAGGCACCAAAGCGATACAGGGCGAGGATTCCGATGGTGATCAGAATCTTCTTCCTGAGCTCCGGAATGCGGAACGCATTTGCGATTCCCTTTAGCACGCCTGCTCGACCTTTCCTCCAGCCGCCTCAATCTTGGCCTTGGCGGAAGCGGAGACCTTGTCGACCTTGACGGTGAGCTTCTTGGTAATCTCGCCGTCGCCGAGGACCTTGACGGGGATGTAGTCGTGCTTGATGACGCCCTTGGCCATCAGGGACTCGCCGTCGACGGTCTCGCCGTCGGCGAAGAGTGCCTCGAGTCGAGCGACGTTCACGGGAGCGTACTCGACGCGGTTGTGGTTCACGAAGCCAGGGAGCTTAGGAAGGCGCATCGCGAGCTGGGTCTGGCCACCCTCGAAGCCAGCGCCCTTGCCGCCACCAGAGCGGGAGAGCTGACCATTGGTGCCGCGACCAGCGGTGGTGCCGTGGCCAGAAGAGTTGCCGCGGCCGATGCGCTTGCGGGACTTCTTGGAGCCCTCCGCGGGGCGAAGATCATTGAGCTGCATTTGGTTGACTCCTTAGTTCTCTTCAACCTCAACAAGGTGCTTGACCTTGAAGATCATTCCACGAACGCTCGGGTTGTCGGGCAGCACGGCGACGTCGCCGATCTTGCGGAGACCCATGGCGAAGCAGGTCCTCGTCTGGTCCTTCTTGACCGACGCGACGGCGCTGCGGACGAGCTTGACAGTGAGCTTCTTCTCGTCTGCCATAGTTAGTCCTCCTTACCGTTGAACATCTCGCTGACGGTAAGGCCACGACGCTCAGCAGCCTGCTCAGGGCTGGAGAGGGACTTGAGGCCCTCGGCGGCAGCCTTGATGATGTTGAGAGCGTTGTCGGTACCGAGCGACTTGGACAGCACGTTGGTGATACCAGCGAGCTCGAAGAGCGGACGGACGGGGCCACCGGCGATGACACCGGTACCCTCGATAGCCGGCTTAATCAGAACATGGCCAGCGCCGAAGTGGCCGTCGACGGGGTGAGGAATCGAGCCGCCAGCGGTAACGGGGACGTGGAACATGTTCTTCTTTGCGTCCTCGACGCCCTTCTGGATGGCCAGAGGGACCTCGGCGGACTTACCCTGACCAAGGCCGATGTTGCCCTTGCCGTCACCGACGACGACGAGAGCGACGAGCGACATACGGTGGCCGCCCTTAACGGTCTTGGAAACACGGTGGATGTAGACTACGCGCTCCTGAAGATCGGAGTCATTCTGGCGCTTACGATCACGTGGCATTCAAATTCCTCCTAGAACTTCAGGCCCGCGGCACGGGCACCGTCTGCCAGAGCCTGGACGCGGCCGTGATAGATGAAGCCACCGCGGTCAAAAGTGACCTCGGTAACACCCTTGGCGACGGCACGCTCGCCAATGAGCTTGCCGACGAACTCCGCGGCCTCCTTGTTGGAGCCGATCTTGCCGGTCTCCTTGAACTCGGGGCTCAGGGTAGAGGCGGAGCAGATGGTCTTGCCATCCTGGTCGTCGATGACCTGGGCGTAGATGTGAGCGTTGGTACGGTGGACGCTCAGACGAGGACGCTCGGCGGTGCCGAAAACCTTGGCGCGAACGCGGCGCTTACGGCGCTGAAGGCTCGCACGCTTAGCCTGGTTCTTGTTCATACCTTCTCCTTCAATCGCCATCACCTGACGGGGTGATGGTCTTATCTATGGCCTAGCGAAGACTACTTACCAGCCTTGCCGAGCTTCCTACGAATGTGCTCGCCTTCGTAGTGGATGCCCTTGCCCTTGTAAGGCTCGGGCGGACGCTTGGCGCGGACCTCGGCGGCAACCTGGCCGACCTGCTCCTTCGAGATGCCCTTGACAACGATGTGGGTGTTGTCGGGAACCTCGAAGGTGATGCCCTCGGGAGCATCGACGAGGACGGGGTGAGAGTAGCCAAGGGAGAGGTCGAGGCCAGTGCCCTTGAGAGCGGCACGGTAGCCGACGCCGGTCAGCTCGAGCTTCTTGGCGAAGCCCTCGGAGACGCCGATCACCATGTTGTGGATGAGGGTGCGGGTGAGACCCTGCTGAGCGTTGGACTCAGTGGACTCGTCGTTGCGGGTAACGAGAACCTCGGAACCCTCCTGAGCGATGGTCACCAGGTCGGAGAAGGTGCGAGTGAGCTCGCCCTTGCCGCCCTTGACCGTAACGGTGGCGCCATCGATGGTCACAGTAACACCAGCGGGAACCGTGACAGGCTTCTTACCAATACGAGACATTGTCTCCTCCTATCTAGATTCGTCCGTTGGTTACCAGATGTAGCAGATGACCTCGCCGCCGATGCCGAGCTTGCGAGCATCGCGGTCGCACATCATGCCCTTGGAGGTGGAGATGACGGCAGTGCCGAGACCACCCTGGACGCGCGGCATGTCAGCTGCGGTGGTGTAGATGCGAAGGCCAAGCTTGGAGACGCGACGGATGCCGCGAATGACCTTTGCGTGACGGGCGCCATACTTGAGCGTGATGTGGAGGGTCTTCTGAGGCTTGGTGTCCTCGACCTCATAGCTCTTGATGTAGCCCTCCTCGCAGATGACGCGAGCGATCTCAACCAGGACCTTGCTCGAGGGCATGGAGACCTCGGACTTGCCGGCAGAGTTAGCGTTGCGAATGCGCGTCAGCATGTCTGCGATGGGATCAGTAACCTTCATTGATTCCTTCTCCTTCGTTAGTGATGAAACTGCGCGTCTGGTTCATCCAAGCCCGTAGCGAGGATGCCTAAACGCCAGAGCCCTTTGCTACCAAGAAGCCTTGGTGACGCCAGGGAGCTCGCCCTTGCTCGCCATCTCGCGGAAGCAGACACGGCAGAGACCGAACTTGCGATAGACGGAGTGGGGTCGGCCACAGCGCTGGCAACGGTTCTGCTTGCGCGTCGAAAACTTCGGCTCGCGGTTCGCCTTGACGATCATCGATGTCTTAGCCACAAATCCTCCTTCAGGAAGAGACCCCGGCACCCCGCCGGGGTGTTTGACAAACTATATTGACTAGTCCTTCTTGAACGGGAAGTGGAAGGCCGCGATGAGCGCCCTACCCTCCTCGTCAGTCGGGGCGGTGGTCACGATGGTGATGTCCATACCGCGGGTGTGATCGATCTTGTCGAAGTCGATCTCGGGGAAGATCAGCTGCTCGGTGACGCCCATGGAGAAGTTGCCGTGGCCGTCGAAGGACTTGCTGCTGATGCCGCGGAAGTCGCGGATGCGGGGGATCGCGATGCAGATCAGGCGATCCAGGAACTCGTACATGCGGTTGCCGCGCAGGGTGACCTTGGCACCGATGGCCTGGCCCTCACGCAGGTGGAAGGTTGCGATGGACTTGCGGGCGTGGGTCACCATGGGCTGCTGGCCGGTAATGGCACGAAGGTCCGCAACGGCACCCTCGATTGCCTTGGAGTCGGTAGCGGCCTCGCCGACGCCCATGTTCACGACGATCTTCTCGATCTTCGGAATCTGGTTGACGTTCTGGTACTCGAACTTCTTCTGCAGCTCGTCGCGAATCTCGGAGACGTACATCTCCTTAAGACGAGGAACGTACTTGTCTGCCATGTGGCACTCCTCACTCATGGGGTTTTAAGTGCGGGGTTGGTCCTCGCACCTCCTGGTCCCTGTGACCAGGAGCCGTGCGTCCGTTCCCGAGACATACCTATCCCGTTCCTAGAGACGCAAGGTCAAATATTACGTGTTCGCACTGCAAATTTCCAGTACGAACTGGTCTACGGCAAATCTCCGCATATCAGACACTATTTCCGAGGTGGCTTCTGGCGGCATGCCGCGCTCTTCTCGCCAGTCTTTGCCCCGCGGTCAGTTGCTGGCGGATTCAAAGCGCACAAAAAAGGGACCCGTCCGAAGACGAGTCCCTTGATACCGCGCTGGGCGAGAAGGACTAGAACTTGGCGCCGCACTTCTTGCAGACGCGGACCTTCTTGCCGTCCTCCTCGGCGTGGCCGACGCGCGTGGCCTTGCCGCAGGTGGGGCACACGAGTGCGACGTTGGACACGTCAATCGCGGCCTCCTTCTCGACGATGCCGCCCTGCTGGTTGGCCTGGGTCGGGCGCTGAGCCTTCTTCACGACTGCAACGCCACGAACGACAACCTTGCCCTCGGAGGGAAGGGCCACGATGACCTCGCCGCGCTTGCCCTTGTCCTTGCCGGACAGGACCTCGACCTGGTCGCCCTTCTTAACGTTCATCTTTGCCATTCGTTCTCACTCCCCTACAGCGTCTCGGGTGCGAGCGAGACGATCTTCATGTACTTGTGATCGCGCAGCTCGCGTGCCACAGGCCCGAAGATACGGGTGCCCTTGGGCTCGCCATCCTTGTTGACCAGGACGCAGGCGTTCTGGTCGAACTTGATGTAGCTGCCGTCCTTGCGGCGGGTCTCCTTGGTGGTGCGGACGACAACGCAACGAACGATATCGCCCTTCTTCACAGAACCGCCCGGCGTAGCCTCCTGCACGGCGCACATGATGACGTCGGCGAGGCCAGCATAACGGCGCTTGGAGCCACCCATGACCTTGATGCACTTCACGCGCTTAGCGCCACTGTTGTCAGCGACGTTGAGCATGGTCTCCATTTGGATCATTGCTGTTCCTCCATACCTGCCTGCCAGAGGTGCGCGCGCCTACGCGCACAGTGGCGGGCGGGGTGAATACGATCGTTACTTTGCCTTCTCCACGATCTCCACGACACGCCAACGCTTGGTCTTGGACATGGGACGGGTCTCCATGACGCGGACGGTGTCGCCAAGGCCACACTCGTTCTTCTCGTCATGGCAGTGGAGCTTCTTGCTGATGGTCATCATCTTGCCGTACTTGGGGTGGTGCTTACGGTAGGTGATCTGAACGGTGACGGTCTTGTCGCCAGAGAGGGAGATGACCTCACCGGTGCGGACCTTACGTGCGTTCCTGCTTTCGGTATCTGCCATTTCTTATCTCCTGCGACTAGTTCTGCGCAGCGGCGTTGTCCGCTGCGATCTGACGAGCGCGCATCTCGGTCTGGATGCGGGCAATGTCACGCTTGACGACGCTGACGCGCGCCGTGTTGTCCAGCTGGCTGGTAGCCATCTGGAAGCGAAGGTTGAACAGCTCTGCGCGGCCGTCCTCGAGCTTCTGAGCAAGCTCCTCGTCGGAGAGCTCGCGAATATCCTTGTACTTCATGTTGACTACTCCTCCACGTCCTGCTCGGCGCGGGTGATGATCTTGGTCTTGATCGGCATCTTGTACTGAGCAAGACGGAGCGCAGCCTTTGCGGTTGCCTCGTCGACGCCGTCGATCTCGTACATGACGCGACCCGGCTTGACAACGGCCACCCACTCCTCGGGGTTGCCCTTACCCTTACCCATACGGGTCTCAGCCGGCTTCTTGGAGATCGGCTTGTCGGGGAAGATGGTGATCCAGATCTTGCCGCCACGCTTCATGCGACGGACGATGGCGACACGACCGGCCTCGATCTGACGGTTGGTGATCCAGTGACGCTCGAGCGCGACAAGACCCCACTTGCCAAAGTGCAGCTCGGTGTTGCCCTTGGCCTGACCCTTCATGGAGCCGCGCTGTACCTTGCGGTGAAGGACTCGCTTAGGAGCCAGCATTAGCGACCCCTCCTCTCGTTACGGCGACGGGGACGGCTGGAGCCCTCAAGCGCCGGGTTGGGCGCAGGCTGACCAGGCATCTTCTCGCCGAGATAGATCCAAACCTTAACGCCGCAGGCACCCATGGTGGTGCGGGCGGTAGCCTCGCCGAAGCCGATCTTGGCGCGCAGGGTGTGCAGAGGCACGCGACCCTCGCGGGACCACTCGCGGCGGCCCATCTCGGCGCCGTTCAGACGGCCGGAGCACTGGATGCGGATGCCCTTGGCGCCGGCCTTGCGGGCGGACTGGATGGCCTTGCGGACGGCACGACGGAAGGCGATGCGGCCCTCGAGCTGCTCGGCGATGGACTGTGCCACCAGCTGGGCGTCGAGCTCCGGACGCTTGATCTCGATGACGTCGACGGAGATGTTGCCCTTGGAGACGCCGGCCATCTTCTCGAGCTCGGCACGCAGGGCGTCGATCTCGGAGCCCTTCTTGCCGATCACGATGCCCGGGCGTGCAGTGTAGATGATGACCTTCACCTTGTCGCCGGCGCGCTCGATGTCGACGCGGGACAGTGCGGCGCTCGCAAGCTTCTTCTCGAGGAACTTGCGGATCTGCATATCGTTGCCAAGGTTCTTGGCGTAGTCCTTCTTATCGGCGTACCAACGGGAACGCCACTCCTCGGTGATGCCGAGACGGAAGCCGGTAGGCTGTACTTTCTGACCCATACTTCCCCTACGCCTCCTTTCGAGGTGCAACGACGACGGTGATGTGGCTGGTGCGCTTGTTGATGCGCGAAGCGGAGCCCTTGGCACGCGGGCGGATGCGCTTCAGGGTCGGGCCCTCGTCCACGTAGGCAGCCTTGATCACGAGGTTGTCGGAACGAAGGTTGTTGTTGTTCTCGGCGTTGGCCACCGCGGAGCGGAGGACCTTCGCGACGGGCTCAGCGGCCGCGCGGGTCGAGAACTGGAGGACCTCAAGGGCCTGCTCCACGGACTTGTTGCGAATCTGGTCGACGACCATGCGCACCTTGCGCGGCGCCATGCGCACGTACTTAGCGGTGGCCTTGACCTCGTTGTTGTTAGCCATTTACTCCATACCCCCTGTTAAGCCTGCTTGTGACCACGGAAGGTGCGGGTGGGGGCGAACTCGCCCAGCTTGTGACCGACCATGGACTCGGTGACGTATACGGGGACATGCTTGCGGCCGTCGTGGACGGCGATCGTGTGGCCGACCATCTCGGGGAAGATGGTGGAGGAACGCGACCAGGTCTTCACGACCTCCTTCTTGCCAGCCTCGTTCATCGCGGCGACACGCGCAAGGAGGCGAGTCTCCACAAACGGGCCCTTCTTGAGACTTCTGCTCATTCTTGGAATCTCCTAATGTTCGTGTTCCGGTTACTTCTTGTTGCGACGACGGATGATGAGGCGGTTCGAGGCCTTCTTCGGGTCGCGGGTCTTGAAGCCCTTGGTCGGCTTGCCCCAAGGCGTAACGGAGGGACGACCGGAGGTGTGGTTCTTGCCCTCGCCGCCGCCGTGCGGGTGGTCGACGGGGTTCATGACGGTACCACGGACGGTCGGGCGCACGTTCATGTGACGGTGACGACCGGCCTTGCCGATCACGATGTTGCCGTGCTCGGCGTTGCCCACGACGCCGATGGTGGCGCGGCAGGTGAGAAGGACGCGGCGAAGCTCGCCGGAGGGCATGCGGAGCGCCGCATAGCCGTTGTCCTTACCCATGAGCTGGACGGAGGTGCCGGCGGAACGAGCCATCGCGGCGCCCTTGCCAGGCTGGAACTCGACGTTGTGCAGCAGGGTACCGACGGGGATCTCGGAGAGAACCGTGCAGTTGCCCGGCTTGATGTCGACGTCCTTGGTGCCAGAGACGACCATGTCGCCCACGTGCAGGCCCTCGGGGGCCAGGATGTAGGCCTTGGCGCCGTCGACGTAGTGGAGCAGGGCGATGTTCGCGGTGCGGTTCGGGTCGTACTCGATGGTCGCGACCTTGGCCGGCACGTCGTCCTTCTGACGCTTGAAGTCGATCTTGCGGTACTGGCGCTTAACGCCGCCACCCTGGTGACGGGTGGTGATGCGGCCGTTGTTGTTGCGGCCGGCCTTCTTGGGCAGGGGCTCGAGGAGGGACTTCTCGGGCTTGTCGGTAGTGATCTCCGCGAAGTCGGAGATGGTCTGCCAACGCCTGCCGGCGCTCGTTGCCTTCAGATGTCTAACTGCCATTACTGCTTCCCTTTCTTGTCCGTTGGCCGGTGTGCCCGGGAATGGCACGCCGACACCGGATTACCACGGTACCGCGCGTATCCATCATGCGCGGTATGAAAGCCCGGCCTCCAAGGAGGCTCGGGCGAAAAACCACTTACTCCTCAGCAGCAGCCTGCTGGTTGGCGAAGACCTCGATCTGCTCACCCTCGGCGATGGTGACGACGGCCTTCTTCCAGGTGCGGGTCTTGCCGGTGACGTAGCGGACGCGCTTGTTCTTCGGCTTCACCCACATGGTGTTGACCTTGAGGACGTGAACGTTGAAGAGCTTCTCGACTGCGTCGGCAATCTCCTCCTTCGGAGCCTTGGCGGCAACCTCGAAGGTGTACTTGCCCTGAGACATCAGGTCGAACGAACGCTCGGAGACGACCGGGCGGATGATGACGTTATAGATGGAGTTCATTACGCGAGCACCTCCTCGAGCTGCTTGGCAACCGCGGTGGACATGACGAGGGCGCCATTGTCGAGCAGGTTGCGGGTGTTGGACTCGGAGACACCGATCACGTTGACCTTCGGGAGGTTCCTGAAGGCGAGGTAGGTGTTGATGTCCTCGTCGTCGACGACGACGGTCACGCGCTTGCCGTCGAGGGCAAGAGCGTTGAGAAGAGCGACGGCCTGCTTGGTCTTGGGGGCCTCGAACTTCAGCTCGTCCACGAGCACGAGCTCGCCGTCAGCGAGCTTGCCGGAGAGGACGGAGCGCATCGCGAGCTTCTTCTCCTTGTTGTTGGCGCGCTTGGCGTGGCTGCGGACCTGGGGCCCGAAGATGACGCCGCCGCCGACCCACTGGCCAGCGCGGATGGAGCCCTGGCGGGCACGACCGGTGCCCTTCTGGCGCCAAGGCTTGACGCCGCCGCCGGAGACCTCGTGACGGTTCTTGACGGAGTGGGTGCCCTGACGCAGGGAGGCCTCGTAGGCCACGACGACCTGGTGCACCACGGGGATGTTCGGCTCAATGCCGAAGACGTCGGAGGAAAGCTCGACCTCGCCGGCCGCCTTCCCCTCCACGTTCTTAACTTCGATCTTGGACATTAGTCCTCCTTGTTAGCCTTAGGGTGTGATTACGAACGGGCCCTTAGGCCATGCGGATCGAAACGAGAGCGTTCTTGCCGCCGGGGACAGCGCCCTTGATGAGCATGAGGTTCTGCTCGGCGTCGACACGAACGAGCTTCAGGTTCTTGACGGTGACACGCTCGTTGCCCATGTGGCCAGCCATGTGCAGGCCCTTGCGGACGCGCGCGGGGTAGGCGCACTGGCCGATGGAGCCCGGCTCGCGCTGGTTGCGGGAACCGTGAGCCATGGGGCCGCGGGAGAAGTTCCAGCGCTTGATGGTGCCCTGGAAGCCCTTGCCCTTGGAGGTACCGGTGACGTCGACGGTCTGGACGTCTGCGAAGTCGGCGACGGTGACCTTCTCGCCAGTGGCGTGCTCCTCGCCCTCGGGGACGCGGACCTCGCGCAGGTAGCGCATGGGCTCGACGCCGGCGGCGGCAAAGTGGCCAGCCATGGGCTTGTTCACGTGCTTGGCAGAGATGTCTCCGAAGCCAATCTGGACGGCGTCGTAGCCGTCAGTTGCCTTCGTCTTGACCTGCGAGACGGTGCAGGGGCCAGCGAGGACGACGGTGACGGGCACGACGTTGTCGTCCTCATCCCACACCTGCGTCATCCCGAGCTTGCGGCCGAGGATAGTGTTGACCATTCCTGGTCCTTTCCTTCGATGGTCATGGGACCTTAGAGACGCATCCTGCGACTCTCCCCAGCGGACCACATCCAACGAGTGCCGTGCAGGCATGTCGCCACCTCGCGGGCAGGCGCCCCCTCACAGGTTGGGGACGAGCGATTTAGACGGCATAAGCCATAAAAACACAGCCTGACTAGTGTACACGCTCGGGACCGTGGTAAGCATCCACATTTTTTGCGCCACAATCCCTGCAAAAATCGCAGGCCAGAAGGCGAGAAGGGCTTTGCGTGCCATGCAGGTGCGGCCTGCGGGGCTCGCGAAAGCGTGGCCCTGGCGCAGCGTGACACCATGGCGCTACGTTCTTGGTTCCCGTGAGTCCCAAAGTTTGGCGCAAGACGACTGCGAAGGTACTGCAAGTGCCATGTGGCATGATGGGGCACCACGAAGAATTGCCCGGCCAAAACCGCGAAGATCGAGGGGGGGGCGCATGCCCATCTACATTTCCCACAGCTCGGCACAGTCGCTCTGGAGAAGCACGCGCGCAAGAGACTACGCGCGCTGTCCACGCATAGAGGACTGTCGTCCCACAAACCTCCCCCACTCGTACCGCGCGCTCTTCTCGCAGGGAATCCTTTCGACGCCAGAGCTTCGCTCGCTTCCGAGGCCCATCGACATACTTGTCGCCAAGGATTCCGACCGCCTTTACGGACGGCAGATTCGAAATCATGTCTGGATGCGCGAAATTCCGGATCGGTCGTTTGTCGCGATTGGCCCGTCCGTGAGGCTGTCCACACCGGAGTTCACCTATCTGCAGATGGCGTCCACCCTATCCGTGCCGCGACTTGCCGCGTATGCTTGCGAGGTCACGGGAGGGTACTCGCTGAACCAGGGCGCGCGATCGTTCCACTCGCGCCCGCCGTTGACCAGCCTGGCTGCTTTGGGGGATTTCTTATCGAAGTGCGCGGGAGCCCGCGGGGTCCGTCCGGCACGGAAGGCGCTCTCATACGAGGTTGAGGGATTCCGGTCGCCCGCGGAGACGTCCCTCGCGCTTCTTCTGACGCTGCCGACACGGCTCGGAGGTTACGGGCTCCCCGCATGCCGCGCTAACTACCGCATAGACCTTGCGGAATCGTGGGAGCGCTACCTACGAACGCCGTACCTGCTGGCCGATCTTGCGTGGCCGTCAGAGAAGCTTGTGATGGAATACGACAGCGACATGGTCCACGGGGAGCCTTCCGTGCGAGACCACGACGACGATCGCAAGTCCGCCCTCGAGGACATGGGCTACACCATGATCACCATCAGGTCGCAACGCCTGATGGACCCAACGAAGTTCGACAATATCGTGAGGCAACGGGTCGCGCCGCTGCTTGGAGTCACGCCACCGCGTCGAACCGGGCTTTTTGCCCAACGTTCCGACGACCTGCGATCACAGCTGCTGGGATAGTGCTGGGATAGGGCCAGCCTCGGGCTCGAACCTCAAGCGATGGAGCAAGCTCCTCAAGCGACGCCCCTTGAGGCTCAACCGACGTCGTTTGAGCCTCAACCAATGTCGCTTGAGAAAGCGCCTCAAGCGTTACAACTCTATAGTTTACCTGCGGTTTCGCATGTAAATAGCTTAGGGCGAACCCTTCTCAAGCGACGTCGCTTGAGGATTTGCGTTGCTCCATCGTGGATTTGCGCACCCACGCCAGCCTTTTGCGCACGCAAAAGCCCCGCCACTCGAATGAGCGGCGGGGCCTGTCAGCGTATCGAGTCGCGAAAGCTTAGAGCTTGATCTCGATGTCGACGCCAGCTGGAAGGTCGAGGCGCATGAGCGAGTCGACGGTCGAGGAGCTGGGGTCGAGGATGTCGATGAGACGCTTGTGGGTGCGCATCTCGAACTCCTCGCGAGAGTCCTTGTCCTTGTGCGGCGAGCGGATGACCGTGTAGAGGTTGCGCTCGGTCGGCAGGGGGATAGGACCAGAGACGCGGGCACCGGTCTTCTGAGCGGTGTCGACGATGAGCTTCGCGGACTGGTCAACGACCTCGTGATCGTAGCCCTTGAGGCGGATCCTGATCTTCTGGCTTGACACTTCTAATACCTCCATCAAATGGCAGCCTGAGCTACCGTTGGCTACTTAACTTAGGCGTTGACGCCACTCTTTGCGACAATCTCGTCCTTGATGTTCTTCGGGACGGGCTCGTAGCTGGAGAACTGCATGGTGTAGGACGCGCGGCCCTGCGTCTGGGAGCGCAGGTCGGTTGCGTAACCAAACATCTCGCCCAGGGGCACCTTGGCGCGGATGAGCTTGGTGTTGGCACGGTCCTCCATGCCCTCGATCTTGCCGCGACGGCCGGAGAGGTTGCCCATGACGTCGCCCATGTACTGCTCGGGCGTCTCGACGGTGACCTCCTCGACGGGCTCGAGAAGAACGGGGTCAGACTGCTGAAGGGCGTTCTTGATCGCCATGGAGCCGGCGATCTTGAAGGCCGCCTCGGAGGAGTCGACCTCGTGGTAGGAGCCGTCGACCAGGGTGACCTTGATGTCCTGGACGGGGTAACCCGCGATGACGCCGGACTCCAGAGCCTCCTGGATGCCCTTGTCGACAGAGGGGATGTACTCCTTGGGGACGGAGCCGCCGACGGTGCCGTCGACGAACTCATAGCCAAAGCCCGGCTCCATCGGCTCGAGGTCGATGATCGCGTCGCCGTACTGGCCGCGGCCGCCGGACTGACGGACGAACTTGCCCTGGACGTGCTGCACGGCGTGGCCAGCGGTCTCGCGGTACGCGACCTGCGGCTTGCCGACGTTGCAGTCAACGTGGAACTCGCGACGCAGACGGTCGACGATGATCTCGAGGTGCAGCTCGCCCATGCCGGCGATGATGGTCTGGCCGGTCTCGTGGTCGGTGTGGACGCGGAAGGTCGGGTCCTCCTCGGCGAGCTTGGCAAGGCCAACGGACATCTTGTCCTGCTCTGCCTTGGACTTCGGCTCGACGGCAACGTCGATGACGGGGTCGGCGAAGTCGATGGACTCGAGCACGATGGGGTGCTTCTCGTCGCAGAGGGTGTCGCCGGTGGAGGTGTTCTTCAGGCCGACGCAGGCGACGATGTCACCGGCGGAGCACTCCTCACGGTCGACACGGTCGTTCGCGTTCATCTCGAGGATGCGGCCGAGGCGCTCGCGGTTGTCCTTGACGGAGTTGTAGACGTAGCTACCAGCCTCCGCCTGGCCAGAGTACACGCGGATGTAGGTGAGCTTGCCGACGAAGGGGTCGGTCATGATCTTGAAGGCAAGTGCCGAGAAGGGCTCCTTGAAGTCCGCGTGACGGACCTCGTCCTCGCCCTTGAGGTTCTTGCCGTCGATCTCCTTGACGTCAAGCGGGCTCGGCAGGTAGTCGACGACGGCGTCCAGAAGCTCCTGGATGCCCTTGTTCTTGTAGGCGGAGCCAACGAAGACGGGGTTGAGCTCGTTGGCGATGACGCCCTTGCGGATGGCGGCCTTCAGCTGATCGACGGGAATCTCCTCCTCCATGAGGATTTTCTCCATCAGGTCGTCGTCGTAGTTGGAGGCTGCGTCCAGGAGCTCCTCGCGCTTCTCGGCGGCAATGTCCTTGAACTCGTCAGGAATCTCGTCCATGGGCTCGGGGTAAATCATGCCCTTGGCGTCTTCCTTGAAGTCCCACGCGGTGTTGGTGACGAGGTCGATGAGGCCCCAGAAGTTGGACTCGGAGCCCATGGGGACCTGGGCGGCCACGGCGTTGGCACCAAGGCGGTCCTTCATGGTGTCGATGGCGTGGAAGAAGTCAGCGCCGACGCGGTCATACTTGTTGATGAAGGCGATGCGCGGGACGTTGTAGTTGGCGGCCTGACGCCAGACGGTCTCGGACTGCGGCTGGACGCCGGCAACGGCGTCGAAGACCGCGACGGCACCGTCGAGGACGCGCAGGCAGCGCTCGACCTCTGCGGTGAAGTCAACGTGGCCCGGGGTGTCGATGATCTGGATGACGTGGTCCTTCCAGAAGCACGTGGTGGCGGCGGAGGTGATGGTCACGCCGCGCTCCTGCTCCTGAACCATCCAGTCCATGGTGGCTGCACCGTCGTGGACCTCACCGATCTTGTGGGTCTTGCCGGTGTAGTACAGGATGCGCTCGGTGGTAGTCGTCTTACCAGCATCGATGTGGGCCATGATGCCGATGTTACGAAGGTCTTCGAGCTTGTACTTAACTTTTGCCATGTGTCGCTACTCCCCTGGACTAGAAGCGATAGTGCGAGAACGCGCGGTTGGCCTCGGCCATCTTGAAGAGGTCCTCACGGCGCTTCACGGAAGCGCCAACGCCGTTGGCCGCATCCATGATCTCGTTGGCGAGGCGCTCCGCCATGGTCTTCTCCTTGCGGGCGCGGCTGAAGTTGACGATCCAGCGGATGGCAAGGGTCGTCGCGCGACGGGAGTTGACCTCCATAGGAACCTGGTAGGTGGCGCCACCAACGCGCTTGGGCTTGACCTCGAGGGTCGGGCGGACGTTGTCCATGGCCTTCTTGAAGGTGGCCAGAGGATCGCTGTCGGTCTTCTCCTTGACCAGGTCGAAGGCACCATAGACGATGCGCTCTGCGGTGGCCTTCTTGCCATCCAGGAGGACCTTGTTGATGAGCTGGGTCACGAGACGGTTGTTGTAAACGGCGTCCGGCTGGACCTCACGACGGACTGCTGCTGCACGACGCGGCATGTTGTATCTCCTAAAAACTCGTAGCTAATTCAGATGGGACCTTGCGGCTAGTTCTTGGGGCGCTTTGCGCCGTAGCGGGAACGAGCCTTCTTGCGGTCCTGAACTGCCGCGCAGTCATAGGCGCCGCGGATGATCTTGTAACGGACACCAGGCAGGTCACGAACGCGGCCGCCACGGATCAGGACGATGGAGTGCTCCTGCAGGTTGTGGCCCTCGCCCGGGATGTAAGCGGTGACCTCGATGCCGTTGACCAGGCGGACACGCGCGACCTTACGAAGTGCAGAGTTAGGCTTCTTGGGGGTCGTGGTGAACACGCGGGTGCAGACGCCACGCTTCTGGGGGTTGTGCTGGAGGGCGGCGTTCTTGGACTTGGCCTTGTGGGAGACGCGACCCTGACGGACGAGCTGGTTAATAGTAGGCAAAGCTTCTCTCCTTAATAGGATCAAACGGGATTTGGTGCGCGAGCACCTATGTATCAGAGGCAACGCAGCACCGCTACCTCGGATTGTTGGGGACAGATACCTGCGACTTTGCCCTGGAAGGCCACCCTGCAGCGGATACAGACAGACTCCTAGCGCAATTTGACGCAATGGTGAACTTTAATCTCTTGAAACGCAGATGTCAAAACGCCACGGTGCCGGGCGTATCCCTTTTCCACGCTCCGTGCACATTCGCGCGATGCGACGCCCGCGGGCGAGAAGAGCCGCGCCCTCGCCAGAGGCACGCCCTCGGCAGCACGCCATCCCGCCCGAGTGCCTACTCCGGGCGCGCGTCCTCCGCCGCGTGCGACAAGCCCACGCGCAGCAGCTGCTCCACGTGTTCGTCTGCGAGCGAGTAGATCATGCGCTGCCCGTCGCGCCGCGCGTTCACAAGGCCGCGGTCGCGCAGGAGCCTGAGCTGGTGCGAAATGGCGGATTGGGACACATGGCAGACTTCCTGCAGGTCAGACACGCTCTTCTCGCCCAGCACGAGCACGCCCAGGATCTGGAAGCGCGTGGAGTCGGAAAGCGCGTCAAAAATCTGCGTCGCGCTGTAGACCACGTCGTCGTTGGCGAGGTGCGCACGCAGGGTGTCGTCGTCCGCGATCTTGCACCCGCAGTCGGTCGTCATGTGAGTTTCTGCCATGCGGCTCCCTTCGGCTTGCCCGCGACATCGCCGCGCGGCCACCTCGCTTGGGCGGGCCGCGCCTGCTGGGCGGGCGTCACCCTAGTATAGCGGCGCCGTGCGCTTGCGCGGCTCGCGGCGCCCCCGCAAGTCGCGTCGCCACGCAAAAGCCGCCTGCCGCACGCGCGGCAGGCGGCCCAGCCAGAAATCCCGAAGCTACCCGACGGACAACTGTAAGCTACCAGCAGGCACCCGCAAGGCTAGTGGAAGAAGCGGCGCACCAGGTCGCGCGAGTACTCCGCGGTCTCCTCCATGTCGCCAAACGACATGACCTCGCCCGCAAAGTACGTGTTGCGCTCGCCCTGCAGGGCCTCGACCTTGTCATACCACCCGTCGGCGTAGTCCGCCGAGCTCACGTGCGGGAAGTAGTACCAGTCGTCGATCCGCTCCGTCTTCAGAACGGGCAGGCCGGACTTCGCCATGTCTGAGAGCGTGGTGTCGCGCGCCTCCTCAAACGGCACGTCCGGCGCGCCCTCGTGGTTGCGCAGCGTGAACGTCACCAGCGGCTGCGCGCCCGCGTCCGGCCAGCGGTGGTAGAACACCATAAGGTGGCCGCGGGTCTCGGGCGTCATGTTGGCAAAGTAGTAGTAGCTGATGTCGGGGCTCTTCTCCTCCTCCGTGCGCACGGCCATGGTGAAGTACTCCTTGTGCTGGATCTTGCCAAAGAGCTCGCGCTCCTGCTCCGTCGCGTCGCCGTAGGCCGTAAACAGCTCGAGCGGCGTGCAGATGACCAGCTTGTCAAACTCCTGCTCCTCGCCGCCGTTCACGCGCACGTACACGTGGTCCTTTGTGCGGCGCACGGCCGTGACCTCGCTGTTGAGGTTCGCCGGGTGGCGCAGCGCGCTGTTGACGCCGGTCCAGATGGAGTTGGTGCCGTTCTTCCACGTCCAGAGCCTGCCGGTGGAAAGGAACTGCCTCACGGTGAACGCGTCCAGGTACTTCAGGACGTACGCGGCGGGAATCTCGTCGAAGTAGCCATAGCCAAAGCTCGTGAACGGCCCCTTCCACACAAGCTCGGCGTCCTCGCAGTCGTTCAGCTTCAAAAACTCGCTAAACGGCATGCTCAGGTCCTTCAGGTTCGGGTTCTCGCCCTCGATGTGCGCCAGCTTCATCTGGGGAGAAGGACATGGCCCCTCGTAGCGGCCCTGTGCCACGCCGCGGTGTCCGTTGACGTCGTAGCCCTTGTACTTGGTCGCAAGCAGGTGGTTGAGCTTGCGCATCTTCATGACCTTCTTGAGCAGCCCCAGCTTGCTCTCCTTGATGGGTGTGCCGTCCGTGTTCATGAAGCGGCGGCCCATCTGCGGGCCGTCGGCGTGGGACGTGTGGCCAAACTCCTCGCACTCGTGCACGGCAAAGTACGTGTCGCAGCCCATGACCGCGCCCATCTCGATGGTGCGGTCCTCCCACTCTCCCTTGCGGTTCTTCACCTTCATGAGCGGGCTGAACGCCTTGCCGCCCACGCGCCCGCTGCGCTCGAAGATGGTGTAGTGGTCAAACCCGTTCTTCTCGAGGTACATGGCCAACGAGAGCCCGGCGGGGCCTCCACCCACGATGCAGATCCTGCTGTTCCTGTCCACTGGCTTCCCCTTTCTGATCCGGACCGGCGCGGCGCGCAAGGCCATGTTCAGACACCTGTTTAGACACTAATTTGGTCACATTACATAATGTCTACACAAGTATACTCCGCGGCGCCGCCAGCCCGTCCAAAATTTGGGAGCGCACGACAGAACCCTCCCCGCCACGTCGGCAGGGAGGGTTCCCAAATACATCAATTGTTGCATTTATCTTTAGTGTGAGGAACTGGAGTTTTCTAGCATTTATCTGCATCGTTAATGCTACTTGACAAATCCTGTCAAGCACTTAATATTCACACACACCAGCGGTGTCCAGTTGCGGGCGACGCTTCTCGCGAGAGGAGACCAGCCTATGAACATGAAAGACGTTCTGAACATCCTGCAAGCCATCGCGCTCTGCGCGAACATCGCCCAAGCCGCACTCGATGTTATCGGGAAGGCAAGGACGATGTGGCAGGAGAATAAGCAACTACACGGATGACGGAGGATGCATTGAGGGCCCAGCTGGAACTAGGCCCTCATAGCAACTAGAAACCTGCGTCGCCCGCATTAACCCCTTAAGACCAAAGGACGGGCACCGCTGGTTATGTGTATCTTACCCACTTTGGCCCAGGACGCAAGCGGCTCCTCAAGCTTGTCCGCCATGTGCTCTAGTCGCACAAACAACCCCAGCTAACTGGCATTTCTCTTTCGGGCGAGAACAACGTGTCGCTTTGGCTCCCGCATCTCTGGAGCCCTTGGGCCTCCGTAGTCCCGGCGCTACTCGTACGCCACGAGCTCGTTTCTGCCCAGGGCGTCGGCTGCGAGCATCGCGTTCGCGACCTTCTCCGGCGTCACCTCGAACGGCATGTTGTGCAGGGTGTCGTTTGGCGCGCACGCGAGCTTTGCCACCTCGAGCACGCGGTCGTAGCTCGCGTCCTTCACGCCCAGCTGCTCAAACGTGACCGGAAGGCCAAGCTGCACGCAGAAGTCAAGCACCTCGGGCAGCTCGTCGGCATCCTCCAGCACCAGCTGGGACAGCGTGCCAAACGCGACCTTCTCGCCGTGGTAGAACGCGTGCGTCTCGGGCATGGCGGTAAGGCCGTTGTGGATGGCGTGTGCCGCCGCAAGGCCCGCCGATTCGAAGCCAAGGCCAGAGAGCAGCGTGTTGGCCTCAATGATCTTCTCGACAGACTCGGTGCATGCGCCTGCCTCGAGCGCGATCTTCGCCTTCACGCCGTCGGACATTAGCGTGTCATAGCACAGGCGCGCAAGGGCCATGGCCGCGGAGGTCACCTTGTCGCCGGCGCAGGTCGTGGCGTCGGAACGCTTGCACGCGCGCGCCTCGAAGTACGTCGCCAACGCGTCACCCATGCCGCTTACGGTCAGGCGAACGGGGCTCTTGCTGATGACCTCCGTGTCCATGAGCACGAGGTTCGGGTTCGCCTTGAAGAACTGGTACTCCTTGAACTGGCCGTCATCCGTGTACACGACGGAAAGCGCGGAGCACGGAGCGTCGGTCGCGGCAATCGTCGGCACCACCACGACGGGCGCGTCCACGGCGCTTGCGACTGCCTTGGCCGTGTCGAAGATCTTGCCGCCACCGATGCCAACGACGACGTCTGCGCCCTTCTCGCGCGCGTCGCCCACAAGGCGGTCAATCTCGGCCTGCGAGCACTCGCCGTTGAACTCGTCGAAGTCAAATGCGACATCGGCATCGGCAAAGCTCTTCTTCACCACGTCGCCGGAACGACGGATGCCGCCGGCGGATATCACGACAAGGGCCTTCTTGCCGTAATTTGCCACATAGCTGCCGAGCTTTGCCAGCTCCCCGGGGCCCTGAACATACTTGCTGGGACTGATGAACACGCGTGCCATAACTTATCCCTTCGACGGAGTGTATGCAAGCGACTTGCCGCCGCGCACGGACAGCAGGCCCATGACATTATGAGACATGTCTGGCGCCGTATGGCCGGGCATGGCTGTCACCCTTCCTGCTTTGGCATCTTGATGCCCTGCGCAATGTGGACGAGCCCCGTGTAGATGAGCGCGATACCGCCTACGGACATGGCAATGTTTGCCATGGCAAACGGCGACATAATGACGAGGATGCCCAGGATGACGGAGAGCATGGAGAGCGCGATGCCTGCGCCCGAGCCCTTGATGCCCAGGATGCGCAGGGCGTTGGAGCCCGCGAGCGTGGAGAATCCCGCCGCGATGACGTAAAGGCCGAGCATCACGAAGATGAACGCGACGAAGAACTCCGGCCACGCCAGTATGAGCATGCCAAACAGGAGCGAAAGCGCGCCGGCGTAGAGGTCCAGCGTGGACAGGATGATGCTCCAGTGCGTGAACGCCCCAATAAGCGCGATGACACCCGCGATGGTGAGCACCCAGCCAAAGAGGACCGTGACGCCCTTTGCCGTGGCGCCCGGGTTGACGAACATGAAGATGCCCAGGACGGCGCTGGCGACGCCCCAGAGGATGGTCCCCCACTTTGAGCGTGTGAACTTGACTTCCATAACGACACCACCCCTTCGCGACCCGCGACGCGCCACGGGCGCGCCGCCGAACGTTGTCCGAACGTTGCCTATGGCAAGTGATACCCATTTGCGCGCAGGTAAGACAAAGGCCCCGACTCTTGGCTGAGTCGGGGCCTGATGGCCGTTATGTCGCGGGCGAGTGCCGCCTGAGCCTAGGAGCTACTCCTCCGAGTCAGTGGACTCGTTCTTCTCGACCTGGGAAAGCAGGTCGTGAAGGGAGCCGAGGTCCTCGTTGATGACCTGGGACTCGGAGCTTTCCTCCTGCTCCTCGTTCGAGGAGCCGCCGATGAGCTCGTCGTCGAAGGACTGGTGCTTGGACGGTGCGGCCGTGCCGAGCATGATGTCGCTGTCCGCGTCGGGCGAGAAGACCATGTTGAGCAGCTGGGAAAGATCCTCGCTGTCTGCCTCGTCCTCGTCGGGCTCGAGGATGTAGAGGAGGTTGCGGGCCTCGAGGCCGTCGCGGAGCTCCTCAATCGCCTTGGCGCCGATGCCGTCGATGCGAAGCAGGTCGTCCTCGGTCTTGCCGATGAGGTCACCCACGGTCTCGATGCCGACCTCGCTGAACTTGTTGGTCCAGCGCTGCGACACGCCGAGGTCGTCGAAGAGGTAGAGCTTCGCGTCCTCGGAGGACAGGGTGCGGCCGTTCTTGGAGTAGACGCCGCCGTAGCCGTAGTCGTCACCGATCCAGTCGAGCTGCTTGGGAAGCTGCTCCTCGATGCCCTTGAGCTCCTCGGGAGCCCACTCGGGAAGCGACTTCGCCATGGGCGAGGTGGGTCCGTCGATGCGCTTGCCATGGTAGGTGAGCTTGACGTCGTCGTATGCGCGAAGGCCGGTGCCTGCCGGGATCCTCTTGCCGACGATGACGTTGGACTTGAGGTCGAGCAGATGGTCGACCTCGCCCTTGATGGCAGACTCCGTGAGGACGCCCGCCGTGCGGATGAACGACGCGGAGGACAGCCAGGAGTCGATGGAGCTCGCGACCTTGAGGGTGCCGAGGATGACGGGCTCCGCCTCGGGCGGGGTGCCGCCGGCGAGCGCGATGTTGCGAACGGTGTCCGCGAACACGTAGCGGTCGACGTACTGGCCGAGGAGGTACGTGGAGTCGCCGGGGTTGGTGACCTGGACGCGACGGAGCATCTGTCGAGCAATGACCTCGATGTGCTTGTCGTTGAGGTCGACGCCCTGGGACGTGTAGACGTCCTTGACCGACTTCACGAAGGTGTGCATGGTGGACTCGATGTCCGTCAGGCTGCGGAGCTTGCGGAAGTTGACGAAGCCGCGGGTGATCTGGTCGCCGGCGCGAACCTCGACGCCGTCCTCGAAGCCTGGCATGAATCGCACGGACGCGGGGACGCGCCACTCGACGAGGATCCTGGAGCGGTCATCCGCATCGAGGATGCGGATGAGGTACTCGGTCTGCTCAGGCGTAATCGAGAGGATGCCGGAGTAGGGAGCGAGATCCGCCTCGCGACCGAGGATCTTCTCGTTGACGTTGCCGACGACGTCGAACATGCGGGCGACCGTCGGGAGGCCCTGCGTGATGTCGTCGGCGCCCGCGACGCCGCCGGAGTGAATCGTACGCATGGTGAGCTGGGTGCCCGGCTCGCCGATGGACTGCGCGGCGATGACGCCGACGGAGGTACCGATGTTGACCGGACGACGCGTGGAGAGGTCCCAGCCGTAGCAGCGCTGGCAGACGCCGTACTTGGACTTGCAGGTGAGCAGTGCGCGGAGCTCGACCTTCTTGAGACCGGCCTCCACCATCTGCTGGAGCTGCGCCTTGGACTCGACGTAGTCGCCGGCGGCGATGATGACCTCGCCCGTCGTGGGGTTCACGACGTCGTGCAGCGTGCAGCGGCCGATGAGGTCGAGGTCGACGTCGGTCTCGCCCGGCTTGATGATGTCGTACGTGACGGCCTCGTCCGTACCGCAATCCTCCTCGCGCACGATGACGTCCTGGGCGACGTCGACGAGACGGCGGGTGAGGTAGCCGGAGTCGGACGTGTGGGATGCCGTGTCGACGAGGCCCTTACGGGCGCCGTACGTGGAGATGAAGTACTCCAGCGGCTCGAGGCCCTCGCGGAAGTTGGACTTGATCGGGAGGTCGATCGTGTCGCCGGACATGTCGGCCATGAGGCCACGCATGCCTGCGACCTGACGCAGCTGGGTCTTGGAGCCTCGGGCACCGGAGTCGGCCATCATGAAGATGGGGTTGTCCTCGTTGAAGCCGGCGAGCATCTCGGCGGAGAGCTTGTCGGTGCACTCCGTCCAGGCGTTGACGACCTCGACGTGGCGCTCCTGCTCGGACAGGAAGCCGTCCTCGTAGTACTCGTTGATGGTGTCGACTCGCTCCTGCGCGTCCGCGAGGATCTGCGGCTTGTCCTCCGGGATGGTTGCGTCCCAGACGGAGATGGTCAGACCCGCACGGGTGGCGTAGTGGAAGCCGGTCGCCTTGATGGCGTCCAGGATCGGCTCGACCTTCGCGGTGCTGTAGCGGTCGCAGCAGTCGTTGACGAGCTTGGAGATGTCTCCCTTGACCATCTTGTAGTTCATGAACGGATAGTCGGCAGGCAGGCACTTGTTGAAGATGACGCGGCCGATGGTGGTCTCGAAGCGCGCGGAGCCGTTCGTGAGGTCGAGGTCCTCGAACTTGCCCCAGCCGTCGACGATGCGGAAGTAGCGCTTTTCGCCGTCGACGACGTTGGCCTGCTCAGGCTTGACGCGGACGCAGATCTTGCCCTGGATGTCGAGGTCGCCCATGCTGTCGAACGCCGCGAGAGCGTCCTCGAAGCTTGCAAAGGTGTGGCTGGAGGGCTGGTCGTCGTTCTTCTCGGTAGTGAGGAAGTACACGCCGAAGACCATGTCCTGGGACGGCACGGTGAGGACCTTGCCCGAAGCCGGCGAGCGGAGGTTGTTGCTCGAAAGCATCAGGACGCGGGCCTCGGTCTGGGCCTGCGTGGACAGGGGCACGTGCACGGACATCTGGTCGCCGTCGAAGTCTGCGTTGAACGGCGCGCAGACGAGCGGGTGCAGGTGGATGGCCTTGCCCTCGACGAGCACCGGCTCGAACGCCTGGATGGACAGACGGTGCAGCGTAGGCGCGCGGTTGAGCAGGACCAGGCGGCCCTTGATGACCTCGTCCAGGACGTCCCAGACCACGGGCATGCCGCGGTCGATGGCGCGCTTGGCACCCTTGATGTTCTCGACCTTGCCGAGCTCGACGAGACGACGCATGACGAACGGCTTGAAGAGCTCGAGCGCCATCGCGGAGGGGAGGCCGCACTGGTGGAGCTGGAGGTGCGGGTCGACGACGATGACCGAACGGCCGGAGTAGTCGACGCGCTTGCCCAGCAGGTTCTGACGGAAGCGGCCCTGCTTGCCCTTGAGGGACTCGGCGAGGGACTTGAGCGGCCTGCCGCCACGGCCCGTGACCGGACGACCACGGCGACCGTTGTCGAAGAGGGCGTCCACCGACTCCTGGAGCATGCGCTTCTCGTTGTTGACGATAATCGCGGGGGCGTCCAGGTCGAGCAGGCGCTTGAGGCGGTTGTTGCGGTTGATGACGCGACGGTAGAGATCGTTCAGGTCGGACGCCGCGAAGCGGCCGCCGTCGAGCTGCACCATCGGGCGCAGGTCGGGCGGGATGACCGGGATGACGTCCAGGATCATGTTGGCGGGATCGTTGCCGCCCTTCAGGAAGGCGTCGACGATCTCGAGGCGCTTGACCGCACGCTCCTTCTTCTGCTTCTGGGCGTCGTCGGACGCAACGATAGCGCGGAGACGGTCCGCCTCATCGCCCAGGTCGATGCCGCGAAGGAGCTCGCGGATGGCCTCGGCGCCCATGCCACCCTTGAAGTAGATGGAGTAGTAGCGCTTCATCTCGGTGAAGAGCGACTCATCGGAGATGAGCTCGCGCTCCTCGAGCTGCATGAACTTGTCGAAGGCGTCCTGACGGAGCTTCTTCTCCTCCGCGTACTCCTCCTCGAGGTCGGCGATGCCCATGCGGACCTCGTCGGCCGAGAGGACCTCGTCGTCGCCGAACTCGCCGGCGGCGTCGGGATCGCCCTGCGCCTTGAGGCGCTCGATCTCGTCGTCGCGCTCGGCGTCGAGCTCCTCGAGGTCGGCGGCCAGCTCCTCCTTCAGGTCGTCCGCGTCGGCCTCGCGGGCCTCGGCGTCGACGGAGGTGATGACGTAGCTCGCGAAGTACAGGACCTTCTCGAGGTCCTTGCTCTTCATGTCGAGCAGGCGCGCCAGGGGGAAGGTCGCGGGGCTCTTGAAGTACCAGATGTGCGAGACGGGCGCGGCCAGCTCGATGTGGCCCATGCGCTCGCGGCGCACCTTGGCGCTCGTGACCTCGACGCCGCAGCGCTCGCAGACGATGCCCTTGAAGCGGATGCCCTTGTACTTGCCGCAGGCGCACTCCCAGTCCTTGACGGGACCGAAGATCTTCTCGCAGAAAAGACCGTCCTTCTCGGGCTTGAGGGTGCGGTAGTTGATGGTCTCGGGCTTCTTGACCTCGCCGTGCGACCAGCTGCGAATCTCATCTGCGGAGGCGAGCGAGATCTTTATCGCGTCGAAATCAGTGGTATCGAAATCTGCCACGTTCGCTACTCCTTATCGTCGGAATTGTCGCCGATCAGGGCCTCGGAGCCCTTCTCGGAATCGGAGGCAACGCCACCGATCAGGTCGTCGGCGCTGTCGGCGCCAGCGAAGACGTCCACGCTGTTCTCGTCCTGGACGTCCTCCTGCGACTTGGGCCCCTTCTCGGGCCTCTTGTAGGAGATGGGCTCGATGTTGAGCGCGAGGGAGCGAATCTCCTTGACGAGGACCTTGAAGGACTCGGGGATGCCGGGCCTGGGGACGTTCTCGCCCTTGACGATGGCCTCGTACGTCTTGACGCGGCCGTTCGTGTCGTCGGACTTGACGGTCATGAGCTCGTGGAGGACGTTGGCCGCGCCGTACGCGTACAGCGCCCAGACCTCCATCTCGCCGAAGCGCTGGCCGCCGAACTGGGCCTTGCCGCCCAGGGGCTGCTGCGTGACGAGGCTGTAAGGGCCGGTCGAACGAGCATGGATCTTGTCGTCGACCATGTGGCCGAGCTTCAGGATGTACGAGGTGCCGACGGTGATCGGGCTCTCGAAGGGCTCGCCGGTGCGGCCGTCGTACAGCGTGGTCTTGCCCATCTCGTTCAGCTGGGGCACGAACTCCTTGCGGAGGTGCTCGCCGTAGGTGCGCAGGGCCTTGTTCATGATGTTTATGTTCGTGCGACGCAGGGCCTCTTGGACCTCGTCGTCGGTCGCGCCGTCGAGGACGGGAGTCGACACGTACATCGGTCCGTCCACGACCTCCTTGGAGTCCGCGGAGTCGACGTCCCAGCCGTGGCTCGCGGCCCAGCCGAGGTGGCACTCCATGAGCTGGCCCACGTTCATACGGGAGGGGACGCCCAGCGGGTCAAGAAGCACGTCGACGGGCGTGCCGTCGGCCATGTAGGGCATGTCCTCGACCGGCAGGACGTTGCAGACGACGCCCTTGTTGCCGTGACGGCCGGAGATCTTGTCGCCCTGCTGAATCTTGCGGCGCTGCGCGACGAAGACGCGGACGAGGTCGTTCACTCCAGGCGGGAGGTCGTCGCCGGCCTCGCGGCTGAAGCGGACCACGTCGACGACACGGCCATAGGCGCCGTGCGGCATCTTGAGGGACGTGTCGCGAACGTCGTGCGCCTTGGCACCGAAGATCGCGCGGAGCAGGCGCTCCTCTGCGGTAAGGGCCTGCTCGCCCTTCGGGGTCACCTTGCCGACGAGGATGTCACCAGGGCCGACCTCGGCGCCGATGCGGATGATGCCGTCGTCGTCCAGGTTCGCGAGCATGTCCTCGCTCTGGTTCGGAATCTCGCGGGTGATTTCCTCGGGTCCGAGCTTCGTGTCACGGGCGTCGATCTCGTGACGGGAGATGTTGATGGAGGTCAGCAGGTCGTCCTGGACAACGCGCTCCGAGACGACGATGCCGTCCTCGTAGTTGTAACCCTCCCACGGCATGTATGCCACGGTCAGGTTCGTGCCCAGCGCAAGCTCGCCGTGGTCGATGGACGTGCCGTCGGTCAGCGGCTCGCCGGCCTCGACCTTCTGGCCCACGTGGACCACGGGACGATGGTTGATGCAGGTGCTCTGGTTGGAGCGCTGGTACTTGGGAAGGTCGAAGCGCTCGGGGCCGTTCGCGGTGTCGACGACCACGTGAGCGGCGTCGACCTCTACGACGGTGCCTGCGTGCTTCGCGACGATGAGCTCGCCGGAGTCGAGTGCGGCACGGCGCTCGAGGCCGGTGCCGACGTACGGCGCGTGCGGCTTGATCAGGGGCACTGCCTGACGCTGCATGTTCGCGCCCATGAGGGTACGCTTTGCGTCGTCGTGCTCGAGGAACGGAATGAGGTTCGCCGCGACGGAAAGGAGCTGGCGCGGGGAGACGTCCATGTAGTCGACGGTCTCGACGGGCACGGACGCGGGTGCGCCGAACGAACCGTCGAAGTTGCGCGTACGCGCGATGACGGTCTCGGGCTTGTAGGTCTTGCCCTCGGGGCCGACGGCGACAAAGTGGCCGGTGTTCGGGTCGACGGGAGTGTTCGCCGGCGCGATGACGTGGTTCTCCTCCTCGTCGGCGGTCATCCAGTCGATGTCGTCGGTGACGCGGCCGTCAACGACGCGACGGTACGGCGCCTCGATGAAGCCGTACTCGTTCACGTGCGCGTACAGCGCGAGCGAGCCGATGAGGCCGATGTTCGGGCCTTCGGGGGTCTCGATCGGGCACATGCGCGCATAGTGGGAGTTGTGGACGTCGCGGACTGCGGTCGGGACGTTCGTACGACGGCTGGAGCCGGACTTGTGACCGGCAAGGCCGCCAGGGCCCAGTGCGGACAGGCGGCGCTTGTGGGTAAGGCCGGCAAGCGGGTTGGACTGGTCCATGAACTGGGACAGCTGAGAAGAGCCGAAGAACTCCTTGATGGCCGCCACGATCGGGCGGATGTTGATCAGGGACTGCGGCGTGATGTCGTCGGCGTCCTGGGAGGCCATGCGCTCGCGGATGACGCGCTCCATACGGCTCATGCCGATGCGGAACTGGTTCTGCACCAGCTCGCCCACGGTGCGGACGCGGCGGTTGCCGAAGTGGTCGATGTCGTCGAACTTCTTGGTGGTGTCACCGTCGTGCAGTGCGAGCAGGTACCTCAGCGCGCAGACGATGTCCTCCTGCGTCAGAATCTTCTCCTGCGCATCGACATCAAGCTCGAGCTTCTTGTTGATCTTGTAACGGCCGACGCGCGCGAGGTCGTAGCGCTGGTGGTTGAAGTACAGGCTGTCCAGCAGCTTCATCGCGGAGTCGACGGTGGGAGGCTCGCCCGGGCGCTGGCGACGGTAGATCTCGAGAAGTGCATCCTCGCGAGTCGTGGCAACGTCACGCTCCAGCGTGGCGCGAACCACGTCGGAGTCGCCAAGCAGGTTCATGATCTCGTCGTCGCTCTCGGCGATGCCGAGCGCGCGGAGCAGCAGGGTTGCGCTCTGGCGGCGCTTGCGGTCGATGGAGACCACCAGGTGGCCGTGCTTGTCGACCTCGAACTCAAGCCACGCACCACGCGCAGGGATGAACTGCACGTGCTGCACGGTCACGCCGTTGTCGAGCTCCTCGGAGAAGTACACGCCCGGGGAGCGGACCAACTGCGAGACGACGACGCGCTCGGTACCGTTGATGATGAACGTACCGCGGTCAGTCATCAGGGGGAAGTCGCCCATGAAGACGAGCTGCTCCTTGATCTCGCCCGTGTCGGTGTTCACGAAGCGCACGTCGACGAAGAGCGGCGCCTGGTACGACATGTCCTTGGCACGGCACTCGGCAATGTCCGCGGGCGCGTCGCCAAACTGGTGTTCACCAAAGGTGACCTGCATGTTCTTCGCAGAGTTCTCGATGGGCGAAAACTCGGCGAAGCACTCGGCCAGGCCTTCGGTCATGAAGCGGTTGAAAGACTCCTTCTGTACGGAAATGAGGTTGGGCAACTCCATCGCACTAGGGATCTTGCTGAAGCTCACGCGCTTGCGCTGCTCCTGTGCGGGCTGGGAAGACTTTGCGGTAGGCACCAGGCACTTCCTCCTTCGACGAGATAAAAAGCGGCAGTTGTCGCAATCTAATAACTTAACGAAGTTGGAATTCCAGGTCAATGAAAAGTCTTGACATTCGAAGGGCTTTTTATTAGGGGAGAAAAGCAAGCCTTCTACCTGCGTAAACGTAATTCTTAATTGTGGTCAGATTGTGGGCTGTCACATCTCTAACCAACCGCACAATGCATTTTCACGCAGAAATTTGCCAGCGCGTACAGATTCTCGCCCACCATCGGCCCTGTCCGCATGCCAGGATCGGAAGCCTGCCAGACCTTGGGCATAGCAAAGCGACATTGCGATTGTTCTTCTCGCATTCGGGCGTTAATACAAAAGGGCCCGGACCTTACGGTCCGGACCCCAGACGTGCGAAGTGCTGAAGGAGCGCTTGTTACTTCAGGGTAACGGTAGCGCCGGCCTCCTCGAGCTGCTTCTTGGCGTCCTCAGCATCCTCCTTCTTGGCACCCTCGAGGATGACCTTAGGAGCGGACTCGACGGCCTCCTTGGCCTCCTTCAGGCCGAGGGAGGTGAGGGCACGGACGACCTTGATGACGGCGATCTTGTTGGAGCCGAAAGAGGTCAGCTCGACGTCGAAGTTGGTCTTCTCCTCAGCGGGAGCAGCGTCGGCCGCGGGAGCGGCAGCGGCGACGGCGACGGGAGCGGCAGCGGAGACGCCGAAGACGTCCTCCAGCTCGTGAACGAGCTCGGAAAGCTCGAGGGCGGGCATCTCCTTGAGGGCCTCGATGATCTCATCCTTGGTGACAGCCATGTCAATTCTCCTTTGTTAGTGGGCGCTTCCTGCGCCCATCAAATTCTTGGTAGTGCAACGTGCGATGGTACTTTGAAGAGCGCCTTGTTTAGGCGGCGTTCTTCTGGTCTGCGATGGCGTCCAGGACGGTCGCAAGACCCCTGGCGGGACCAGCGCAAACCTGAGCGATGCCGGAAAGCGGGCTTGCGATGACGTAAACCAGCTGGGCCATGAGCTCGTCGCGAGAGGGCAGCTCCGCGTAGGCCTTGGCCTCGTCCGCAGAGAGGGACTGGCCGTCAGCGATGGCACCGAGCCACTCGATCTTCTTGAGGGCCTTGGACTCCTCCTTGATGACCTTGGCAGCGGCAACGGGGTCGTTCTCGTAGAAGACGTAAGCAACGGTGCCTGCGACGTCAGCCACGGGCATCTCGGCCTGCTCAAGAGCGATCTTCACGATGTTGTTCTTGTAGACCTTCATGTGAGCGCCGGCCGCGGTGAGCTTGCGACGAAGCTCCTGGGTCTCCTTAACGGTAAGACCACGGTAGTCGATGAAGAAGACACCCTTGGAGTTGTCAAGGGACTCCTTGACCTTGGCGAGCATCTCGACGTTCTTGCTGTTGGGCATGAAATACACCTCCTTGATCCGATCGGGCACATGCCGCCGACGCGGCGGGCCTTCACGAAAAAGACCCCGCTTGGCGCAGCCAAAGCAGGGTCTAAGAAGCTATTCCAAGACCACCTCGGCTGGCGGGAAACCCCTTCAAGCCCTTGCGGGCACCTGCTGTCTTTGGCAGCGGTACGTGCTGTTTGCAGTCGCATGACTCATGTCATACGGAAGGTATTTTTACATCCCCCACGGCACACGTCAAGTCAAGGCGCCGCGATCTTCTCGTCTTCACATTGTATGCGCATGGACACCCGTGTCCATCCCCTACCGTGGCGGGCCTACTCGGCCACGTACTTGACATGGAAGGTAAGACGAGAAAAGCAGAATGCCGGCTCGGTAAACCCCGAACCGGCATTCGTGCGTTGCTTCTGTCTAGCGACTGCTAGGAGACTCTATTGCTACTCGGCGAGGAAGTCGCGGGTGACAGCGGAGTCGACCTTGACGCCAGGGCCCATCGTCGAGGAGAAGGCGACGGACTTGACGTAGCGGCCCTTGGCCGTGGACGGCTTCACGCGGAGAAGTTCGGTGTAGAGAGCCGCATAGTTCTCGACGAGCTGCTCAACGGTGAAGGAGACCTTGCCCATGGGGACGTGGCAGATGCCGTAGCGGTCGGCACGGTACTCGACACGACCGGCCTTGAGCTCCTTGACCATCTTCTCGACGTCCATGGTGACGGTGCCGAGCTTGGGGTTCGGCATCAGGCCGCGGGGTCCGAGGATGCGGCCGAGACGACCGACCTTGCCCATGAGGTTCGGGGTCGCGATAACGGCGTCGAAGTTGATGTTGCCCTTCTGGACATCCTCGACGAGGTCGTCGGAACCGACGATGTCGGCACCGGCTGCCTTGGCCTCTTCGGCCTTGGCGCCCTCTGCGAAGACGGCGACGCGGACGGTCTTGCCGGTGCCGTTGGGCAGGGAGATGGAGCCACGGACGTTCTGGTCGGCCTTGCGGGTGTCGACGCCCAGGCGGATGGAAGCCTCGACGGTCTCGTCGAACTTGGCGGTGGAGAGCTCCTTCACGAGCTCCATGGCCTTCTTCGGGCTGTAGACCTCTGCCTTGTCGAACTTGGCAGCGGCGTTGGTGTAGTTCTTTCCGTGCTTCGCCATTTCTTACCTCCTGTGTGGTTAGCGGGCGGCGTGGCCCTCCCACGTAGTTGGTGGATTCCCACCGTTATCTGACACGCCCGGGCTTGCCAGGCGCTTGGAACCTGCTACTCGGCGATGGTGACGCCCATGGAGCGCGCGGTGCCCGCGACAATCTTCTTGGCAGCCTCGATGTCGTTTGCGTTGAGGTCCGGCATCTTGATCTCGGCGATCTTGGTGAGCTGCTCCTGGGAGAGCTGGCCGACCTTGTCACGCTGGGGAACGCCAGAGCCGCTCTTGAGGCCGAGCTCCTTCTTGATCAGTTGCGCCGCGGGAGGGGTCTTGCAGACGAAGTCGAAGGTGCGGTCCTCGTAGACGGTGATCTCGACAGGGATGATGTCACCCTTCTTGTCGGAGGTCGCCGCGTTGAACGCCTGGCAGAACTGCATGATGTTGACCTGTGCGGCACCAAGGGCGGGGCCGACGGGAGGCGCGGGGTTAGCTGCGCCAGCAGGAATCTGGAGCTTGATGAAGTGGGTAACCTTCTTGGCCATTGTGGTCTCCTAGACAGAGTTTTGCGTTTCCTATATCAACCGATCCCGGAGAAGCCATCCTCACCGATACCGGGACCGACTGGTTGCTAAGCGATGATGGTGATTTGGTCGAGAGTGAGTTCGACGGGGGTCTCACGGCCGAAGATCGTGAGCATTACCTTGACCTTGCCCGCCTCGGCGTTGACCTCGGACACCTGGCCGTCGAAGTCCGCAAGCGGACCAGAGACGACCTTGACTGACATGCCGGGCTCGATGTTCGTGGTGGTCGTGACATGCTTCTGGGGCTTAGAGCCGTTCGAGCTGCCACCGCCGCGATGCATGATCTTGTTGAACTCAGACCTACGAAGCGGGGCAGGCTTGCTGCCGTCCAGACCGAGGAAACCCGTGACACCGTCGGTGTTGCGGACGAGGGTCCACGTATCGTCGTTCATCTCCATACGGACGAGGACATAACCAGGGAAGACCTTCTCTTCCTTGGTCTCGCGCTTGCCACCGTCCTTGATCTCAGTGACGTCCTCGGTCGGAATCTGGATGTCGACGATCTTGTCCTGCATGCCGTTGATCTCGGCACGGTGCTCAATCTCGCCCTTCACCTTGTTCTCGTAGCCCGAGTAGGTGTGGACCACATACCAGCGCTTTGCCATGTCCTATCCCCTCAGTCCCGTGAAGCCTACGAGTACGGCAACGAATCCGGTGTCGACAAGCCAAACGCACACGCCAAACACTATGAGCATGAGGATGACCGCGACGGAATAGCTCTTGAGCTCGTTGCGGTCGGGCCACACGACACGATGCATCTCTGCCTTCACATCGCGAAAGTAGCTGCGAATGCGACCCGGCTTCTTCGCCGGCTTCTCGGACTTTTTCGCAGAGGTTTGGGCAACCGAAGCGTCAGCCTTCTTCGCCGGCTCCTTCGAGCCGGACTGGGAAGCGGCGCGGGTGGCCTCGAGCGCGGCACGCTCAGCGGAGCGGGCCTTGCGTGCGCTTCTTCTCTGACGCTCCTTCTTTGCCATGAAACGAAACCCCTATTCATAGAAACCGGCTAACCCCGAGAAGGGATAGCCGGTGGTGTAATCTGGCAGGCCAGGTAGGACTCGAACCCACAACAAACGGTTTTGGAGACCGCCGCTCTACCATTGGAGCTACTGGCCTGTATGACCCTTATTTTAGCGGGTCTCCCTGTGAAGGGTGTGCTTGTGGCACCACGGGCAATATTTCTTCAACTCCATACGATCCGGAGTGTTTGCCTTGTTCTTCTTCGTGGTGTAATTGCGACGCTTGCACTCAGTGCATGCAAGGGTAACGAGTGTACGCATTGATCCTCCTATAGATAACCGCCACGGGACTACCCCTGCGTCGGCGATGGTATACGCTACCATTCAATGGTTCGGTCTGTCAACCGGATGGGTTTGTCATTCGACGACTCGACAAAACCATCAAATATCAGCGCATACGATGGAAGAGAAGAGCCCGACGCCCCAAACGAGGCGTCGGGCCATAAGTACGAGCTATGTGTAGCTAGATGCTACGCAATGATCGTGGAGACACGACCGTCGCCGACGGTGTGGCCACCCTCGCGGATAGCGAAGCGGAGGCCCTCCTCCATGGCGATCGGGTGAATGAGGTCGCAGTGGATGGTGATGTGGTCACCAGGCATAGCCATCTCAACCTTGTTGCCATCGGAGTCGGTGAGCTCGGTGATGTCGCCAGTCACGTCAGTGGTGCGGAAGTAGAACTGGGGACGATAGCCGGAGAAGAACGGGGTGTGACGGCCACCCTCCTCCTTGGTGAGGACGTAGATCTCGCCGGTGAACTCGTGGTGAGGGGTGACGGAGCCGGGCTTGCAGAGAACCTGGCCACGGACGACGTCCTCGCGCTTGATGCCACGGAGCAGGATACCGACGTTATCGCCAGCCTCGCAGAAGTCCATGGTCTTGCGGAACATCTCGATGCCGGTGGCAGTGGAGGTCTGGGTGTCCTTGATGCCGACGATCTCGACAGGCTCGTTGAGCTTGAGCTCGCCACGCTCGACACGGCCGGTGACGACGGTACCACGGCCGGAGATGGTCATGACGTCTTCGATAGCCATCAGGAACGGCTTCTCGTTGTCACGAGCGGGGGTCGGGATGTAGGAGTCAACGGTGTGCATGAGCTCGACGATGGAGTCGACCCACTTCTGCTCGCCGTTGAGGGCGCCGAGAGCAGAGCCACGGATGATGGGGATATCGTCTCCGGGGAAGCCGTACTCGGACAGAAGGTCACGGGTCTCCATCTCGACGAGATCGATGAGCTCCTCGTCGTCGACCATGTCGCACTTGTTCAGGAAGACGACGATGTACTTAACGCCGACCTGACGGGCGAGGAGGATGTGCTCACGAGTCTGAGCCATGGGGCCGTCGGTTGCTGCGATGACGAGGATTGCACCATCCATCTGAGCAGCGCCGGAAATCATGTTCTTGACGTAGTCAGCGTGGCCCGGGCAGTCAACGTGCGCGTAGTGGCGCTCCCAGGTCTCGTACTCGACGTGGGCGACAGAAATGGTAATACCACGCTGACGCTCCTCGGGAGCCTTGTCGATGTTCTCGAAGGCGGTGTAGTCGGCCTTGCAGCCCTCCTGCTCAGACAGGACCTTGGTGATGGCTGCGGTAAGGGTGGTCTTACCGTGGTCGACGTGACCAATCGTACCAATGTTTACGTGTGGCTTAGAACGGTCGAACTTCTCCTTGGCCATTGCCAATCCTCCTTTTGAAACAACCTTCGCGGGCTATTCCATGGTACTAAAAACGACGCCTAATTATGCTCAGAGGCGCCGAAGCGCCTCATTAAAGCCATGGTACCGGTGACTGGATTCGAACCAGTGACATCGCGGGTATGAGCCGCGTGCTCTAACCAGCTGAGCTACACCGGCATGGTGTGTGGCACTTGAAACATGGAGCCCGCGACCGGATTCGAACCGGTGACCTCTTCGTTACCAACGAAGTGCTCTACCGACTGAGCTACACGGGCCTGGAATGGTGGGGATGCTTGGACTCGAACCAAGGAACCCAGAGGGAGCGGATTTACAGTCCGCCGCAGTTGCCGCTGTGCCACATCCCCATTCCGTTTTCAAGCTGCTTGCTCGTTCGTTCGCGAGGACTTCCCTTGCAAGCGGAAAGTATACTACGGCCCGAGACCCCGCTTGTCAACTCATTCCACCCGTCCGGGCGTATCCCCCTCATATTTCCTACATAATTGCAGGTAGAGCATGCCGTTCTTCTCTTCGAAACATTGGCTTGGGATAGAAAAAGCGCCAAAACCCGCGAAAGGTTTTGGCGCAGATTTTCTGGAGCTGGCGATAGGGCTCGAACCTACAACAACTGGTTTACAAAACCAGGGCTCTACCATTGAGCTACGCCAGCGGGTTCTAGCATCATAGCCCGAACGTGCGCTTTGCGCTAGGGGTCACTCGGTCTTTTTGCTCGCCGTCGCGGTCGTTCGGGCGTGCCCCTATTCAGACGAGCGACTCAGTTTCAAGCCTGGGAAGGACATGAGCGCCCGCATCGCCCCCTATGACGCCCGCCATGGCAACCATTTCGCATATCGCGAAGTGCGACGTGGACAAAACAAGGTCACCAAGGCATCTACCAGCCATTTTAAGAATTCGAGCCTCTTCGCATATCGCGATGTGCGAAAAATGCGCGACTGGCACGATCGCTAGACCGGCGCCGACGCGACCAAGGGGGCATCGTGGCGGGCCAACGCTTGCCGGCACCTACAGGCGGCCGAGCAGACGGTCCAGCTTCTGGCGCGTCTTGGGATCGAGCCTGTCCTCCAGCGTGAGGTGCTGGTGGTTGCGCTCCTCGTTCGCCGCGCGCACATCCTCCACGATGGCCCCCACGTCCGCTATGAGCACGTCGCTCGAAACGCGCGTGACGGGCACGCCGCCCACCGTGGCGCGGATCGTGTTGTCGGACGTGATGACCGTGACGGCGCGCACATGGTGACGGGCCTCCGTCACCAGGCGCTCTATCACGCTGTCCGCGTCCTCGCCCGTGGGCGAGAAGACCGTGCGCACGCCGGCGACGGTGAGGTTCGGGCGCTCGGGCGATACGTTGCCCGCAGCGTCGAACACGACGACGGCCTCGTAGCGGCCCTGAGCATACGCCGCGACGTCGGCTATGAGCAGCTGACGCGCGCGGTCAAACGGATCGGTATCCCCCAGGCGACCAGATGGCTGGTCCACAAGGCCCATGTAGCGCTGCGACTTGTGGATGACGTTGTAGCCATCCACCACCAAGAGCTCTGCGGGACGCGCCATGCTAGCGCTCCCCCGCCGGTACCGCGCCGTCCGCGGGCGTGTCCGCCGCGGCAGCGCTCTCGCGGCGCAGCCACTCGTAGCACATGACCGTTGCGGCCTGGGCCACGTTGAGCGACTCCACCCTGCCCCGCTGCGGCAGGCGGCACTCGAAGTCGCACTTCTTGCGGACCAGCTGCGAGATGCCAGAGCCCTCCGAGCCCATGACCAGGCACAGCCTGCCCTCGAGCGGCGCGGACCACACGTCCTGCGTCGCGTGCTCCGTGGAGCCCGCCACCCAGAAGCCGGCGCGCTTGAGCTCGTCTATCGCGGTCGCGAGGTTCGACACCTGCGCGATGGGCACGTGCAGCACCGCGCCGGCGGACGTCTTGTACGCACCCACGCCCACGCCGGCGGCGCGCGCCTTCGCGATGACGACGCCGGCCGCACCCACGACCTCCGCTGAGCGGACGATCGCGCCAAAGTTGCCCTCGTCGGTCACGTGGTCGAGAAGAACGACGAGCGCGTGGCCGTCGCCCGCGTTTGCGATGACGTCCGAGAGCTCCGCGTAGGCGAACGGGCGGGTCTGCACCACGATGCCCTGATGGGCACCGTGCGAGCTGAGGGCGTCGAGCCGGCCCTTTGGCACGCGCTCCACCGGGACGCCGGCCGCCTCCAGCCTGCGGACGAGGCCAGCGAGCGTCTGGTCCTGCTCGCCTCCCATGGCCACGAGCGCGCGCTTCAGCGGAAGCCCGCCCTCCAGCGCCTCCGCGCATGCGCGACGGCCCTCGATAAGATCCGTCGCGGGGCGCTGACCCTGGCGATGCTGGCCCTGGTGCTGGGCACCCCTGCGGGCGTCGTCGCGGGACGCGGGGCCGCGCTGGCCTTGGCCGCGCGACGCCTGGCCGCGGCCGCCGGCAGCGCCCTTCGGCCCGCGGCGCTCGCCGCGGCCGCCCGCAGCACGTTCGGACCCGCGTCCGCCCGCGCGCCGCGCGCTGCCCCTGCCGGGACGCCCGGCACTTCTCGGCTGCATCTTCGACATGGGCCGCCTACGCCTTCTTCGTCAGGCGCGCGCCCGCGGCAGTGTCCTCCACCACCAGGCCCAGCGCGGCGATGCCATCGCGGATGGCGTCCGCCGTCGCCCACTCCTTCTTGGCGCGGGCCGCCTGGCGCGCGGCCAGGAGCGCCTTCGCGGCGTCGGCGGGGTCGT
>Ga0256406_1001197_pt1 | contig 42818 bp, 30 predicted proteins | sample RumenRJG_03DNA_FD_185986 | JGI IMG/M metagenome (GOLD analysis project Ga0256406, IMG submission 185986) | Bovine rumen microbial communities from Lethbridge, Alberta, Canada - RJG_03 | ecosystem: Host-associated > Mammals > Digestive system > Stomach > Rumen | place: Canada: Alberta | collected... | reverse complement strand
ATATTTTTGGTAGCCGTCAGCAATGGCGGCTACCAAAAATCATCTTGATATCATGCTATCTCGTTACCCACACGGCTGACTTGGCCTTGAACGACGGCAGACTGCTGCCCGCATGACTGTAGGCCACGAGCTGGATGGTGAAGCGCAACACCGAATAGCCGGGTATGGTGCCACTGCCAGACTCGCCGTAGGCCAGCGTCCAGGGCACATACACGAGCCACTTGTCGCCGATGTGCATGTGCTGGACAGCTGTGGCAAAGCCATCGGTCAGACCGCTAACCAAGAAGTCGGTGGCACCTGCTGTGGCATCGGTAGTGCCGGTGGGCCAAGTAGTGTTAAACACATAGCCATCGCTATAGCTCGTCGAAGGCAAGAGCCGGCCTTCGTAGCGCACACGCACGGAGTCGGTATACAGCGGACAGCCACTGCCAGTACCGCTCTCAAGCACGTTGACGACGATGTTGTCGGTGCTCGGCGTGCTGGACAGCGAATCCTCAAGACTGTAGTTCTTGTAGATACGCCATGAGGTGTCGCCCTGTGCGATTGCGTTCTGTGCCTGTGTCATGATATTAGTCCAATAGGCAGTGTTGGTGGCCTGCCAGTTGGGATACTCCTCCACCGTATCGTCACTCTCAGAGCATGACGACAACAGGAAGAAAGGGAAAAGGAGGAAGGGGAGCCACTTGAGGCTTCGCCTTCCGAGATGCATGATGGTTGTCATTTATAAATTCTCAATGTTCTTAGCCAACTTTTTCAATACGCTGGTGATGCTTACGCGATCCTCAATGATGCTTCTCAGCTGGTCGACCGGCACCCGTTCCTGGTCCATCGTGTCGCGATGGCGCAGTGTCACGGTGTTGTCCTCAAGGGTCTGTCCGTCGACGGTCACGCAGTAAGGCGTGCCGATGGCATCCTCACGGCGATAGCGCTTGCCGATAGAGTCCTTGGCATCGATATGGGTAGTGAAGTGGAACTTCAGCTCGTCCTGTATCTCCTTGGCCTTCTCGGGCAGTCCGTCCTTGTTGACCAACGGCAGCACGGCGCACTTGATAGGTGCCAGAGCTGCGGGCAGGCTGAGCACGACACGTGAGGAACCATTCTCGAGCTGCTGCTCCTGGTAGGCGTGACACATCACAGAGAGGAACATACGGTCGACACCGATGGAGGTCTCCACGTCGTAAGGCACGTAGCTCTCGTTCTTGTCGGGATCGAAGTAACGCATCTTCGTACCGCTGTATTTCTCATGCTGCGACAGGTCGTAGTTGGTGCGGCTGTGGATGCCCTCAACCTCCTTGAAGCCGAACGGCATCTTAAACTCGATGTCGGTGGCGGCATTGGCATAGAAGGCGAGCTTCTCGTGGTCGTGGAAACGATAGTTCTCATCGCCCATGCCCAGTGCCTCGTGCCAGGCCAGACGAGCTTTCTTCCAATACTCGAACCAGCGCATCTCAGTACCGGGCTGGCAGAAGAACTGCATCTCCATCTGTTCAAACTCACGCATGCGGAACACGAACTGGCGGGCTACGATCTCATTGCGGAAGGCCTTACCAATCTGTGCAATACCAAAAGGCAGCTTCTGACGGGTGGTGCGCTGCACGTTGAGGAAGTTGACAAAGATACCCTGTGCGGTCTCCGGGCGGAGGTATATCTTATTGGTGGCACCGGCGGTAGAACCGATCTCGGTGGAGAACATCAGGTTGAACTGACGCACGTCGGTCCAGTTCTTTGTACCGCTGATAGGATCTACGATACCCTCGTCGAGGATGATTTGCTTGAGCTCATCGAGGTCGGGACCTTGCATGGCCTTGGTATAACGCTCGTGAAGGGCGTCGCGCTTCTGCTGGTGCTCGAGCACACGGGGATTGGTGGCACGGAACTTAGCCTCGTCGAAGGCTTCGCCGAACTTCTTGGCGGCTTTCTTCACCTCCTTGTCGATCTTCTCATCATATTTGGCAATCTGGTCCTCGATGAGGTTGTCGGCACGATAGCGCTTCTTGGAGTCGCGGTTGTCGATGAGGGGGTCGTTGAAAGCATCGACGTGGCCACTGGCTTTCCACACAGTGGGATTCATGAAGATGGCGGCATCAATGCCCACAATGTTGTTGTGGAGCAACACCATGGAGTCCCACCAGTATTTCTTAATATTATTCTTCAGTTCCACACCATTGGGTCCGTAATCATAGACAGCGGCAAGGCCGTCGGGATAGATCTCAGAACTGGGGAATACGAAACCGTATTCCTTACAGTGGCTCACAATCTTCTTGAATACATCTTCTGCCATTTTCTTATAAAAGCTTATTGTGTTTAAATATGATAAGTGCAAAGGTACAGTATTTTATTAAAATAAAGCAGATAGTGAGCGTTAAATAAAGCAACTGCCGAAGAAATACTTCCCGCCTCAGATCAGCTCCATGCCCAGCTCATGGCATTCCTTTCGCATCTCGTCGGGCCAGATACTGGCCTGGATCTCACCGATATGGGCCTTGTGCAACATCATCATGCACAAGCGGCTTTGGCCAATGCCGCCACCAATGCTCAGCGGCAGCTTGTCATTAAGCAACTGCTGATGGAAATAGAGTTTCTCGCGGTCCTCCTTCCCTTCTATCTTCAACTGGCGCAACAGGCTTTCTTTGTCCACACGGATACCCATCGAACTCAGTTCGAAAGCACGGTCCAACGTGGGATACCAGATGAGGATGTCACCATTGAGACCCATCTTACCGTTCTCCGCTATCGTCGACCAGTCGTCGTAGTCGGGAGCACGGCCGTCGTGCTTCTTCCCGTCGGACAACTTACCGCCAATGCCTTCCACGAACACGGCACCATACTGACGGCAGATGGCATCCTCACGCTCCTTCGGTGTCTTGTCGGGATAGAGATCGAGCAGGTCCTGCGAATGGATGAAATGAATCTCCTTGGGCAGGAACGGCTTGATCTGCGGGAAGTACTCATACGTCAGGTATTCGGTACGGCGGATGGCAGAATAGATGCGACGCACCACATCCTCCAAGAAGGCCACCTTGCGCTCCTCGCGGGTGATGACGGCCTCCCAGTCCCATTGGTCAACATACAGCGAATGGAGGTTGTCCAGCTCCTCGTCGGCTCGGATGGCATTCATGTCAGTATAGATGCCAAAGCCCGGTTCAATATGGTATTCGGCCAACGTGAGTCGCTTCCATTTAGCCAGCGAATGAACGACTTCTGCCTTGGCATCACCCAAGTCCTTGATGGGGAACGTCACCGGACGCTCCACACCATTGAGATCATCGTTGATGCCCAAGCCCTTCATCACAAACAAAGGTGCCGTCACACGCGTCAGACGCAATTCGGTTGCCAAATTCTGCTGAAAGAAATCCTTAATCAGCTTAATGCCCTGCTCCGTCTGATGCTTGTCAAGCAAGGACTTGTAATGTTGCGGTCGAATGATTTTGCTCATATTTTATCTGCTTATAGATTTTTCATTATGCTACGGTCTTGTCTGCGAGCCAACTCACAGATTGCAATGCAAAGTTATAATTAAATATCAATTCGTGCAATGTTTTGACCATTTATTTTATCTTTTGTCATCGATTTGACCATAGACAGTAATAAACTTGTCAGTCATCCCCCTTTGTTTGTCAATCGACCCATATCTACAGTCTATCCATAAGAAAACCATGATTTTTAGAGTCTTTCTCGCTTTTTATTGTTAACTTTGCAGAAAACATCCTTCAGAAGAATTCATATATAATGGACGACGACAAGACAAAAGACAACGAACAACATATCAACGACCCTGAGGTCAACCAGCCCGGCAATGCGCCGGAGGACGACGAACTCACGGAGGACACGCATTCTGACTACCGTCCTGCCGACCGCTTCGACGCCTCCGCCGTGCACCATCTCTCGGGAATGTATAAGAACTGGTTTCTTGACTATGCTTCTTATGTGATTCTCGAACGTGCCGTGCCGAGCATTGAGGACGGACTGAAGCCGGTACAGCGCCGTATTCTGCACACGATGAAGCGCATGGACGACGGCCGCTACAACAAGGTGGCCAACATTGTGGGTGAGACGATGAAGTTTCACCCACACGGCGACGCGTCCATCGGCGACGCGCTGGTGCAGCTCGGACAGAAGGATCTGCTCATCGACACTCAGGGCAACTGGGGCAACATCCTTACGGGCGACCGTGCAGCCGCGCCCCGATACATCGAGGCCAGACTGTCGAAGTTTGCCCTGGAGACGCTCTTCAACCCGAAGACCACCGAATGGCAGTTGTCCTACGACGGCCGCAACAAAGAGCCGATCACCCTGCCGGCGAAGTTCCCGCTGCTGCTGGCACAGGGCGCCGACGGCATCGCTGTAGGACTGTCGTCGAAGGTGTTGCCACATAACTTCAACGAGATCTGCGACGCTGCCATCCACTACCTCCGGGGAGAGGAATTCCACCTCTACCCCGACTTCCCCACCGGCGGCGCCATCGACGTATCGAAATACAACGACGGACAGCGCGGTGGCGTGGTGCGCGTACGCGCAAAGATAGAGAAGCTCGATGCCAAGACACTCGTCATCCGTGAGGTGCCGTTCACCAAGACAGCCGCCACGCTTGAGGACTCCATCACAAAAGCCATCGAGAAGGGAAAAATAAAGGCCCGCAAGGTGATCGACATGACAGCACGACAGGTGGAGATACAGGTGCTGCTGGCACCGGGCGTATCGTCCGACAAGACCATCGACGCGCTCTATGCCTTCACCGACTGCGAGATCAACATCTCACCCAACTGCTGTGTCATCGAGGGCGACAAGCCGCAGTTCCTCACCGTGAGCGACGTGCTGCGCCACTCCACCGACCGCACGATGGGACTGCTGCGCAAGGAACTGCTCATCCGAAAGGGTGAACTGCAGGAGCAGCTTTTCTTCGCCTCGCTGGAGCGTATCTTCATCGAGGAACGCATGTACAAGGAGAAGGATTTTGAGCAGGCACCCAACCAAAAAGCGGTGCTGGCCTTCCTCGACAAGGAGTTCACTCCGTATAAGGAGCAGATGCTGCGCCCCATCACCGACGACGACTACCTGCGGCTGCTGGAGATTAAGATGCAGCGCATCCTCAAATATAATAAGGATAAGGCCGACCAGCTCATGGCCAAGATCAAACGGGAGATCAAAGGCATCGACCACGACCTGGCCCACATGACCGACGTGACGGTGGCCTGGTTTGAACATCTCAAAGAGACCTACGGTAAGGACCATCCGCGTCTGACCGAAGTGCGCTCGTTCGACACCATCGAGGCCACAAAGGTGGTAGAAGCCAACGAGAAGCTCTACATCAACCGGAAAGACGGCTTCATCGGTACCAGTCTGAAGAAGGATGAGTTCGTATGCAACTGCTCCGACATCGACGACATTATCATCTTTTATCGCGACGGCAAGTTCAAGGTAGTCAAGGTGGCCGACAAGATCTTCGTGGGTAAGAACATCCTGTGGCTGCAGGTGTTTAAGAAAAACGACACCCGCACCATCTACAACGTAGTCTACCGCGACGGTGCCAACGGACCATACTATATCAAGCGCTTCAACGTGACCGCAATGACGCGCGATCGAGTATACGACCTCACGCAGGGCACACCACAGTCGAGAGTGCTCTACTTCACGGCCAACCCCAACGGCGAGGCTGAAGTAATCAAGGTGACGCTGGATCTCGACCCCGAGAAGAAACGCCAGAACATCTTCCTCATCAAGGACTTCTCCGACGTGCTCATCAAGGGCCGCGGCGCCCGCGGCAACCTGCTCACCCGCAAGAGCATCCACCGCATCTCGCTCAAGAGCCATGGACACTCGACACTCGGCGGCAGAAAGGTGTGGTACGACCCCGACATCAAACGCCTCAACTACGAAGGACACGGACAGATGCTCGGCGAGTTCAACGACGGCGACAGCATCCTCGTGATGCTCGACAACCGAGAGGCATACTGCACCGACTTCGATCTCAACAACCACTTCGAGGACAACATCACCCGCATAGAGAAATGGAACCCGTCGAAGATATGGACCGTGCTGCTCCACGACGCTGACAACAAAGGCTTCCTTTATATAAAGCGCTTCACCATCGACGACTCGAAACGCCATGTCGACTTCGTCGGCGACAACCCTGACTCACGGCTTGTCCTGATCACCGACACCCCCTACCCTCGCCTCAAGGTGACGTTTGGCGGTGCCGATGCCGTGCGCGCCCCGTTGGAGATCGACGTCGACAGCTTTGCCATGGTCAAAGGCATCAAAGCCAAGGGCAAGCGCGTGACCACATGGCAGGTGGACAGTGTGGAAGAACTGGAACCGCTCAGACAACCGGAAGAGGACAGCAACGGCAACGACGGCAACGACAATGACGGTGCCGGGAAGCCGGAGGAAGACCTCGACCCGGACGCCGGAAAGAGTCAGCAGCAGATCATTGACGAGATGACGGGACAGCTCAACCTGTTCAACGACTAAGCGCTGTCCGACTGACGATTCATCCCAACCTTCATCAATACCTTTCACACATGGCATCGAAGACTCCACATCACGTGCGCTCACTGCTCTGCCTCTTGCTATGGGCAGTGGCCTCAGCAACACCGGCGCTGGCACAGGGTGCCGGCGACAGCACACTGGCCGTGGGCGGCAAGAGCCGGACGTATCTCATAGGGCTCACCCACACCAACATCCTCGACACCTATCTCTCACAAGAGAAGGCCAGCGGACCGGAGTTGCGCTATGTCTTCGAGAAAGAGCAACGCCGCGACTCCGCAAGAGTGAGCTTCACCTTCATGCACCAGGCTTTCATCACCAGTGCCGACACACGGGGCAACGACAACTCTATGCTCTCGGGTATGTACAACCTGAAGTTCGGATGGCACTACAACTGGTGGCCGGCTCCCGGCCTGCGCATCCGCGCCGGTGCCGTGGTCGACGCCACGCTCGGCGGACTCTACAACACGCGCAACTCCAACAACCCCGCACAGGCGAGGGCGGCCCTGGCCCTGGCTCCAGCTGCCGCCCTGGTGTGGCACTTCCGGGCAGGACGCATGCCAATGGCCATCCACTACGAGGTGACAAGCCCGCTCATCGGAGCAGCCTTCTCACCCAACTACGGACAGTCGTACTACGAGATCTTCTCACAGGGCAACTACGACCATAACATCGTGTGCACCTCACCCGGCAATGCGCTGCAACTGTTTCAGACGCTTGCCGTCGACTTCCGCCTCTGGCATACCACGTTCACCGTAGGCTATCTCGGCGACATCAGACAATGGCGTGCCAACAGCCTCAAATACCACCAATACTCCCACGGCATCGTCGTGGGCTGGCGGTTGTAACGAAGAACACATGACAGCTGCACACCCCTTGCTGCCATCAGTAACCATACAAGCAGACAACTCATGAGGAGACTATTCACTGCCATCATGCTGGCCATCCTTGCGGCATCGACCCTCGTCTCATGCATCGACACCGAGGAATATGCCGACACGCCCTCGGGCAACTTCGAGGCGCTGTGGCATATCATGGACGAGCACTACTGCTTCTTCCAGGAGAAAGGCATCGACTGGGACTCCATCCATGCCACCTATGCCCCGCGCTTCAACAATGGAATGACGGAGAGCCAGCAACTGGAAGTGCTTGGCAACATGCTGGCCGAGCTCAAGGACGGACATGTCAACCTCTTTGCCTCTTTCGACTACAGCCGCTATTGGGGCTTCCATGAGAACTATCCGGCCAACTACAGCGACTCCCTCATCCGCCGCTACCTCGGCACCGACTACCGCATTGCCAGCGGCTTGAAATACCGCATTCTTGACGACAATATCGGTTACATCCAATGCTCGACATTCCAGAATGCCTTCGGCGCCGGCAACCTCGACGACATCTTGCTCTATCTCCAGCCTTGTCTGGGCATCATCATCGACGTCAGAGACAACGGCGGCGGCATGCTCACTGCGGCCGAGACACTCGCGGGCCGCTTCACCGACAAGGAGCTCCTCGTAGGGTATATGCGCCATAAGACAGGCAAAGGGCATAACGACTTCTCCTGCCTGGAGGAGCAGTGGCTCAAACCCGCCAAGGGAGTGAGATGGCACAAGCCCGTCGTCGTCATCACCAACCGCAGCGTCTTCTCCGCTGCCAACGAGTTTGTGAAATACATGCGCTGCTGCCCCAACGTCACCATTGTAGGCGACAACACCGGCGGAGGCGCCGGACTGCCGTTCTCCTCCGAGCTGCCCAACGGCTGGAGCATCCGCTTCTCCGCATGCCCAATGTACGATCGCAACCAGCAGTCGACCGAGGATGGCATGAAACCCGACATCAACGTACAGATGAGCACCTACGACTTCTATCGTAACAAAGATACCATCATAGAAGCCGCACGTAGCTATATCAAAAACCTATAGACCAATAAAATGAATGTTTTAGCTCCTATCATTGCAGAGCGTACGGCCATCCGACTGGAGCAAGTCGACGCCACGCTCGACCTGCTCGACGCAGGCTGTACCATTCCCTTCATCAGCCGTTACCGCAAGGAAGCTACGGGCAACCTCAATGAGGTGCAAGTGGCTGCCATCAACGACCTCTACGAAAAACTCAAAGAACTGCAGCGCCGCAAGGAGACGATGATCAAGACCATCGAAGCACAGGACAAACTGACCGACGACCTGCGCAAGCGCATCGACGACTGTTGGAATGCCACCGAGCTGGAGGACATCTACATGCCCTTCAAGCCCCGTCGCCGCACCCGCGCCCAGGTGGCGCGTGAGCAGGGACTGGAGCCGTTGGCCACCATCATCCGTCTGCAACGCGAGCCTCATCCGGAGTCGACAGCCCAGCGCTTCGTCAAAAGCGACGTGGCCGATGCCGCAGCTGCCATCAAGGGCGCTCAGGACATCATCGCCGAGGACGTGAGCATGGATGAGGGCACACGACAGACCGTAAGGAAAGCATTCCGGCGCGAGGCCGTCATCATGTCGCGCGTCATACCTAAGAAGAAAGACGACGAGGATGCACAGAAATACTCCGATTACTTCTCCTTCAGCGAGGAGTTGCGCCGCTGTTCCTCCCACCGCCTGCTGGCCCTGCGCCGTGGCGAGGCCGAGGGTTTCCTCAGGGTGAGCATCACCATCGATGACGACGCGTGTATCGGTCACCTCAAGCGTTACTACGTGCATGGCTTCGGGGCCTGTCAGACTCTGATGGGCGAGGCCGTGGAAGATAGCTACAAGCGACTCATCTGTCCGTCCATCGAAAACGAGTTTGCCGCACTGAGCAAAGAGAAAGCCGACGACGAGGCCATCAACGTGTTCAAGGAGAACCTGCGGCAGCTGCTCCTCGCCCCGCCACTGGGACAGAAGCGGGTGATGGGTGTCGACCCGGGTATTCGCACCGGCTGTAAGGTGGTGGTGCTCGATGCCCAGGGCAACCTGCTCTACCACACGGTCTGCCCTTACATGAAAGCACCCGACGGCAAGGGCGGTCCCTACGCATCCATCGCCCGACAATGGAAGGTGGAGGCCATCGCCTGTGGCAACGGCACGGGCTCGCGTGAGACGTCCGACGTACTACAGCAGGTGGATGGCATCCCGGTGTATGTGGTCAGCGAAGATGGAGCAAGCATCTACTCGGCTTCTGAGGTGGCACGTGAGGAGTTCCCCCATGAAGACGTGACCGTGCGCGGTGCCGTGAGCATTGGCCGACGGCTCATGGACCCGCTGGCCGAACTGGTGAAGATCGACCCGAAGAGCATCGGCGTGGGACAGTATCAGCACGATGTCGACCAGACGAAACTCAAGCACAGCCTCGACCAAACCGTGGAGCTCTGTGTCAACGCCGTCGGCGTCAATGTCAACACGGCTTCGAAGAACCTGCTGACCTACGTCAGCGGTCTCGGCCCCACGCTGGCGCAGAACATTGTAGACTACCGGCGGGAGAATGGTGCGTTCACGTCGCGTGCCCAACTGAAAAAGGTGCCGCGTCTCGGTCCTGCAGCCTTCACGCAGTGCGCCGGCTTCTTGCGCATCCCGGGAGCGAAGAACCCGCTCGATGCCAGTGCGGTGCACCCCGAGAGCTACGACATCGTGGAGCACATGGCCAAGGACTGCGGTTGTACGGTATCGGACCTGATGAAGGATGCTGCTACACGTAGTAAGATAGACCTCAAGCGCTATGTCACCAAGACGGTAGGCATGCCCACGCTCACCGACATCATGAAAGAACTGGAGAAGCCTGGTCGCGACCCACGCCAACAGGTGGAAACCTTCGAGTTCGACCCACGCGTACATACCCCCGAAGATCTCGTGGCGGGCATGGAACTGCCGGGCATCGTGACCAACATCACCGACTTCGGTGCCTTCGTCGACGTAGGCGTCCATCAGGACGGCCTGGTGCACATCTCACAACTGGCCGACCGCTTCGTCAAGAATCCCAACGACGTGGTGAAACTGCATCAGCACGTGATGGTGAAGGTGATCGAGGTGGACCGCCGGCGCCACCGCATCTCCCTGACGATGAAGGGAGTCAAGCAAGGATAGGGAATTCACATTAAAGTCCGATGCATGACATGAGGATGACAGCAAGGTACATGAGCGAGGGCGCTTGTGCACCTTGCTATCTATCTACTATCATTGCATTAGCCGGCTTTTCAGCAAGTAGCGAGCGAAAGACTTTTTTAATGCAATGAAACGGCTTTCGTGGTTTTGATGGTTAGCATCATTCGACGGTCTGGCCATAACTGAAGGAACTATTTAAAGCCAAAATGAAAAAAAACGAGCGAAAAGTTTGGCGGGGAAATAAAATAGTCGTAACTTTGCATTCGCAAATCAGAAATATGATCTGATTGGCGTGTGAGAACAAAATCTTATCGGGCGTTTAGCTCAGTTCGCTTAGACATCAGCCTTACAAGCAGACAAGAGCGGACAGCGGTTCGAGAAAAATCTTATCGGGCGTTTAGCTCAGTTCGCTTAGGCATCAGCCTTACAAGCAGACAAGAGCGGACAGCGGTTCGAGAAAAATCTTATCGGGCGTTTAGCTCAGTTCGCTTAGGCATCAGCCTTACAAGCAGACAAGAGCGGACAGCGGTTCGAGAAAAATCTTATCGGGCGTTTAGCTCAGTTGGTTTAGAGCATCTGCCTTACAAGCAGAGGGTCGGCGGTTCGAATCCGTCAACGCCCACAGGGGTGTTCCCCGTGGTCCTTCGGGGCTGCGGGGATTTTTGCATTTTTAACCATCTTATTCGAACAATCTTCTTGCCAATACCGAAAGAATTAGTAACTTTGCACGTGCAAGTTAGAGACCGACAATTAAGTTAAGTAAGGAAATCAACATATCAGATAATACGTATTATATAAGAAGTTTTATGGAACTCGATGCATTGACTGCCATTTCGCCTATTGATGGTCGTTATCGTAGTAAGACTCAGGCACTGGCCGATTATTTTTCAGAGTATGCCTTAATAAGATACCGCGTACGAGTAGAAATTGAGTATTTCATTACTCTTTGCGAGTTGCCCTTGCCGCAGTTGAAAGACTTCGACCACAGCAAGTTCGAGACCCTGCGCGACATCTACCGCCACTTCAACGAAACAGAAGCACAGCGTGTAAAAGACATTGAGAAAGTCACCAACCACGACGTAAAGGCCGTGGAGTATTTCATCAAGGAGGAGTTTGACAAGATCGGTGGCCTTGAGGCTTATAAGGAATTCATCCACTTCGGCCTTACTTCGCAGGACATCAACAACACCTCCGTACCCCTTGCCTTAAAGGAGGCTCTTCACAACGTGTTCTACCCCAAAGTGGAAGAGCTCATTGCACAGTTGCAGCAATACGCCGACGAGTGGAAAGATGTGCCTATGCTCGCCAAGACCCACGGTCAGCCCGCTTCCCCCACCCGCTTGGGCAAGGAAATCATGGTGTACGTATACCGTCTCACCGAGCAGCTCAACACCCTGAAGGCATGCAAAATCACCGCAAAGTTCGGTGGAGCCACCGGCAACTTCAATGCCCACCACGTGGCCTACCCCACCTACGACTGGAAAGCATTCGGCAACCGCTTCGTCAAAGAGAAACTCGGACTCGAGCGTGAGCAGTGGACCACACAGATCAGCAACTATGACTATCTGGCCGCTATCTTCGATGGCATTCGCCGCATCAACACCATCATCATCGACCTCGACCGCGACTTCTGGATGTACATCTCCATGGATTACTTCAAGCAGAAGATCAAAGCCGGCGAGGTAGGCTCCAGCGCCATGCCTCATAAGGTCAACCCCATTGACTACGAAAACAGCGAGGGCAACCTCGGCATGGCCAACGCCGTGCTCACATTTCTCTCCACCAAACTGCCCATCAGCCGTTTGCAGCGCGACCTGACCGACTCTACCGTGCTCCGCAACATCGGTGTGCCCTTGGGTCACAGCATCATCGCCATAGCAAGCACGCTGAAGGGACTGCGCAAGCTCATCTTGCACAAAGAGAAGATAGAAGAGGACCTCGACAACACATGGGCCGTGGTAGCCGAGGCCATACAGACCATCCTCCGCCGCGAAGGCTACCCACATCCTTACGAGGCTCTGAAAGCGCTTACGCGCACCAACAAGACCATGACAGAGGAGACCATCCACGACTTCATCAAGACGCTCAACGTCAGCGACAGCGTCAAGCAGGAGCTCATGGCCATCACGCCGCATAACTACACCGGCATGTAAACACAATAACATTATATAAATAATACATAACACATTACAAAGTACAATTATCATTCACAGGCCGAGAGGCTCACAACAAATTATTATTAACCCCAAGTTCAATAGACAAAGTACACGATTATGACAGAAGAATTAGAAAACAGCCAGGAGACACAGCAGGCCCCCAAGCAAGAAGAAAGCCGTGAAGGCTATACTCGTCAGGGTGGCTATCAGAAGGATTATCATCCAAGCACCGGACGTACTCAACGTCCACGTATTCACACACAGCGCACCTTCCAAGCCGACCATGCCAATGCGCCCAAGCAAGAAGATGGCGGATTCCGTCCCGCAGGCTTTGGCTCTGCATTAGGCAGCTCGCAGGACCACGCTCCCCGCACCTATCAGCAGGGCGGCTACCAGCAGCGTCCCCGCTACAACAGCAATCAGGATGGCAACGGTTATCAGCAACGTCCCCGTTACAATTACAACCAAGACGGCAACAGCTATAACCCACAGCAGGGACAAGGCGGTTACCGTCCGCAGGGACAGGGTGGCTACCGTCCGCAGGGACAGGGTGGCTATCGTCCGCAGGGGCAGGGTGGCTACCGTCCGCAGGGACAGGGTGGCTACCGTCCGCAGGGACAAGGTGGCTATCGTCCGCAAGGACAAGGTGGCTATCGTCCGCAGGGGCAGGGCGGCTATCGTCCACGCCCACAAGGACAAGGTGGCTACAAACGTCCGCAGGGGCAGGGTGGCTACGGTCGTCCTCAGCAGGGTGGCTACCATCAGCAGCGCCAAGGCGGCTACAACCGTCAGGGCTATGATCCAAACGCAAAGTACAGCTTCAAGAAGCGTATCGAATATAAGGAAGAGCACGTCGATCCGAACGAGCCCATCCGTCTGAACAAGTATCTCGCCAATGCCGGTGTATGCTCTCGTCGTGAGGCTGATGAGTACATCCAGAAGGGTGAGGTGACCGTCAACGGACAGGTGGTGACCGAACTGGGCACAAAGGTGAAGCGCTCCGATGAGGTGAAGTTCCACGACCAGCCGGTGACCATTGAGAAGAAGGTATACATCCTGCTCAACAAGCCTAAGGACTGCGTGACCACAAGCGACGATCCCCAACAGCGCAAGACCGTGATGGACATTGTGAAGGACGCCTGCCCCGAGCGCATCTATCCCGTGGGACGTCTCGACCGCAACACCACCGGCGTACTGTTGCTCACCAACGACGGCGAGCTGGCCAGCAAGCTGACGCATCCTAAGTTCCTGAAGAAGAAGGTGTATCACGTATTCCTCGACAAGAACGTGGCAGTTGAAGACCTGCAGAAGATTGCCGACGGCATTGAGCTGGAGGATGGTGAGGTGCATGCCGACGCCATTGAATACGCCGACGAGAGCGACCACAGCCAGGTGGGCATTGAGATCCACAGCGGCAAGAACCGTATTGTGCGTCGTATCTTCGAGCACCTCGGCTACCACGTGGTCAAGCTCGACCGTGTGCAGTTTGCCGGACTCACCAAAAAGAACCTCCGTCGTGGTGACTGGCGCTTCCTCACAGAGCAGGAAGTGGAAATGCTGCGCAGTGGCATGTTTGAATAATAGCATTTGAATAATAATAATGAGCAGTAGAACAAGAATCATCGATGCACTTGCCTGCACCGATTATGGAAAGGAAATTACCGTAAAGGGTTGGGTGCGGTCGCACCGCTCCAGCAAGGCTGTCGATTTCATTGCTTTGAACGACGGCTCAACGATTAAGAACATACAGATCGTCGTCGATCCTGCCAAGGTTGACGCCGACATGCTGAAGAGCATCACTACGGGTGCCTGCATCCGTGCCACCGGCAAACTCGTAGAGAGCCAGGGCAGCGGACAGACCGTAGAGATCCAAAACCCCGACATCGAGGTGTATGGCCTGTGTCCCAGTGACTACCCCATGCAGAAGAAGGGTCAGAGCTTTGAGTACATGCGCCAGTATGCTCACATGCGTCTGCGCACCAACACGTTCGGCGCTGTGTTCCGCATCCGTCATAACATGGCCATCGCCATTCACAAGTACTTCCACGAGCATGGTTTCTATTACTTCAACACCCCGCTCATCACGGCCAGCGATGCCGAGGGAGCCGGTGAGATGTTCCAGGTGACAACGCTCGACCTCGACCGTGTCGCCAAGAGCGGCAAGGTGGAGTACGACAAGGACTTCTTTGGCAAGAAGACCAACCTCACGGTGTCGGGACAGTTGGAAGGCGAGCTCGGAGCCACGGCCTTAGGTGCCATCTACACGTTTGGTCCTACTTTCCGTGCAGAGAACAGCAACACGCCGCGTCACTTGGCCGAGTTCTGGATGATCGAACCGGAGGTGGCCTTCATGGACAAGGACGAACTGATGGATCTTGAGGAAGACTTCATCAAGTACTGTGTGCAATGGGCCTTAGACAACTGCAAGGACGACCTCGAGTTCCTCAACAAGATGATTGACAAGACGCTCATCCAGACCCTGGAGAGCGTGGTCAAGGAAGACTTTGTACGTCTGCCCTATACCGAGGGCTTCAACATCCTGAAGAAGGCAGCTGAGGACGGTCATAAGTTCGAGTTCCCCGTCACCGAATGGGGCATGGACCTGGCCAGTGAGCATGAGCGCTATCTCGTAGAGCAGCACTTCAAGCGTCCGGTCATCATGACCGATTATCCTACCGAGATCAAGGCGTTCTACATGAAGAAGAACTCCGACGGCAAGACCATGCAGGGCACCGACGTGCTGTTCCCGCGCATCGGAGAGATCATCGGTGGTTCTGTGCGTGAGGAGAACTACCAGAAGCTGCTCGACGAGATTGAGCGCCGCAACATGAAGGAGTCCACTTACAGCTGGTACCTCGATACCCGTAAGTACGGATCGTGCCCCCATGCCGGCTTCGGCCTTGGCTTCGAGCGCCTCATCCTCTTCGTGACGGGTATGCAGAACATCCGCGACGTCATCCCCTTCCCACGTACCCCGAAGAACGCTGAGTTCTAAACCAAGCATTTCATTTTTAAAGCTGTAAATATGTAAAGCCTGTTGCTGACCACAAGATCAGTAGCAGGCTTTCTTTGTGGTGTTACCTTACCTTGATTATGTATCTTGTGACCTACAGTGCAGAATCTCTCGCCAAGTGCTTCACATTGTGAAGAGAAAACGCTAACTTTGTATTGTTTATTCAAAAAGATTGATTCATCACATGAGATTTGCATTGTTTATATTTCTTCTGCTGCCCCTTGCCGGGCAGGCATACGTATCTCTGCGCACATGGCAGTTGCTGCCCGTCCTTCCGGCGCTCCGTATTTCCGTCGTGTCACTGATGGCTTTATGCTTCGTGCTGTTCATCATCGCAATGTCGGGTGTGATAGACCGCTGGCCCATGCCATTGGCCACCTTTACCTATGAGGTGGGCACGTCGTGGCTGATGATTCTGCTGTACCTCTTCATCATCTTTCTGCTGGCGGATGTGCTGCGGCTGTGCCATGTATTGCCTGCCAGTTGGATGCATGCCAACGCACGCACCGCGGCCGGTCTCTTTGTGGGCATGGCGGCGCTGTTCACCTACGCCTACTTCCATTACAACGACAAGAAGCGTGTGGAGACGACGGTAAAGACAGAAAAGACGGTGGGACGCCCTCTGAAGTTCGTGCTCGTCAGCGACCTGCATCTCGGCTATCACAACCGCCGGGCTGACCTGCACCAGTGGCTGGTGAAGATCAAAGCCGAGAACCCTGATGCCATTCTCATCGGTGGTGACCTCATCGACGGCAGCTACCGTCCCGTGGCCGAGGAGCACATGGCCGACGAGTTCCGGACGCTGGACATCCCCGTCTTCGCCTGTCTGGGCAACCACGACTACTACACGGGTCTCAACAACGAGGAACAGTTCTGCCGCAAGGCTGGCATCATCATGCTGAGAGACCGCTCGCTGTTTCTGAATGGGATTGGCAATGTCACCATCGTGGGACGTGACGACCGCACCAACCTCCGACGCAAGTCGTTGGCAGAGATAATGAAGGGAGTGGACAAGAGCCGTTTCCTTTTGGAGCTTGACCATCAGCCTTACCACTTAGAGGAAGCAGAGCAGAACGGCATCGACTTCGAGTTTGCCGGCCACACCCATCACGGACAGGTATGGCCGCTCAACTGGATCACCGATGCCATCTATGAGGATGCCTTTGGACAACTCGCCAAAGGCAAGACGCGCTACTACGTCAGCTCCGGCATAGGTATTTGGGGTGGTAAGTTCCGTATCGGCACGCAGTCGGAATACCTGGTGCTGAACATTAAAAATAAATGGGCGCAATAATACCCGCCCTCATCCTGAACAAACGGAATAAACCTAAAGGACGGATACCCGCGTCACCCTGAATAAATGGATGAGACATGGATATCCGTCCTTTTTTATCTTTATGCTTTCGTAGGCTCCATGTGAATGTTGATGAGCGTGTCCTTGCCATAGGTCAGTCGCAGGCGGTGCTCAATGTTGGTGGCATGCTCATGAGCTACATAGAGCGGAGTGTCGGGCGGCATTCGCAAATGCATATCAATGGCGATGCGGTTGCCAATGCGGCGGGTGCGCAGGTCATGCACCTCACTCACCGTAGGCTCCTCCTCGGCGAGCTGTACGATATGGTTCTCAATATCGTCGGACAAGCTCACCTCCAACAGTTCCTGTACAGCCTCATGAACCATCTTACAGGCAGTTCTCAAGATGAAGACGCTCACCACGATGGCAGCCAACGGGTCGAGGACCGTCCAGCGGTCGCCCAACACGATGGCGCCACCGATGCCGACAGCTGTACCAATGGAAGACATGGCGTCGGAACGATGATGCCAGGCATTGGCAATGACCGCCTGCGAGTTATACTTCCGGCCCACACGCACCGTGAACTGATAGCACCATTCCTTCAGAACGATGCTCAACAAGGCAGCCATCAGCGCGATGGTACCAGGACGGGGTAATGTCTGACCGTTGAGGTTCTGCCACACCTTCCACACGCCATTGTAACAGATCATCACACCCACGCAGAACAGCGCGATGCCGATGATGGCGGTTGCCAGCGTCTCGTATTTGCCATGCCCAAAGTCATGGTCCTTGTCAATGGGCCGGCTGCTGAGCCGGACAAAGATAAGCACCATGATGTCGGTCAGAAAGTCAGACAGTGAATGCACGGCGTCGGCAATCATGGCTGCCGACCCGCCGAGGATACCTGCAATAAACTTAAAAACAAGCAGCACCGTGTTGACGGCACTGCCATAGATGGTAACGCGATAGATGTCGCGTTCCCTTTTCTTTGAATCAACGTCCATAATACGTATATTGTAATGAACTATATGTTTACACCAGACTAATCCCAGTTTCTTCGATGCGGATGAGCCGTCGTTTGTAGAGGTCGCCGATGGCTCGTTTGTAGGTCTTCTTGCTAACCTGGAACATGCGTTTGATGTCCTCTGCATCACTCTTGTCGCCAAGATCGCAGTGTCCCCCATTGTCCTTTAGCCACTGCAGGAGCATCTCGGCGAAGTCCACGGTCTGCTGCCGGCCAGTAGGCTGCAGCGTGACGTCGACCTTTCCGTCGGGTCTCACAAGTTGCACGTAGCCCTCCAGACGGTCGCCGGTGTGAACATAACGGAAGATCTGGTCGGTATAGACCAGACCGCCGTAGTGGTTGTCAATGATGACCTTGAAGCCGAGGTCGGTCTTCTGCCACACCAGCAACGCCACCTTCTGTCCGTTCTTCAGCTGACCATTGGGGTTGTCGAGCCACCGGTCTATCTTCGCTGTAGCCACGATGCGGTAGCTCTCCTCATCAATATGAAGGTAGACGATATAGCTGTCTCCTATCTCCATCTTCTTTTTCTGTTCATGGAACGGGCAGAACACGTCTTTCATCACGCCCCAGTCGAGGAAGGCACCGTATTCGTTGACCCATGTGCACTTCAGATAGGCGAAATCGCCCACCTTTGCCAGCGGCGTCTCCGTGGTGGCGATGAGACGTTCCTCAGCATCGAGGTAGACGAAGCACTGCACGTCGTCGCCCACCTTCGTACCTTCCGGCACATATTTCTGCGGCATGAGAATGTCACCTTCCTTCCCACCGTCGAGATACACGCCAAACGTCTCCTTGCCGCCGAAGGCATGTGGGTTGGGGCGTTGCGCCATACGGGTCACCTTCAGCGTGTTGTAGTCTCCAAGCTTTATCATATTACTTCTGTTGGGTTATCAGTGATAGCAGCGGTTTCGTCGGCTGTCGGTTGTGGCTGCTGAGCGTCGGCTGTTTTCGGGTCTTTTTCCTCTCGCCGTGTCTCCGTGGTGAGCAAACCGTCTTTCATGTGGATAGTGCGGTCGGTAAGGGCAGCGAGCGACTCATCGTGGGTGACGATGACGAAGGTCTGTCCGAACTGGTCGCGCAGGTCGAAGAAGAGCTGGTGCAACTCAGCCTTGTTCTTCGAGTCGAGACTTCCCGACGGCTCATCGGCGAGAATGACAGAGGGATTGTTGACGAGTGCGCGGGCGACAGCCACTCGTTGCTTCTCACCACCCGACAGCTCGTTGGGCTTATGGGAGGCACGGTCAGCCAATCCCATAAACTGCAACAGTTCCTCGGCTCGCGCCTTAGCCTCCTTACGACTCTTGCCGGCAATGAAGGCAGGAATCATGATGTTCTCAAGCGCTGTGAACTCAGGCAACAGCTGATGAAACTGAAACACAAAGCCGATATGGAGGTTGCGGAAGTCAGCCAATTTCTTTTGCGACAGCCGGCTCACGTCAATATTGTCAATCACGATGCTGCCCGTGTCAGGCTTGTCGAGCGTGCCGATAATCTGCAGCAACGTTGTCTTACCGGCACCGGAGGGGCCGACAATACTCACCACCTCGCCTTTGTCGATGTGGAGGTCGATGCCTTTCAGCACTTGTAGCTTGCCAAATGACTTGGTAATATTTTTGATGTCAATCATATTAATATGATGTTATGAATGTTTTCTGTTGAGGAAAGCACAATGCTTCTTTATCCAACGTGCCACCTCGTCGTAAGCTGACGTCTCCTCAGTGTGCTGCGACTGTGCGAACGTCATGGTCGACTTGTCGTCGCCGTACTGGTCGGGGAAGATGATGATGAGGTTCTTGCCTTTGAAGTACTTGGTCAGCTCCTCCGGCAGGCGCTCCATGGCCGACTTATAACTCACGGTGCCCTTACGTGCCGCCACCACGACGAAGAGATGGTCGTCGGCAACGGTCGAAGCCAGCTTGGGCAGCTCGTTCCAATGTGGCATGGCCACATATACCGCCCGCACATTTGGGTGTTTGTTCTGCACAAACTGGTTGATCATCTGCAGCGTGTCGACTCGGCCATTGAACTGCACGCGGCACTCGAGGTTCTCGGCGATGCGCGACAACCGTTCCAACCAGCGGTAGAAGCCCGGCTCGTACTGCGCGCGCGATGGCACGGCCACCTGGATGCGGCGCAACGTGTTGAGCGGATGATAGAGACGGGCCATGAAGATCTGACGGTTGAGACCATTGAACAGACTCTGATGAAACTGTCCCCAGAATTTAGGCGACACGTCCTCGTGCATGTGCATGCCAATGAGGATCTCCGAGGCCTGAAACTCCTTGAAGGCGTGCTTGATGCCGTTGGCGATGTTGGCCGCCACGCGCACCTGCGTCTGCAAGGGCACGTCCGAACCGGCCGCATAGCGCTGTATCTGTTCGAGGATATGAGCACCCTCCTCCTGGTTGCGACGCATGTTGGTATCGTCGTACACCACATTCAGCGCTACGATGGGCCGGTGCAACTTAGGGTTGCGGGCCATGATGGCGATGCTCATCAGACGGGTGGCGTATTCCTTGTACTTCACGGGTACGAGAATTTTCTCGTCATCGTCGACCATGCTCTCCGACGGCAGTTGCTTGTCGCGCAGCGTGATGACCCGTGCAGCCCAGTCGGTGACCACCGAAGAGATGATGCACGTAAAGAGGATCATGATGACGATGCCGTTGAGCATACTCTCGCTCACCAATGGCCGGCCGCTGCCCGACCTTAGTCCCATGCCCACGATGACCATGGCAATGGCACCGGCAGCGTGGGCAGACGTCAGGCCGAACATCATATGTCCCGACGTACGGGGCAAGCGAAAGAGAGATGCCGACAAATAGGCGGCCAGGGCCTTACCTAAAGTGCCGAAGACGACCATGCAGGCCACCACCCACAGTATACTGCCACCCTCAAAGAGCAGCCGCACATTGATGAGCATGCCGACACCAATGAGGAAGTATGGGATGAAGATGGCATTGCCGATGAACTCGATGCGGTTCATCAACGGTGACACATGCGGAATGTAACGGTTGAGCACCAATCCGGCAAAGAAAGCGCCGAAGATGCCTTCCAGTCCCACCAGTTCAGCCAGGGCGGCACTCAGGAAGAGGATGGCCAGCACGAAGATGAACTGCATCACCGCATCACTGTACCGGCGAAGGAAGCAACGGGATGCCCGTGGCACGACGATGATCATCAGCGCCACATAAAGCATGGCTTTGCCGATGAACAACAGCCAGAACCACACACTCGCATGACCACCGGCGGAGGCCACGATCATAGCCAGTACGATGAGGGCCAGCAACAAGCTGATCATCGTCGAACCCACGCTCAGCGTCACACTCGGCTTCTGTTGCAGGCCATAGCGCGCCACGATGGGATAGGACACGAGGGTATTGGAAGCCATGATACACCCCAGCAGCAAGGCGGCTATCGGAGTGTAGCTGAGCAGCGTCATACCCATGAAATAACTCAGCACAAACGGAATGGCAAAGGTGAGCAGACCGAAGATGAGCGTACGCCATTTGTTGCGGCGCAGTCCTTCCATGTCCATCTCAAGCGAGGCCAGGAACATGATGTAGTAGAGGCCCACCCTTCCGAACAACTCGAAGCTGGCGTCACGCGTCAGTATGTTGAAGCCATACTTACCCACAGCCACACCCGCCAGCACCATGCCGATGATATGGGGGATGCGAAGCTTGCCCATGATGATGGGTGCCAGCAGAATGATGAGCAGCACCACGAAGAAGATGAGCGTGGGGTCGGTGATGGGAAAGTAACTGTACAGATGGGCCATGCCTGTGTATTCCGTTAGATGTTGTCTGCATGCAGCCAGGCCCTGGGGTGCAAGACCGGCTATCAACTGCAAATTTACAGTATCTTTTTATAAAAGCGGCCGTGTGGCGATGAAAAAATTAGATTTTCTGCAGTTCTATCTCCGAATTAATGCTTAAATTTGCGATGTCAAGAGTTATTGAGACAAATATCGGGATGACAACCTGTCTGTATTGCACTGCCGGGACGGGCGACACCCTCCAAGACTATTCATAGCTTCAGGAAAGATAAACAATAATAAGGCGGTGCGATGATATGACTTATGAAGAAACAATTACTTTTACTGGTCCTGCTACTGGTACAACTCCTCACCCTGCAGGCTGCCGACTCCACGAAGGTTGACACGCTGCGTCACCAAGTCTTGCTCAGCACGTCGAAGGGCGACATCGTCGTCGAGCTGTACAACGAGACACCCCTTCATCGCGACAACTTCCTCAAGCTCGTACGAAAAGGCTATTACAACGGCATCCTGTGGCATCGCGTCATTGCCAATTTCATGATTCAGACCGGCGACTCCACCACACGACACGCCAAGCCCGGCGAGTCGGTCGGTGAGTATGACCTGAACTATACCATTCCCGCTGAGTTCCGCTTCCCACAGTACTACCACAAGCGGGGTGCGCTGGCCGCTGCCCGCCAGGGCGACGCCGAGAATCCCAAGCGAGCCTCATCGGCTGCCCAATTCTACATTGTCTGGGGCGACACCTACTCGAGCAAGCAGCTCGATAACGTGCAGGCGAAACTCGACGAGAGGACGGGCGGCACGGTGAAGATGACACCGGAGATACGCGACTGCTACCGTCAGATTGGCGGCACCCCCCACCTCGATGGCATGTACACGGTGTTTGGTCAGGTCATCAAGGGCCTCGACGTCGTCGACGCCATCGACCATGTGCAGACCGACGACTACGACCGTCCGATCGACGACGTGCGCATCCTGAAAGCTACAGTATTGAAATAATATGGAAAAGCATGAGAAAGGGCGGCTCCCCACCATTGGGAACCGCCCTTTCCTTCTATGCTCACTATCTGTCTCAAATTTTTCTTCTCAAATTTTTCTTCACTTTCATTCTGTTCTTTACGTCTCTCCTTGCGCAAACGATTCTTGCGCATTCGTGCGTCTAATCCATAGGCTGGTTGTCATTCATCCATTTGACAGCTAAAAGCATCGCAGCCATTACGCACATTGTTGTCATGTTTAGCATAAGCATTGTTCACTCCTTTCTTTTTGTTGTCCTGAACACTAATGTTGTTTTATGTGCCTCATGAATGTCCTCTCATCAATAATTCTCATCAAGGCTGTAGTCTGTTGCTTTCTCTTTTTCTGGTGCAAAGATAGGATGAAATCACAAACGTTGTTCTCCGTCCACCCTACTTTCTGCTGCTTTTTAGCATATTTTTGACATTAATCAAGTCGTGTGTACGTACACATCTTTAAAAACATGCCTCATACGTTAAAAAAGAAGTGCAGAAGTGTTTTGAAGTTCGGAAGTACAGAAGTCCGGAAGTCCAGTCAATTGTCTCTTGGACGTAGCTGTTATCAGCATGTGTAATGACTGGACTTCCGGACTTCTGGACTTCCGAACTTCAAAAATACTTCCGATTACGCCCCCAACATCTCTTGACTTCGCCAATGCGTCACCCTATTTGAGGAAAATAGTCTTGCACGGACTTTCGCTCCCAATGGAGCTCTGGGTCTAAAGCTGACGGGATAACCTGCGAGCAAGCTCGCAGGCTATTCCGTCAGCTTTAGTCCCACCCCTACGGGGTCGGTGCCCGTCCATGACGAAAATCGCTTCGCGTAAAATTGCACCTACGGTGCATAAAATATAAATGTCTGTAAGGAATAAGTGACAAGTAGGTCACGCAACGGCTTTCATGCCGCATTATTTTATGCCCGAAGGGCAATTTTACGCGAAGCGATTTTTGTCAGTGACAGGCTCACACCTATGGTGTTGTTCTGACGCAATGGGGTTGCCGGCGAGCTTGCTCGTTAGGCGACCCCATTGCGACAGAACAATAGCTCCATTGGGAGCGGAAGCCTGTCAGTGACTATTTTCTTTTCCATTGGCTAAGTGTCTGACTATGCGTCACCCTAAATTACCTAAAATACTTAATAACTGATTGATAATCAATCTTGGTAATTTGTTTGTACAAAAATGTGACGAAGTCAAGAAAAGAGGTTCAGAAGTACAGAAGTCCGGAAGTCCGGTCAATTGTCTCTTGGACGTAGCTGTTATCAGCATGTGTAATGACTGGACTTCCGGACTTCTGGACTTCTGGACTTCAATATACTTCCCTAACCGTTGCTACGCCCCCAGCATCTGTTCGATATCTTTCTGTTTGAGGATGCACAGCACCGACTTGCCGTCGGGCGTATAGTTGACGTTCTCACATAGGAAGAGGCTGTTGATGATCTTCTCCATCTCATCATTGCCCAGCACCTGACCATAGGGAATGGCGGCAGCACGGGCCAGGCTCAGTGCCAGTGTCTCATGCACCTGACTGACGGCCGAGGAAGGCTCATTCTTCGCATCAGCCAGCATGTCGTGCAACAACCCGGGAATGTCGATGCCATCAAAGCCCTCGGGGATGGCATTCACCGAATACGTGGCACCACCCAACGAAGTCAGTTCAAAACCCATCTCCGACACGTCGTCTTTGAGTTGGCTGAGCGTCACGATCTCCTGCGCCGACAGCTCCACTGTCTGTGGGAACAGCACTTTCTGCGAATGCATCTTGCGGGCACCCAAGCGCTGGAGGTACTGCTCATAGAGGATGCGCACGTGAGCACGATGCTGGTCAATGATCATCAGACCGGACTTGACTGCGGTCATGATGTAGCGCCCCTTGTACTGGTAATGCACCGGCGACTTCTCTTCAATCAGCGGGTCGTCGTCATCGTCCTGTTGGGCAGGGAAGAGCACCGTATGAACGGGCTCTGAAGGCTTCTCGTCCAGACCGCTGTAGAGTTGTTCCCATTGGTCGGGCACTTTCTGCTGGTTGTCCGCCAAGTCATAGTCACGGCTGAGTGACGAGGACGTACCACCACCGCTCGGCATGGACGGTCCACTGGTCTTGAAGGGATTGTACTGGGTGTTGTATTCCACCTTGGGCATGGAGAAATTACCATCCGGATTGAAGACGGGTATGTCGGGCTTGCCCTCGGTGTCGAACTCGATGGTCGACACGTCGTTGAAACTGCCCACGGCATCGCGCACGGCGGCAGAAAGAATCTGCCACACGGCCTGCTCGTTCTCAAACTTTATCTCGGTCTTCGTAGGATGGATATTGACGTCAATGTCCTTGGGGTCGACATCGAAATAAAGGAAGTAAGGCACTTGCTCGCCCTGCGGCACAAGACGCTCATAGACGGACATCACGGCCTTGCTGAAATAAGGATGACGCATGTAGCGGCCATTGACAAAGAAGAACTGCTTCAGCCCTTTCTTCTTGGCCGACTCAGGCTTACCCACAAAACCGGAGATGCGGCACACTGAGGTGTCGACCTTCACCGGCAGCAGGTCCTGGTTGATGCGCTTGCCGAAGACATCGACGATGCGCTGACGCAGGCCACACGCACGCAAGTTGTACAGCTCGGTGCCATTGCTGTGAAGGGTGAACGTCACATTGGGATAGACCAGCACAATGCGCTCGAAAGCAGCGATGATATTGTTGAGCTCGGTAGTGTTCGACTTCAAAAACTTCCGACGTGCGGGAACATTGAAGAAGAGGTTCTCCACCTTGAAATTGCAGCCCACCGGACAGGCACAAGGCTCCTGCGACACCACACGCGATGCGGCCATGCATAGATCGGTGCCTATCTCCTCATCTTTCAGTCGGGTCTTGAGTTCCACCTGCGCCACGGCGACAATCGACGGCAGCGCCTCTCCACGGAAGCCCATCGTGTGCAGATTGAACAGGTCGTCGGCCTTCGTAATCTTGGAAGTGGCATGACGCTCAAAGGCCAGACGGGCATCGGTCTCCGACATGCCACAACCGTCGTCGATGACCTGTATGGACGTGCGACCGGCATCCACCACCGACACGTCGATGTGTGTGGCACCGGCATCGACCGCGTTCTCAACCAGTTCCTTGATGACCGAGGCAGGGCGCTGAATCACCTCACCGGCGGCTATCTGGTTGGCTACGGAGTCGGGTAAAAGTTGAATGATATCGCTCATACAATTAAAGTGTCAATAAGAATAACAAAATCACAAGCAGCAACACGAGGGCAATGACCATCATATTGGTACCCATCAGTCCGCCCAGCAGACAGCCCGAAGGACGGCGACGGTCGTGGCGAAACTGTCCACGGATATCGTCGGCAAAAGCGTCTCTTTTCTGAGAGGCGTCTGTCTCGTTCAAGGCTTCCTCCTTATCACGGTCCGCCGTCTGGGCCAACTGTTTCCGGGCCTGTTCCTCCAATTTTCTCAACCGGTCCTCGCGCTCACTGTAATAGATGGGCTCATGATGGAAGCGGCGTGGCTTCCGTGTCTGAAAAAGAAGATTCATCACTTCCTGCCTTTCTTCCTTGCGGCACTGCTCCTGGCAGCCGTACGGTTCTTGGTGGTCGAGACTTTAGTGGCGGCAGTGCCTGAAGTCCCCGACGACTTCCTCTCCGCAGTGGCCGCTTCTCTACCCGGCCCGTCGCCCGACAGATACTGCAGAGGCGCCGCATGGCGTTCTATCGTCTTGATCTCCGTGCCTTTGGCCTTGCCGCGCCAGTTGAACACGTCGTTCTTGTCGAGAGGCCGCACATAGTCAAACCACTGGAAGACATCGAGCTTGTTCTTTCCCGGCGGTATCTGGGTCATCGGATAGAGCGTACCGGTGGCCTTCGGCATCCAGATGCGCTGCAGCTTGCGCTCGGGCGAGATAAACATCCTCATGGTATCGGTCTCGACGTAGTTGAGACCAATGAGCGAACTGTCCTTACTGTCCTGGGGGAAATAGATGGCCCGGACATTGCTGATGGCATCGGACCGCCGGATGTTACCGTCGATGAAATAGGAGTAGATGTCGCGGGAGGAGATCTGGTTGTAATGCACGCTGTCGGGCATCAGCTCGATAGACAGTGCCTGTCCCAGCACGCGCGCCTCACGGATGGTGCTGTCATTGGAGAACACCTTGATGACTTCACCTGTCAGCTGTCGGGGACCGCTCCAGGCGATAGGGTCGGTATACATCGTCATGCTCGAGTCGCGGCTGTTGCCAACCAGCGAGTCGCACACGGCCTGCAGGTCGACACGGTACATGCGCACCTTGCGGTAGCAGTGCACCTTGCGGTAGACGGAGTCGGTATTGATGTTGAACGTCTCCACCCGCATGGTATCGGCATGCAGGTAGACAGTATCTTTCTGCGAATAGTCCTTGACGAGGGCGTGGCGAGTGGCAAAGCCCTTACCGGTCTTCTCGTTGTAGACCACCTCTCCACAGGTCAGCTCGTTCTTGTTTTTCTTATCGACATACACCACATTGCCATAGCCGCGGTTGTCACCCGTCTTGCTATTATAAAATAAGGTGTCGCCGGTGATGGTACGTTGCTGGTCAATGATGGTCGACCGGCCATAGAGCCGGGCGCGGTCGGTCTTTGTGTTGAACCAGGCGTCGGTGGTATGGACCTTTCCGTCTTTGTTGACAATGATCGACGGTCCCACCTTGCCAAGTCCTTTGTTGGGCGTATAGAGTCCCACGACGTGAGCCAGCGACTTGGCAGCGTCGTAGTAGAGCGTATCGGTTGACACACGGTTCTGCGGCGTGTGCAGTTGCACATCATAGTAGAATACGGCCCGCTTGGTCTCGGTGTTGTACTCACCCCAGTCAGAGCTGAGCTTGCTCTTCCCATCCACGAGACGGCCACCACGGAAAAAATAAGCATTATTGTACAGACGGTCGTAATTGAGGCTGTCGGTATAGAGCACTTGTCCACGATGGCGCAGCACCACGTTCTTACGGGCTTCCATCATTTGTCCTTGACCGTCGTACCAGGCATTGTCGCATGACAACGACAACGTGTCACCCTGACGGAAGCGTACATGGCCGAAGGCACGGAACGAGTTGGTGCCCTGGAAATAATAGGCACTGTCACACAACAGCGTGGCACCCTTGTGACGGAAGGCCACATGTCCCTTGGCTATCTGCGCATCGGGATTGGGGCCCATCATGTCGTATTTCAATACGTCGGAGTGGATGAGGTAGACGCGGTCATCAACGACCGCCTTGCGACCACGTTGCCGAGGAGCGGCCACGGCAGTCAGCAGTCCAAGGACAAGCAAGCATAGAACCATCATCGTGACGATCCTATGCCCTGCAAAATAATGAGAGACCTTGCCTCTTATATTCATTTCACCCAACCTTGATATTCATATTTGCCGTTTCGGTAACGGTCGGCCAGTCGCACATAGGTATGCTTGATCTTGTCGACCACCCATTGGTGCAGGAAGTTCTCGCGCTCTTTGTTGAGCACCACGTCTTTCATCACCTGGAAGTCCTCCGTGATGGAGGCCTTGTGTCCGAGGGTGCGGCTCTTGAGCTTGACCACTGCGACCACGGTCTTGCCCTTGGAGTTGATCATCTCGAATGGTGCCGATATCTCGCCCACCTTCATAGTGTCGACCACACGTGCCACCTCGGTAGGCAGATCCTTCATCTGGAAACGCGACGTCATACCATCGGCAGTACTGTTCGACATCAGACCTTTATTATTTTTGGTATCCTTATCATCAGAGAGGTAGGACGCAGCCTCCTCGAAACTGAACTTTCCGGCACGGATATCGTTGCAGATGGAGTCGAGCCGGTGCTCGGCATCGGTGATCTCGTCGGCCGACACCTTCGGCTTGAGCAGGATATGGCGGCAGTTGATCTTATCGCCACGCTTGTCGATGAGCTGGATGATGTGGAAGCCAAACTCCGACTCCACGATCTTCGAGATCTTCTTGGGATCGGTGAGGTTGAAAGCCACATTGGCGAAGGCGGGATCGAGAACGCCACGGCCGGTATAGCCGAGCTCACCACCCTGACGCGCTGACAAGGGATCCTCGGAATAGAGGCGTGCCAATGTCGAGAATGTAGTCTCTCCTTTGTTCACACGGTCGGTGAAGCTACGCAACTCATCCTTCACACGGTTGATCTCGCTTTGTTTGATGCGAGGCGCATTGACAAGAATCTCCACCTCAACCTCTGTCGGCACGTAAGGCACGCTGTCGGCAGGCAGATTGCGAAAATAAGCCCGCACGTCAGCCGGCGTCACCTTGATGTCCTCCACCAGCTTCTGCTTCATCTTCTGGATGAGCTGCTGGTTCTTGAACTCGTCGTGCAGTTCGTTGCGCATGTCGTTGACACTCTCCTTGCGGTATTCCTCAAGCTTCTCCTGCGACCCGGCGGCTTCTATCCACCGGTTGATCTGCTGGTTGACGGCTTCCGACACTTCCGACTCCGACACTTCGATGGAGTCGATCTGTGCCTGATGCAGAAACAACTTCTGCACAGCCAACTGCTCGGGAATGGAATAGTCGGGATCAGCACCGAAGTTGATGCCCTCGGCAAGTCCTTGCATGCGCATCTGCTCCACATCCGACTTAAGGATAGGCTCGTCGCCCACCACCCAGATCACCTCGTCGATGACGCTGTTCTCGGGTACGGGGGCCTCCTGCTTGACGGCTGAGTCAAAAACAGCAGAGTCCTGCTTGGCAGATGCCATTATGGCGCTACGCCCACGTGTGCCGGCCATTGCCGTCATGGCAAGGGCCAGCACCACGCACGCTGTAAGTGTGGTCTTTCTTATTTTCATGGATTAATGTTTATTCACTGTTTTGAGCACCTGCTCGTCAACGTCGACCTTATAGCGCTTGCGCAGGGCTTTCACCCATTGCGACTCAAGCTCGTTCTGGTAGTCGGCAATGACGTCGGCGCGCACGTCGTCGAGTTCCTCGGGGGCGCTGATCTCATGTCCGTAGACGGCGGTGTAGGGATAGTCCTTGACGGGAGCCGCAGTAGTGTCCTTGCCAAAAATCTCCTTGTCGACAAGGGCGTTCATGCCTTTCTTAAACAGGCCTTTCTCGGCACGGATGCGCAGCACCGAGTCGTTGTTGAACGTGCTGCGCAGCACCTCGGCCCACTGGCTGAAGGGCTTGTCCTTCAACACGTCCTTCACGCGCTGCACGTCGTCCTGATGACGGGTGCAGTAAGCGATGCCCTTGAAACGGGGCTCCGTCCAGGTGTACTGCTTGCGATGCTTCTTGAAGAACTGCATCTGTCCCACTGAGTCTTGCTGTGCCTTCTGCCACACGGTACGGTTGGCGATGTCGTAAAGCAACAGTCCGTCGTGATACTCGGCAATCAAGTACTTCAGATTGGGGTCCTTCGCCTCCAGCTCCAGCTTCTTAGCCTCCAGCACCTTGGCGGGTGTCGTACCCTGTGCCTTAGCAAGGGAGTCGAGACGCTGGTTGATGAGCTGCTCGTTGATATTGCGCATCTTCATGAACTTATAGATGGCATCACGCTGCGACGCATAGTCAAAGAACTTCTGGTGCTCTTCCCGCTTGATGATATGCCAGCCAAAGGGCGACTCTACGGGACGGCTTATCTCACCGTCTTTCAGCGCCCACGCGGCATCCTCAAAAGGCTTCACGGTCTGTCCCTTCACAATCCACGACAGCTCGCCGCCCCGCTTAGCGGAACCAGGGTCCTGCGAGTACTCGCGTGCCAGGGCAGCAAAGTCACCACCCTTCTTCAGCACGCCATACAGAGAGTCGGCCTTGGCCTTGACGGCAGCCTTGGCCTTGTCTGTGGCATTGCGCGGGAACTGGATGAGGATATGGGCCACCTTGAGCATGCCTCCTGTAGAGTCGATGCGCTCCTGTGTCTCCTTATAGATCTTATGGGCGGCAGCCTCAACGTCGGCATCGGTGATCATCGCGGGACGTATCTGCTGGTCACGGTAGGAAGCAAACTCACGCTGGAACGACTGCGTCGTATCGAGACGGGCATCCATGGCAGCCTCCACCTTCAGGCGATAGGCCACGAAGAGCGGCACGTAGTCGGCCACGCTCTTCTTGTCGATGACTCCCTCGGAGTTATTCTTGTTGTAGGAATACTCAAATTCCGAACGCGTCACAGGATGACCGTTGATATGCATGACAACTGGGTCATTCTGCTGCGCCAGTACGATGATTCCTGCCAGTGACAGCAGACCTGTCAAAACGATATGCTTCATGTCTGCCGCTGTTTACTCCGGTCTTGAATAGTTAGGTGCCTCACTCGTGATAGTGATGTCATGAGGATGGCTCTCCATCACACCGGCATTGGTGATGCGGGTGAACTTAGCACCATGCAACTTGTCGATTGTAGCGGCACCGCAGTAGCCCATGCCCGAGCGCAGACCGCCGACGAGCTGATAGATCACCTCCTGCACGGTGCCCTTGTAAGGCACGCGACCGGCGATGCCCTCCGGCACGAGCTTCTTCACGTCTACCGTGTCGCTCTGGAAGTAGCGGTCCTTGGAACCGTTCTTCTGACCCATGGCTTCCATGGAGCCCATGCCACGATAGCTCTTGAACTTACGGCCGTTATAGATGATGGTGTCGCCGGGGCTCTCCTCGGTACCGGCCACGAGCGAGCCGACCATCACGCAGTTACCACCGGCAGCAAGAGCCTTGACCACATCGCCCGAGTAGCGCAGTCCGCCATCAGCGATAAGAGGTATGTCGGTATCCTTCAGCACGCTGTACACATCGTAGATAGCGCTCAGCTGCGGCACGCCGACACCGGCCACCACACGTGTCGTGCAGATGGAACCCGGGCCAATGCCTACCTTCACGCCATCGGCACCATTGTCGATCAGGAACTTGGCTGCGGCACCGGTGGCGATGTTGCCCACCACGACGTCAAGGTCGGGGAAGGCATTCTTCACCTCGTGCAACTTGCCTACCACTCCCTTGGAATGACCATGGGCGGTATCGATGACAATGGCATCGACGCCAGCCTCTACGAGAGCCTGTGCACGCTCAAGCGTGTCTTTGGTGACACCCACACCGGCTGCCACACGCAGACGGCCCTTGTCATCCTTGCAGGCATTGGGCTTGTCCTTGGCCTTGGTGATGTCCTTGTAGGTGATCAGACCGATGAGGTGGTTCTGGGCATCCACCACAGGCAATTTCTCAATCTTGTTCTCCTGCAGAATCTGAGCGGCGTTGGCCAGGTCGGTCTGCTGATGCGTGGTCACCAGATTCTCCTTGGTCATCACGTCATCGACCAGCTTGTCAAGATGACGCTCGAAACGCAGGTCACGGTTGGTGACGATACCCACGAGGATGTTGTTCTCATCCACCACGGGGATACCGCCAATATGATATTCAGCCATCATACGAAGGGCATCGGCTACTGTCTTACCACGGCGAATGGTCACGGGATCGTAGATCATACCGTTCTCGGCACGCTTGACAATGGCTACCTGACGAGCCTGCTCCTCAATGGTCATGTTCTTGTGAATGACGCCAATACCTCCCTCACGAGCAATGGCAATAGCCATCGCCGACTCGGTAACCGTGTCCATAGCAGCCGTCACAAAAGGTACATTGAGCTCAATGTGACGGGAGAACTTCGTCTTTAAGTTCACCTCTTTGGGCAGCACTTCCGAATAAGCAGGAATCAAAAGGACGTCGTCGAATGTCAGACCATCCATAACAATTTTATCCGCAACAAATGATGACATAAAAGAAAACTTTTAGAATTTAGAAATTTATTGCGTGCAAATTTAGCAATAAATTTTCATATAGCGCTGATTCATACAACAGATAAATACTTTTTTAACAAAGTATTCAAGCAAAGTAACTATCAGCTATACTGCCACCAGCATCTTGCTCCTCCACGGACATTATCCGCAGTGCCATTGTCCGAAGGCAAATTCGATAAATTCGTTTCATTCGTTGAAAAGAAAGAATAATGGCTGAGAGCATGAATGTATACAGTCTGCCATTCGGTGAATAGCTGCCAAAAGGCAATGTCAAAATTATTTATGTTAAAAGGGCTCTGAGAAGCGCTATCAAATCAACAAGACGGTCATTGGCTCGAAATCTGCCGATTAATGAACATTTTGATAGCATATTGGTAATTAACCAGTTACAAAGTTAATGGCTGGCAATGCGTTCATTTATCCTTTGACATATCGCCGAAAAGGGGTCGGAATATCGCCGAAAAGGGGTCGGAATATCGCCGAAAAAACGCCGTCCCTACGCTGAAAAGCCAATGGCATGTCGCCGAAAAGGCAACGGCATTACGCCGATAGAGCGATAGCGTCGTGTTTTGGGGTTGGTTTCGACTCGATTTTAGCCTCTTTTTGGCGCAACAAAGTGTTAAATTCAAGAAGGTATATTGTAAAATATATTCTAAGCAATATTCTCCTACCTACTTCGTGGGATATCAAGAAAATAACAGAATATAAATTCAAATTTCGCATGCTAACAATTACGTATAGCCAAGTCTGCCGCATGCAGGGGCCGGTCTTGTGGAGGCCCACAAAAAATGTTCGACATATTTTTACATGCAGGGGCCGGTCATTGAACAGAACCCCCTTGGGGGTTCCGGCAACATAGCGAGGGGATGAGCGAATGAGCGACAGCGAATGAGGCGATTCCCCTCGAACCTTGTAACATGACGCATACAATAAATCGCTACCCCCTTGTGGGGTTGCGGTAATGTTAAATAGGGCGCATCCGTGAGACATTATCATGAAACATGGAAACCTAACATTGCCGCAACCCCCAAGGGGGTAGCGATTTAATCAATCCCCATCATGCCACGAGGGGAAGAGGCTCGCTTCGCTCACCTCTTCCCCTCGCTATGATACCGGAACCCCCTTGGGGGTTCTATAATTTGAGAAGTTCAGAAGTCCGGAAGTTCAGAAGTCCAGTCATTTGAGGAGGCGGGGATTTGAGAAGTTCAGAAGTCCGGAAGTTCAGAAGTCCAGTCATTTGAGGAAGCCGGACATTTGCCGCAACCCCCAAAGGGTTCTATATCCTACAACAATAAAGATTTTGAATAGTTTCCAGGCTCCTGGTGCCGACTCTTAGTTGCCTTCCTCCGACAGGAACTTGATGAGCACCAACCGTGCTTTCTCCTCGGCCGTGAGACCGTCCTCGTCATCATAGATGTCAACGGTGTCCATGGCCTTATCGATGTCATCGGTATCGCTCTCACGGTAATAGTCGAGGATGTCCTGCACCTCATCGGGATCCATCACGCTGTCATCGTTGATGTAATAGTCGATATTGACCTTCATGCCACTGTTGACGATGCTCTCGATGTCGTCAAGCAGATCGTCGTAGCCGATGCCCTGCGCCTGTGCGATGTCCTCAAGCGGGATGCGCTTGTCGATGAGCTCAATGATCTTCAGCTTCCGCTTCGACCGGTTGGGGATGGTGATGACACGCATCATGTCGGCCCGCTGGATGTTATTCTCCTCACAATATTTCTTGATGAACTCCACAAACGGCTTGCCGAACTTCAGGGCCTTGCCATGTCCCACGCCCTGTATCTGCTGCAGTTCCTCGAGGGTCTGCGGATAGCTGGTGGCCATCTGCGTGAGCGAGATATCCTGGAAGATGACATAAGGCGGCAGGTTGTGCTTACGGGCCACGTCCTTACGCAGGCCGACGAGCTGCTTGTGCAGGTTCTCGTCGAGTGCGCTCGTGCCTCCTTCCCCACCCTCGTCGGTGTCGACAAACTCCCGGTCGGGCACGACAGAGAAAGGCTTCGGGTCCTTGAGATAGAACTTACCGGCGGCGGTCAGCTTCAACAGGCCATAATGCTCAATGTCCTTACGGATGAAACCGGCAATCATAGCCTGACGGATCACCGGATTCCATATATTGGAGTTGTCGTTGTTGATGGCCTTGCCATTGCCAAACTCCTCAAGCTTGTTGTGGTTGTGGCGTACGATGTTGTCGGTGGCACGGCCACGCACAAAGTCGATGATATACTGTTGGTCGAAGCCTTCCTTCACCGCCTGAATGGCTGACAGTACGCAGACGAGGGCATCAGAGGCTTCAATATATTTCTTAGGATGCTTGCAGTTGTCGCAGTTATGACAGTTGTCGGGCGCGTAGTCCTCGCCGAAGTAATGGAGCAGCATCTTACGGCGGCACACGTTCGACTCGGCATATGCCTTGGTCTCCTGCAGCAGCTGTCGGCCGATTTCCTTCTCAGCCTCACCCTTGTTCTCCATAAACTTCTCCAGTTTCTTCAGATCCTTAGGTGAGTAGAAGGCCAGGCAGATGCCTTCCCCGCCGTCGCGTCCGGCACGGCCGGTCTCCTGATAGTAGCCCTCCAGGCTCTTGGGGATGTCGTAGTGGATGACGAAACGCACATCGGGTTTGTCAATTCCCATGCCGAAGGCGATGGTAGCCACGATGATGTCGATGTTCTCCTTGAGGAAGTCATCTTGCGTCTGCGTACGCACCTCGGTGTCGAGACCTGCATGATAAGGCGCGGCCCTGAAGCCGTTAAGCCTCAGCTTCGCCGACAGTTCCTCCACCTTCTTGCGTGAGAGGCAGTAGATAATGCCGCTCTTGCCCTTATGCTGGTTGAGGAAACGGATAATCTGGTTGTCGGTATCTTCATCGCTCTGTTTCTGCCGCACCTCGTAGTAGAGGTTCGGACGGTTGAACGAGCTCTTAAACTCCTTGGCATCGGGGATGCCAAGGTTGCGCTTGATGTCGATGCGCACCTTGTCGGTGGCCGTCGCCGTGAGCGCAATAATCGGCATGCGCTTCTCCTGGCGGGCTGCGGCGATGCTGTCGAGCGTGGCACGAATGTTACGGTACTCCGGACGGAAGTCATGGCCCCACTCGGAGATACAATGGGCCTCGTCGATGGCGATAAAAGAAATCTTAAACGATTGGAAGAACGGCAGGTTGTCGGGTTTGTTGAGCGACTCCGGCGCGACGTACAACAACTTCGTACGTCCCTGCTTGACGTCGCGCTCCACCTGGTTGATGGCCGAGCGGTTGAGCGTCGAGTTGAGGTAATGGGCCAGGCAGTCCACCTCACTCAGGCCGTTGATCACGTCCACCTGGTTTTTCATCAACGCGATGAGCGGTGACACCACGATGGCTGTGCCGTCCATAAGCAGAGAGGGCAACTGATAACACAAGCTCTTACCTCCTCCAGTAGGCATAAGTACAAAAGTATCATTGCCTGCCATAAGGTTGCGGATGATGGCCTCCTGGTCACCTTTGAACTTGTCGAAGCCAAAATAATGCTTCAATGCGGCTGTAAAGTCTCTCCCTGTCATTATAATAAGGTTATAAATTCATGGTTGTGTAAACACAGACGGCACAGGCAATGCCCTGATTGTATATATGTGGCAAAAGGAGGCATTGCTGTGTGGTCTGTTTATGTGTGGGGCGTCGCCTCACTTCTTATAGTAGCTTTCTTCTATGCCGAAGCCAGTTTCTGCAGATGAGCCTTGTTCAACTGCTGCTTGGCATAGTCGAGTGTCACCTCAAACTTCTTGATGCGTTTGGAAGGGATCTCGAACATGGCATCCATCATCACGGCCTCCACGATGGAGCGCAGGCCACGGGCTCCGAGCTTGTACTCCACGGCACGGTCGACGATGTAGTCGAGGGTGTCCTCATTGAACGTCAGCGCAATGCCGTCCATGGCGAAGAGCTTGGTATACTGCTTGACGATGGAATTCTTCGGCTCCACAAGGATACGACGCAGGGCAGCACGGTCGAGCGGCGTCAGATAGGTGAGCACAGGCAGACGGCCGATGAGCTCGGGAATCAGGCCAAACGACTTCAGGTCCTGAGGCACGATGTACTTCATCAGGTCGCCCTTGTCGATATGGCGAGTGTTCTCCACCGAGTTGTAGCCCACCACATGGGTGTTCAACCGCTGTGCGATCTTCCGCTCGATGCCGTCGAAGGCACCACCGCAGATAAACAGGATGTTCTTCGTGTTGACATGGATATACTCCTGATCGGGATGTTTACGGCCACCCTGTGGCGGCACGTTGACCATTGTACCTTCAAGGAGCTTGAGCATGGCTTGCTGCACACCCTCACCGCTCACGTCACGCGTGATGGAAGGGTTGTCCGACTTGCGGGCCACCTTGTCGATCTCGTCGATGAAGACGATGCCGCGCTCAGCTGCTGCCACATTGTAGTTGGCTACCTGCAACAGACGACTCAAGATGCTCTCCACATCCTCACCCACATAGCCGGCCTCGGTAAACACCGTGGCGTCGACAATAGTGAAAGGCACATCGAGCAACTTGGCAATGGTACGGGCCAGCAAGGTCTTGCCGGTACCCGTCGAGCCTACCATGATGATATTGCTCTTCTCTATCTCCACACCGTCGTTGTCGGCAGGCTGCTGAAGACGCTTGTAGTGGTTATACACGGCCACCGCGAGATTGCGCTTCGCCTCATCCTGACCAATGACATACTCGTCAAGGTAATCCTTGATCTCCTTCGGTTTCGGCACTTTCTTCACAGGACGGTACGGCGTATCGTCAGCATGCGTCTGGTTGCCCAGCACACCCGTCTGCTGCACAATACGATAGGCCTGCTGCACACAGTCCTCACAGATATAGCCGTTAAGACCGGTGATGAGCAGTTTCACCTGGTCTTCGGGCCTACCACAGAAACTACAAACTTTCTTCTTCGGCATTACTCTTCTTCCTCATTAATACATTATCAATCATACCATACTCCTTGGCCTCCTCGGCGGTCATCCAGTAGTTACGGTCGGAGTCCTTCCACACCTTCTCATAAGGCTGATGGGAGTGGTTGGAGATGATGGTGTAAAGTTCTTTCTTGAACTTCTGAATCTCACGGGCCTCAATCTCAATATCCGAAGCCTGTCCCTGCACGCCTCCTAATGGCTGGTGAATCATCACACGGCTGTGAGGCAGCGCCGAGCGCTTGCCCTCCTGACCGGCCACCAGAAGTACGGCGGCCATCGAGGCTGCCATGCCGGTGCAGATTGTAGCCACATCCGACGAGATGAACTGCATCGTATCGTAGATGCCCAAGCCGGCCGTCACACTGCCACCAGGAGAGTTGACATAGATAGAGATGTCCTTCGCATTGTCAACGGAGTCCAGATAAAGCAACTGCGCCTGCAACGTGTTGGCGGTATAGTCGTCAATCTCTGTGCCCAAAAAGATGATACGGTCCATCATCAGACGTGAGAACACATCCATCTGAGTGACATTCAACTGACGCTCCTCAAGAATATAAGGATTGAGATATTGCTGCTGTGCCTTCACTACATCGTCCAGCACCAGACCGTTCATCCCAAGCTTCTTGGTAGCAAACTTTCTAAAATCGTTGTTCATAATTTTCCTTCTTTTCTTTTTGACATTGATAAGACTTTGCTTAAGTGAACCATCACTTAAATGTCGTGTCTTATGACAAAGACCGTGCCAACAATCGGTCGGCGGGCTGCCTTTTTCTGCCTTTATTCTACAAAGATAGCTAAAAAATATGGAAAAGGAAATATTTCTCGCATATTTTTTTTCATGGATGTTATTTACTTGATGAACAACCCAGTCCCAACTTCTTTCTTCTCGCCTTTGTCTTGTTCCTCCCACCCTATAACCATAGAAGCTATAGAAACTATAGAAGCTATAGAAACTATAGAGACTATAGAGACTATAATAGAGACCATAGCACACAAAAAGCGGGCACCCGCAAAGGATGCCCGCGTCCGGTTTCTTGTTTTGTGTTTCAGAGAGTCAGTTATAAGATTTACTTCTGCTCGGTCAACATCTTATTGAAGTCATCGAGAGAAATCTCCTTGTGATTCAAGGTCACCTTGCCCTTCAGGGCACTGACGATCTTGAGATCGACGGCACGCTCAGCAAACTGCTCAGCGGTACCTTTCTGCTTCAGCAGCTCATCGGCGTAGTTGTTGACATACTCATCGCCCATATTGGCCATGCCGTACTGTGCGAACTGTGCACGGGCTACCTCACGGGCCACGTTCTTCACGTCGTTGTCGTCAACCTTCACACCCTCCTGCTCAGCAAGCTTGCCGCGGATCAGGCTCCAGGTCAGTTCCTTGATGCTGGCGTCGTAGTTCTTATTGATGAACTCGTCGTCCTTGTCCTTGTTGCTCTCCTTCATGATACGCTTGAGCAGCGTGTCGGGATAGGTGAGCTGACCCACCTTGTTCTCAGCGTAGGCGCGGAGATCCTGCAGGAACTTATAGTCCTCGTCGGTGGTGAGCTGCTCCTTAATGTCCTTGGCGATGCGCTCGCGGAATTCCTTCTCGTCCTTCACGGCATCCTTACCATACACCTGGTCGAAGAGCTCCTGGTCGACAGCGTGCTCCTCGAAGTGCTGAATCTCTGTAATCTGATAGCTGAAATCACCCTGGTACTCGTCCTTCTTCTCACGGTCCACTTTCAGCAAAGTAGCAACCTCAGCGCCGCCATCGTAAGCTTTGTAAGGATTGAAGGTGATGATGTCACCGGGCTTGGCACCCTCGAAGAGCTTCTTCTGGTCATCGTTCTTCAGATACTGGGGCATGATGGAAGCGCCCTCAACAGTCAGGCCACCCTCCTTGGTGTTGCCGTTCTCATCGAGCTCGCGAAGGTCACCCTTCAGCACGTCGCCTTCCTTATACTCCTCGCCCGGACCATACTTGCCGAAGCGGCCCTGGAGAGACTTCACCTGTGTGTCGACGAGCTTGTCGTCAACAGTGATGTCGTAGTAGTCGATGTTGTCGTTGTTGTCGAGTGTGAGATCAAACTCAGGAGCAACAGCGATGTCGAACATAAACGTATAGGGAGCAGCCTTCTCCAAGTCCTGAGGCTCCTGCTTGTCGGAAGCCATAGGCTGACCCAGCATGTTGATCTTGTTGTCAGTGAGATACTTGTTGATTTCATTACCAACCACCTTGTTGATGGCATCCATCTTCACAGCACTGCCAAACTGGCGCTTGATGAGACCCATCGGTGCCATGCCGGGACGGAAGCCAGGCACATTGGCACGCTTGCGGTAGTTCTTCAACTCCTTCTCTACGTCGTTCTTGTAGTCATCCTCCTCGACCGTGATGGTCAGCAGACCATTGATCTTATCGGGATTCTCAAATGATACTTTCATCTTGTATTGTTCTTATTTTGTATGTTATTTCTGTCAACGTGTCAGTATGAGGTGGATAAAAACCGAGATGCAAAATTACTGATAATTAACCAATTTACCTAATAAAACGGCAACTATTTTTCCGTTTTCTCAAGGCAAGGGTTCTATTTCTCCGACCGTCTTCCCGCAATTGTCTGTCGCCGGTCGGGTCTCTCCATGATACGCCTGTGTCGGTCGCATCAGATCAGTCCGGCCTCTTTCATCAGTGCATGACGCGACTCATCGGCGAACTTCCGGTCTTCCTCATTGCTCTGGAACTTACGGTATACGAAGTTGTCAGAGAGATAGTTTTTACGCACGATCTTGTTGGCGGCCAGTTCCTCGGGCAGTCCTTGAAAGAGGATACGTCCTTCAAAGAGCAGGTAGGCACGGTCGGTGATCGACAGCGTCTCCTGCACGTTATGGTCGGTGATGAGGATGCCGATGTTGCGGTACTTCAGTCGCCACACGATATGCTGGATGTCCTCCACGGCAATAGGGTCGACACCGGCAAATGGCTCGTCGAGCATGATGAACTTCGGGTCGATGGCCAGGCAACGGGCTATCTCCGTACGACGGCGCTCACCACCCGACAGACGGTCACCCTTGTTCTTGCGCACCTTCTGCAAGCGGAACTCTGCGATAAGGCTCTCCAACTTGTCCAACTGCTGCTGGTGGGTGAGCTTCGTCATCTCAAGCACGGCCATGATATTGTCCTCCACCGACAGCTTACGGAACACGCTGGCCTCCTGAGGCAGGTAGCCAATGCCGGCACGGGCACGCTTATACACAGGGAAATCGGTGATCTCCTTGTCGTCAATATACACATGTCCCTCATTGGGAATGACGAGGCCCGTGGTCATGTAAAAAGATGTGGTCTTTCCGGCACCGTTAGGACCAAGCAGTCCCACGATCTCGCCCTGACTCACGTTGAACGTCACGTGGTCGGCCACCGTGCGGCGGCCGTAGCGCTTCACCAGTCCCTGCGTGTGCAGCATATCATGCTTCAACCTAACACGCAGCAATGCGTCTATCTCCTCGTTCGTCATTCCGCTCAGGTCGGGCTTAGCCTCCTGCTGCGGCTGGAGGCTGCCCGTATCGTTTTGTTCTGCCATATTCTGCCAGTATTGTGATTTTAGCGATTGCTTTAATGCCACAAAATTACTAAAAAAACAATTAATATCGTTGCCAAAACCAAAAACTATGCAGGTTATTGCAGTTTTTAAATGAATTTTGGCTACTTTTGCAAGCAAATACAAGAATCGAACCATGTTCATCATCAAGTTACTGCATCGCTACCTCACCACGTTTGGCAGCTACATCATTCTCATGGGCCGCACATTCGCCCGTCCGGAACGGCTCCGCATGTTCGCCAAACGCTACGTCAAGGAGATGTCGCAGCTCGGTGTCGACTCCATCGGCATCGTCCTGCTCATCAGCTTCTTCATCGGTGCTGTCATCTGCATTCAGATGAAGGTCAACATCCAGAGTCCCTGGATGCCACGGTGGGTGACGGGCTATGTCACACGTGAGATCATGCTTCTGGAGTTCTCCTCGTCAATCATGTGTCTGATCCTTGCGGGCAAGGTGGGCTCCAACATCGCCTCCGAGCTCGGCACGATGCGCGTCACACAACAGATCGACGCCCTCGATATCATGGGTGTCAACTCGGCCAACTATCTCATACTGCCGAAGATTCTCGGTCTGGTGACCATCATGCCGTTCCTCGTCATCTTCTCGTCGGCACTGGGCATCATCGGCGCTTACGCCACGGCCTACGTCGGCCACATGATGTCGCCCGAGGACCTCACGGCGGGCATGCACCACGCCGTCAACCTGTGGTTCGTGTGGATGAGCATCATCAAGAGTCTGTTCTTCGCATTCATCATCGCAAGTGTGTCGAGCTACTTCGGCTACACCGTCGAAGGCGGCTCCGTCGAGGTGGGCACAGCATCAACCAACGCGGTCGTCTGCTCCAGCGTGCTCATTCTCTTCTCAGATGTGTTCTTAACGGAATTGTTGTCATGATAGAAGTCAAACACCTTACCAAGACATTTGAGGACCGGACGGTCCTCGACGATATCAACGCCACGTTCAAGACGGGCCTCACCAATCTCATCATCGGTCAGAGCGGTTCGGGTAAGACCGTGCTCATGAAAAACCTTGTGGGACTGCTCACGCCTACTACGGGCGAGGTGCTCTACGACGGCCGCAATTTCGTCACCATGAACAAGCACGACAAGGTGATGATGCGACGCGAGATGGGTATGATCTTCCAGGGGGCCGCGCTCTTCGACTCGATGACGGTGCTCGAGAATGTACGTTTTCCGCTCGATATGTTCTCCAACATGAACAGTCGCGAGCGTGACCGGCGGGCCATGGAGTGCCTCGACCGCGTCAATCTGAAGGACGCCAGCCATAAGTTCCCCGACGAGATATCGGGTGGCATGCAGAAGCGCGTGGCCATCGCCCGCGCCATCGTGCTCAACCCGAAGTATCTGTTCTGCGACGAACCTAACTCAGGCCTCGACCCGAAGACATCACTCGTCATCGACCGACTGCTGTCTGACATCACTAAGGATTATAACATCACCACCATCATCAACACCCATGACATGAACTCTGTGATGGGCATCGGCGAGCACATCATCTTTATCTATCAGGGACACAAGGAATGGGAAGGCACCAAGGACGATGTCATGGGGGCCACCAACGAGCGTCTCAACGATTTCATCTTCGCCAGCGACCTATTTAAAAAGGTGAAGAAGGCCTACGAGAAGTAGGAGTACGGAAGTACAGAAGTACGGAAGTACGGAAGT
>Ga0256406_1001196_pt1 | contig 42880 bp, 33 predicted proteins | sample RumenRJG_03DNA_FD_185986 | JGI IMG/M metagenome (GOLD analysis project Ga0256406, IMG submission 185986) | Bovine rumen microbial communities from Lethbridge, Alberta, Canada - RJG_03 | ecosystem: Host-associated > Mammals > Digestive system > Stomach > Rumen | place: Canada: Alberta | collected... | reverse complement strand
GAGGTATTCCACGCCAAGGAGGGTCTGAAGGAGTTTGTGCGCTACGTGGACCGTCACCGCACCCACCTCTTCGACGACGTCATCTACCTGAAGACGGAGAAGCAGGGTGTGCCCATCGAGGTGGCTGTGATGTACAATACCGATTACAGCGAGAATATCCACTCATACGTTAACAATATCAACACCATCGAGGGTGGTACTCACCTGACTGGTTTCCGTATGGCCCTGACACGTACGCTGAAGGCCTACGCTGATGCCGACCCACAGATCTCCAAGCAGATTGAAAAGGCTAAGATTGAGATTGCAGGTGAGGACTTCCGTGAGGGTCTGACAGCCGTTATCTCTATCAAGGTGGCTGAGCCTCAGTTCGAGGGACAGACCAAGACGAAGTTGGGAAACTCAGAGGTGGCTGGTGCCGTACAGCAGGCTGTAGGCGAGGCGCTGAGCAACTATCTGGAGGAGCACCCCAAGGAGGCTAAGCTGATCTGCGACAAGGTGGTGCTGGCTGCTACAGCCCGTATCGCTGCCCGCAAGGCACGCGAGAGCGTACAGCGCAAGAACCCCATGACGGGTGGTGGTCTGCCTGGTAAGTTGGCTGACTGCTCTAACAAGGACCCCAAGACCTGTGAGATCTTCCTCGTCGAGGGTGACTCTGCAGGTGGTTCTGCCAAGCAGGGACGTGACCGTCATTTCCAGGCTATCCTGCCCTTGCGCGGTAAGATTCTGAACGTAGAGAAGGTACAGTGGCACCGTGTGTTCGAGGCCGAGTCTGTGATGAACATCATCCAGAGTATCGGCGTACGCTTCGGCGTTGAGGGCGAAGGCGACCGCGAAGCCAATATCGATAAACTGCGTTACGACAAGATTATCATCATGACCGATGCCGACGTCGATGGCTCGCACATCGACACGCTGATTATGACGCTCTTCTATCGTTTCATGCCACAGGTGATCCAGGGCGGACACCTCTACATCGCCACTCCCCCACTCTACAAGTGTACTTACAAGAAGTATTCTGAGTACTGCTACACCGAACAGCAGCGTCAGATGTTCATCGACAAGTATGTGGCTGGCGACGAGAACTCTTCTGCCCTGCACACACAGCGCTACAAAGGTCTAGGTGAGATGAACCCAGAGCAGCTTTGGGAAACCACCATGAACCCAGAGAACCGCTTGCTGAAGCAGGTAACCATCGAGAATGCTGCCGAGGCCGACGAGATTTTCTCAATGCTGATGGGTGACGACGTAGAACCCCGTCGTGAATTTATCGAGAAGAATGCTACCTACGCTAATATCGACGCGTAAGGTAAGGTAAGGGTAAAAGTAATAGTGAAAAGTGAAAAATTTGCTACCGCGCTGTGATTGATGCGGTAGCAAATTTTTCACTTTTCACTATTCACTTTTCCCTTATTTCCTGTGTCTGAACTCGCTGGGTGACATGCCCATGTGTTTGCGAACATAAGAGCCGAAATGTGACATATTCGCAAAACCAAGTTTGCTGGAAATTTCCTTGACCGACAGATTACTGTTTCTCAGGTAGAAACGGATATCCTCACAAGTATACTGGATAACCCAGTCGGAAGCCGTCTTATTGCTGTATTTCAGGCACAGCATCGTGAGATACTTAGGAGTGATAGCCAACAGGCCTGCATAGGTGGCAATAGGCTGGCGCTTCACCTCGTTATTGGATATCATACTCAGGAAACGGTTAAACAGCATCTTACCCTGCGAGGGACGCTGATCATCCAAAGCACCATTCACCTCCTCCAGTTCGGCACACAAATCGAGCAGAAGGGCACGCAGCAACGCCTGCAAAGTATGATAAGAAGGGACGCGACGCCTGCTTTCTATCTTAGACTGCAACAGTTGATAGTAGAGGTCGATATTCTTCTCACAAGATTCGTCCAGCGACACCTTGTAAACCTGATTGATATAAACCATTTGATTCCATACCTCCATCCTGTCACGAAGTAGCGCCTGAATAATATGATCAGACAGGCAAATAGCCTTTCCGTCAAGGTCCTCGCCACGAACACTGTGCTCTACCTTCACATTAGGAGGACATACAAACACATCTCCCGAAACAAAGTCCAGCGTTTTCCCGTTGACCGTCAACGTAATCTGCCCCTGACTACAGAAGCCAATGAGCGTCGTTTTTGGTTTCAAAGGATAAGCCTTAGACAACACTTCCACATGGTCAAACATCACGACGTCACCGTCCTGATAGTCCACTACCGTGTTGCTAAAGTCAACATATCCGATTTGTTCATTACTTTTTTGAGTCATATAGCTATAGTTTTTGTCACGCAAATTTCATCATTTTTTTTCAGAAAAAAGCGAATTTTCCACAAAAATATTAGCCATATCAGACAATATTACCCAAAGGGGATAGAGATTTTTACATTTTGAACACGTAACACACACAAAAATGGCATCCTTTTTTGAACATTTATAAAAGGAAATTGGTTTATAAAATACACTATGTGTAGATTTTCACCTCACGTTTGCCACGCAACACGTCCAACGCATTCAGTGCCAGAGCCTCCATCTCGTCCTCGCCAGGAAAACAATAGGTAGGTGCCAGAAACTCTATACGCTTACGCAAACGGGTAATTACATACTCAGAACGTGCCAGTCCGCCCGTCAGCAGGATAGCATCCACCTTACCACAGAACACGGCCCCCAGTCCAACGATATTCTTAGCTACATGATAAATCATCGCATTCAGGATCATCTCGGCATGGGCGTCACCTTCAGCAATACGTTTTTCTATCTCCTTCACATTAGCCGTACCCAGATGGGCATTCAGTCCGGCCTTGCCAGCCAGTCGTTTCAGCAGTTGCTTCTCCGTATATTTCCCACTGAAACTCAGACGGATAAGGTCGGAAGCAGGCAGACTGCCAGCACGCTCAGGCGAGAATGGTCCTTCGCCATCCAGTGCATTATTGGCATCAACGGCACGGCCATGCTGATGGGCAGCCACCGAGATACCACCACCAAGATGACAGATAATCAGATCCAGGTCCTCGTAACGCTTACCTATCTCGTTGGCAAAGCGACGGGCTATGGCACGCTGGTTCAGGGCATGCCATATACAGATACGGTTCATCAGAGGAGAGCCACTGATACGCGCATAGTCGTTGAGTTCATCCACCACGCCCGGGTCGGCTATAAATGAGCGACAGCCAGGAATGGTCTTGGCTATATCATAGGCAATCAGGCATCCTAAGTTACACGCGTGGTTGTGCATCGCAATACCGTTATAGGTATCATCGAGCATCTGTTGGTTGATCTCATAGACACCACCGGCAAGAGGCTTCACCAGTCCACCGCGACCAATCACAGCTTCGAACTCCATAGCTACATTCATATGGGCTAATTCTTTGAGCACCAACTGCTTGCGATAGTCCAACTGATTCAGCACGTCGTCGCCGAACTGTGCCAGTTCTTCATTAGAATGCGAAATACTACGCAGCACCATCGGCTTCTCGTCTTCAAAGACGGCCATCTTGGTGCTGGTAGACCCAGGATTGATTACAAGGATAAACATAAGGCTTATTAGATTGGAGGTTTAGACGCAGGCAAGCGCTAAAGAATAGAACTTATTGTCGGCTGAGTCGGCACGCGAGGTGAGCACTACGGGCACCTGCGGACCTTGCAGGATGGCTGCCGTCTGAGCCTGACAGAAGAGTGTGATTGACTTGTAGAACACATTGCCGGCCTGGATATCAGAGAAAATCAAGCCATCAGAGCGTCCCTCTAAAGGAGATGTCAGGCCCTTCTTATGAAGAGCTGCTGGCGACAACGAGGTCTTCAGATCCAACGGGCCATCCACTATACAAGGACCAAACTGGCCTGCATTGGCCTGCTCTACCAGCTCACGATACTCTACCGTGCAGGGGAAATGCTTGGGATTCACCTTCTCTGAGCAACTGATAAGTGCGATACGGGGTTCCTCAACACCCATATTACGACAGAGATCCAGCAGGTAAATGAGCTGCTGCTCGCGCTGCCCCTTCGTGGGATAGGGAATCACGGCCACATCGGTCATAAACAACAACTTGTCATACTGCTCCATCTTGGCACAACACAGATGTGTGAGCACGCGACCCTTAGGAAGGATGCCAGTCTCCTTGTTCAGGATAGCCTTCAGCAGATTATCCGTATTCAGCAGACCTTTCATAATCACATCGGCCTTACCCTCGCGCACCAGCGCAACAGCCTCAGCAGCAGCAACATCCACGTCGTCATTATCCACGTAGATAGCCTCAGCAAAACCTGCCTTTACGGCACGCTCCACAGCGCCACTGGTACTTTCATCACGACCGCAAACTACAGCCACACGACGACGTACGCCACTGGCTTTCAGGTGCTCAACGAGCTCATCAAAACATTGTATTGCTTTCATATCCAACAAATCTTTTGGCAAAGATACGATTTTTTTCTCATACCAACACATTTTTTGCAGAAAAAATATTAACTTTGTACCCAACTAAATCCAATATAATGAAACTATTACTGACAACTACAATGCTTTTACTGTCAATGGGCGCAGAATCACAGACTTATACCATTGACACAAAGCACCCACAACAGACCATCGAACACTTCGGTGCGTCTGACGCCTGGTCTATGCAGACTATCGGACTATGGTCTGAAGAAGAGCAACAGCAGCAGATTGCCGACTGGCTCTTCTCTACTGAAAATGATGCCAACGGAAAGCCCAAGGGCATCGGTCTTTCACTATGGCGCTTCAACCTCGGAGCAGGAAGTGCCGAACAGGGGGACTCCTCCTATATTAATAAGGATACACGTACGGAGTGTTTCCTGCGTTTTGACGGCACCTACGACTGGACACGTCAGCCAGGTCAGGTAAAGTTCCTGAAGATGGCCAAACAGCGTGGCGTGCCTTATATCCTGGCTTTTCTGAATTCTCCACCCGTTTATTTCACAGAGAACGAACTGGCCACGAATACAGGTCGCGGGGGTACGTTGAACCTGCGCCCTGAATGCTACGATGCCTTTGCACAGTTTATGGCGGAAAGCGTCAGCGGACTGGAACGTGAGCACGGCATCCACGTAGACTATATCTCACCCATCAACGAACCTGATGGTCACTGGAACTGGCAAGGCCCGAAGCAGGAAGGTTCTCCTGCCACCAACTGGGAGATTGCAGAGGTGGCACGTAAGACCAGTGCCGCCTTCACAGAAAAAGGGCTCACCACACAGATCATGGTCAACGAATCGAGCGACCTGCGCTGTCTGTTGGGCGTCTACAAGACCTCATGGGAGCGCGGCAACGCCATTGCGTCGTTCTGGTCGAAAGACAGTACGGCGACCTATCTGGGCGACACGCCCCTGGTGCCTCGCCTGATGCTGGCTCACAGCTATTGGACAAACACGCCCGTGAACTATATGAAGCGAATCCGACTGCAGTTGCGTGACCGTCTGAAGAAATATAACGCGAAATTCTGGCAATCGGAGATCTGCATCATGAGCAATGACGAGGAAATTGGAGGTGGCGGTGGCTACGATTTCTCGATAAAAACAGCCCTTTACGTGGCTCGCATCATTCATCACGACCTTTGCTACGCCAATGCAGAGAGTTGGTCGTGGTGGCGTGCCTGTGGCGGCAACTATAAAGACGGACTCATCCGTATCTATGACAATCCCAGACGACGCAGGGGTGGTGCAACCGCACCCGAGCCCCATCGTGCTCAGGACAGCCGACTGATGTGGGCACTGGGCAACTACAGTCGCTTTGTACGTCCTGGTGCCGTGCGCTACGAGATAACCAGTAAGGAGAAGGAAGATCCCTACGGCGTGATGGTCTCGGCCTATCAGAACAAAGACGGCTCATGGGTCGTCGTGGCTATCAACTACAGCGAGCAGGAGAAACCCGTCTCCTTCAATGTAGGCAGGAGTTCGGCTTCGCCCACCTGGCAGCCCTATCGTACCAGCGATGCTGAAGGCGAGACGCTCAAGCCCCTCGCCCCTTGCGATGGAACAGCAACCCTTGCTCCTCGTAGCATTACAACATTTGTATCATCAAACCCCTAAGACATATGAGAAAACTATTGAAGCATCTTGCCCTTGCGGCATTGTTGATGGCAGCACCTGCTACGATGCAGGCGGCTGGCAAGCCTGGCACATTTACTACGGGCGACAAGACCTTCTTGTTGAATGGTAAGCCATTCGTAGTGAAAGCTGCCGAGGTACACTACCCTCGTATTCCTCGTCCCTATTGGGAGCACCGCATCCAGATGTGTAAGGCTCTGGGCATGAACACGGTGTGTATCTATGTATTCTGGAATATCCATGAGCAGAAGGAAGGCCAGTTTGATTTCACAGGCAATAACGACGTGGCCGAGTTCTGTCGTATCGCCCAGAAAAACGGTATGTATGTCATCGTGCGCCCTGGTCCCTATGTGTGTGCAGAATGGGAGATGGGCGGTCTGCCCTGGTGGCTGCTGAAGAAGAAGGATATCAAGCTTCGCGAACGCGACCAATACTTTATGGAGCGCGTAAAAATCTTCGAGCAGAAGGTGGGTGAGCAACTGGCTCCGCTGACCATCCAGAAGGGCGGTCCTATCATCATGGTTCAGGTAGAAAACGAGTACGGCTCGTATGGCGAGGACAAGCCTTATGTCAGTGAGATTCGCGACTGTCTGCGTGGCATCTATGGCAAGGAACTGGCATTGTTCCAGTGCGACTGGTCTTCCAACTTCGAGAAGAACGGCCTTGACGACCTGACATGGACCATGAACTTTGGCACAGGCGCCAACATCAACGACCAGTTCCGCCGTCTTGGCCAACTGCGTCCCAATGCCCCGAAGATGTGCTCTGAGTTCTGGAGTGGCTGGTTCGACAAATGGGGAGCACGCCACGAGACACGTCCTGCCAAGGATATGGTGGAAGGTATGGATGAAATGCTCTCAAAGGGCATCTCGTTCTCACTCTATATGACCCACGGAGGAACCTCGTTCGGCCACTGGGCAGGAGCGAACTCTCCTGGTTTTGCCCCTGATGTGACCAGCTACGACTACGATGCACCTATTAACGAGTACGGTCATGCCACACCAAAGTTCTGGGAACTGCGCAAGATGATGGAGAAATACAACGACGGCAAGAAGATGCCCGCTGTGCCTAAGGCTCCAATGTCCATCATCACCGTGCCTAAGTTCGAGCTGACGGAATTCTGCAATCTGACACTGGGTGCTGCCGGCGAAGGCGAGGGACCAATCATGACCTTTGAAGAGGTTGATATGGGCTGGGGTATGATGCTGTACTCTACCACATTGCCAGAAATCCCCGTGAAGAGTCTGCTCACCGCTGAGGTGCACGATTTTGCGCAGGTGTTTATCGATGGCAAGTACATTGGCAAGATTGACCGTGTGAAGAACGAGAAGTCTCTCCTGTTGCCCGCTGTGAAAAAAGGTGCGCAGATTGATATTCTCGTAGAGGGTATGGGCCGTATTAATTTCGGACGTGCCATCAAGGATTTCAAGGGTATCATAGGCAATGTGACTTTCTCTGCTGAGGTAGATAACAATGAGGTGGTATGGACACCACGCATCTGGAACAATGTCATGATTCCTGATGGCTATGAGAATGCTCAGCAAGCGCTCTCGTTCAAATTCCCTCGCAAGGAGAATCCTACCGACCTTGATGCTAAGCGTGGCTACTATCGCGGCTACTTCAACCTGAAGAAGGTGGGCGATACCTTCTTGAACTTCGAGACATGGGGCAAAGGTCAGGTTTGGGTGAACGGTCATGCCATGGGCCGCATTTGGAGCATCGGTCCGCAGCAGACGCTCTATGTGCCTGGTTGCTGGTTGAAGAAGGGCAAGAACGAGATTATCGTACTCGATATCGTTGGTCCTAAGGAGGCTGTGGTATGGGGACAGGCTGAGCCTGAGCTCAACAAACTGCAGCTGGAGAAGAGCAATAAGCACAATAACATCGGCGACAAGCCCGACCTGAATAGCGCAACACCTATATATACTGGAACGTTCAAGGCAGGCAACGGTTGGCAGACCATCTTCTTCAAGAATGATGCCAAGGGACGCTACCTCGCCATCGAATGTCTCTCTACCCAGAAAGACGGCGACCGTGCTGCTATTGCCGAGCTGTACCTGCAGAACCCCGGTGGCCGACGCCTCAGTCGCGAGTCGTGGACCACGAAGTATGCCAACAGTGAGGACGAGAACGGGAACCACACTGGCGACAAGGTCTTCGACCTGCAGGAGTCAACCTATTGGCAGACGGAAAAGGGTGCCTCGACTCCCCACCTCCTGGTCATCGACCTCGGTTCCGAGCAGACCATCAGCGCTCTCGAGTATCTGCCTCGCGCAGAACAGGGTGCCCCTGGTTCTATCAAGAATTTCAAGGTATACGTCTATTAATAATCTATAAAATGACCAACAGAGCGAATCTGTTGGTCATTTTTTCGTTATAGTTTTTGATTTTTCCACATTTTTCCGTACCTTTGTAACCATAAAAATCCAAATACACGAAATGGACAAAATTCAAGAAACCAATATTCACATCATTAAGCGCTACTGCAAAGATCACTACATCGATAACGATCTGTTCTTGATTGACAATATCAAACGTATCCCCATTCCGGATTCTGCACGCCGCACAAACTTTATTATTATAGGTATGTGCACCCAAGGAGAAGCGAAGTATACAGTAGACACACGTGAGTTTACCGTTCGTGCTGGCGAGACATTTATTGTTTCCGAACGCCATGTCATCAACCAGTTCACCCTCTCAGACGACTTCGTGGCTATGAGTATGGTGATATCTGTGAATTTCTTCCATGATATTATACGTAACGTCAGCGAGATGTCTGCCCTGTTCCTCTATTCACGCAACCATCCTGTGATGCGATTTGACAAAAAGGAGCAAACAGTATTCAGAAACTATTTCGACGCCATCGACAGACGTATTTCAGACAAGGGTAATCATTTTCAGAAAGAACTGATCAGAGTGTTGATGCTGGCTATGTTCTACGACCTGAGCAACGTTATCTATCGCAATCGCAAGGGAAAGGAGAAGAAGCAGTCACGTCCAGACGCCATCTTCACACAATTCATCAAGTTGGTGGAAGCGCACTGCAAGACAGAACGCCGCGTGAGCTGGTACGCCCAACAACTGGGTATTACTGCAAAATATCTGTCGGAGGCCGTGAAACAAGTAAGCTGTCGCACACCCAACGAGTGGATTGACAACTACGTCACACTGGAGATGCGCGTACTGCTGAAGAATACCACAAAGCCCATCAAGGACATCGCCAAAGAGATGAATTTCTCCAATCAGTCGTTCCTTGGAAAATACTTCAAGGAAAACGTGGGTATGAGTCCGTCAAAATATCGCAAATCCTAAATCACAGGTAACCCTGCTGCTTCAGATCTGAAGCGACATCACAGAGTTCCTGATACCACTGCTCGCCAAAACGGCGCACCAGCGGACCTTTTAAGAACTGATAAACGGGAAGGTGAAGAGCCTTCCCTTTTTCACGCCCACACTTACAGATATCCCATTGATGATAGTTCAGGGCCACAGTACCATCAGAGAATGTCTTCTCGCGGATAGGATACAAGGCACAACTGATGGGCTTGCAAATCTTCTCTAAAGCGCAGAGGCAACAGTGTCCGACGGTTTTCCCTTCAGTTAATGTCAGGTCATCATAGAAAGTAAACACGCAGTCCTTACCTCCTACGATACTCGTCACCAGGTCACCTTCCTGATCAGTATAGGCCACGCCCTGCTTATCAAGCACAGCCTGAGCAGAAGCACTTAGCTTGCTCCATACCCCTTCCACATGATTCTCTATCTCCATCACCTCGTCAAGGGTGACGGGAGCACCGGCATCGCCTTCGATACAACAGGCACCCTTGCATACCTCAAGGTCACAACAGAATTCTTCCGTCAGGATATCCGACGAGATCAGTACACCAGCAACTTCTAATATAGGGGGGAGTTTGTTTACCATACGATTGGGGTTATACCATTTTCCTGGAGATAGGCATTACAACGCGAGAACTGATGCTGTCCGAACCAGCCACCACGATTAGCACTCAATGGAGAAGGATGCACAGACTCCAGGACCAGGTTCTTCTGTTTATCTATCATATAGGCCTTTGAACGGGCAAAACCGCCCCAAAGCATATAGACCAGATGTTCACGCTCTGTTGCCAGCGTCTTGATAGCCGCATCCGTAAAATTCTGCCATCCCAGCGTACTGTGGCTATTCGCCATATGGGCTCGTACGGTCAACGTAGCGTTGAGCAACAACACACCTTGTTCTGCCCAGCGCGTCAGATTTCCTGTGGGTGGCACAGGCGTACCAAGATCATCCTGGATTTCCTTGAATATATTGATAAGAGAAGGAGGAAACGCGACACCATCCTGCACAGAGAAACTCAGTCCGTGAGCCTGTCCCGGCTCATGATAAGGGTCTTGTCCGATAATGACAACCTTCACCTGATCAAACGGACAGAGATTAAAGGCATTGAAAATCAGTTTACCTGGCGGATAACACGTACCTGCCACATACTCCTGTCGCACCTTGTCTGTAAGCCCCACGAAATAGGGCTTCTCAAACTCTCCTTGCAGATGTCGTTTCCACGACTCCTCTATCTGTATATTCATAATAACTTATAGATATCATCTATCATCTCCTGAGGAAGTGCCAGTCGTGGGTCATCACTATGGGCATTAATAGCCTCAAGGAAATGTGGCATTTCTTCACGATAAATCTCCTTCATGTGCACATTCTCCTTATTGCAGTGGGTGAAGGAGTAAGTGGTATTAGCCAGACGGTCGGCCAACTTCAGGAAAGGCGCATAAGGCGTCTCCCGGATTCCCTGATAGTAACGTTCACCTGCACGCTCCGCACGTGTACGTCCCTTGTCATTAGTCAGCGCATAGACCATCTCGGCTGCCATATAAGCCTGCTCCTCATCCATAAAGAGACGGGCAGCCTTCGTCACATCATTATATGACATGCGCGCATCCTCGATGCTGTCATGATAGAAAGCACCAAAGAAAAGAGGTACGACATCATGCTCACTCTGACAGATGAGGTGTCCATATTTGAACACAGAATCAGCAACCATGTCAAGATGGAATCCATAAGGATGCTTCTTGTCATATTGCTGGTTCACACTCTCGTGCAGCATATGTGCGCACTCACGAACCTCTTCAATATCAGGCCTGTGCTTTTCCACACAGGCCTGAAACTCTTGATACGTCATTAGTCACAAATCAGGTTTTCACCAGTCATGTCAGCAGGCTGCTCCAGTCCCATGATATGCAGGATAGAGGGAGCCACGTCAGCCAGGCGACCGTCCTTCACTGTAGCCGAGTTGTTGTTGGTTACATAGATGAAAGGAACAGGATTCAAAGAGTGAGCGGTGTTAGGAGTACCGTCGGCGTTGATAGCGTTGTCGGCATTACCGTGGTCGGCAATGATGATAGCCTCGTAATCGTTAGCCTTAGCAGCCTCGATCACATCCTTCACGCAGTTGTCAACAGCCCATACGGCCTTGGCGATAGCGTTATAGACACCTGTATGACCCACCATGTCACCATTAGCGAAGTTCACAACGATGAAGTCGTACTTAGCCTCGTTGATAGCAGCCACCAGTTTATCCTTTACCTCATAAGCACTCATCTCAGGCTTCAGGTCGTAGGTAGCCACCTTTGGAGAGGGAACCAGGATACGATCCTCACCCTCGTAGGGCTGCTCGCGACCGCCATTGAAGAAGAAGGTTACGTGGGCATACTTCTCTGTCTCAGCGGTATGCAACTGCTTCTTGCCCTGCTGTGAGAGGTATTCACCCAGTGTATTCTCAACATTCTCCTTGGGGAAGAGGATGTGTACGCCAGTAAAGCTGGCATCATATGGAGTCATACAATAGTACTGCAGACCAGGAACAGTCTTCATACCCTGCTCAGGCATATCCTGCTGGGTTAATACGATGGTGAGCTCCTTAGCACGGTCGTTACGGAAGTTGATGAAGATAACAACGTCACCCTCCTCAATACAACCATTCACAGTGCTGTTGTGGATAGGCTTGATAAACTCGTCAGTAACACCATCAGCATAGCTCTCTTCTACGGCCTTCACCATGTCGGTAGCCTGCTTACCAGTGCCATTCACAATCAGGTCATAACCTTCCTTCACGCGCTCCCAACGCTTATCACGGTCCATTGCATAGAAGCGACCTACGATAGAGGCGATAGCTGCGTCGTTGTCGGCACAAACCTTAGTAACCTGCTCAATAAAGCCCTTACCGCTCTTGGGGTCTGTATCACGACCGTCCATGAAGCAGTGAACGAATGTCTGGTTCTTCAGACCATAATGCTTACCTACCTCAATGAGTTTGAACAGGTGTTCCAAAGAAGAGTGTACACCACCATCAGAGCAGAGACCCATCAGGTGCAGTTTCTTATTGTTCTCCTTGGCATAGGTATAAGCGGCCTTCACCTGAGGATTCTCTACGATAGAACCATCCTTGCAGGCACGGTTAATCTTCACAAGGTCCTGATAAACGATGCGGCCGGCACCGATATTGAGGTGTCCCACCTCAGAGTTACCCATCTGTCCGTCGGGCAGACCTACATCCTCACCAGAGGCCTGAAGTTGAGAGTGAGCAGATGTAGCCGTCAACAAATCAAGGTAAGGTGTTGGGGTATTGAAAATCACATCACCCTTACCATGCTTACCGATTCCCCATCCATCGAGAATCATCAAAAGTGCTTTCTTTGCCATAATTTAATGCTTGATTATATATGATATTATTCCTTTTTCACCTTATTATATTATAAACGGCTGCAAAATTAACAATAAAATTCCGCATTCAGACCTTTTTATGCAATTTTCTGACTTTTCTTAGGTTAAAAGTGATGCATCTTCATTACTTACAGTTCAACAGTCACCTCTTTTCCCTTATACTCCACCAATCGTCCACTGGGGTTTTCTAAGTTCAGGTTCTGAGGCGCATCGGGCGTTATCAGGACAATATTGAAACGGCGGGTTTTCAGCATACCCGAGAACTGTCCCTTGCGGGCTCCGATGGTCACGCTATGAGTCGCATCATCATAATGAATATCTATCGTTGAGAACAGTCCCTTCTCATAGTTATAGTTTGTGCCCTCGTCCTCATAAAGCTGGAAATGTCCATCCTGACCTGCATAGACATAGAGGTTGATAAGCTGTGCTGCCTTCTCGTCGCTCCATTGCATCTTTGGTCCGAAAGGAATAATAGCTCCTGCCCGCACAAAGACCGGTATCTGTTCGTAGGGTGCATCAACAACTAGACGCTGTCCGCCCTCCACATACTCATTGGTATAGAGATTATACCAACCACACTGCTGGGGGAAATAGACGCTGCGATTACGGGCTTTATAATAGCCTACCGGGCAGGCCATCAGCGCAGGACCGAGCATCCACTGGTCGGCAATATCCTTCACCTCATGGTCACCGTTAAAGTCCATGATGAGCGCACGCATCAGGGTGTAATCGCGGAAATGTGCCCAACCTGCCAGCGAGTAGAGATAAGGCATCAGCTGGTAGCGCAGGTTATCATAGAAGACAAACGATTGGTAGGCCGGATGATTATCGGGTGCGATGTTCCATATCTCGCGCAGAGGCCACTGACCATGGCTACGGAAGAGTGGAATGAAGGCGCCGAACTGGTTCCAGCGGCATTGCAACTCACGCCACTCCTTCAGGTCTTCATTCTCCTGCCCCGTACGGTCATAGAGCTGTTGGGCCTGCACATAACGGTTCTCCACACAGAAACCGCCCTGGTCCATGCCCCAGAAAGGCAGTCCGGAGAGGGAGTAATTCAGTCCTGCCGTCATCTGTGCTCGCATATCCTCCCAACGGGTGCCGATGTCACCACTCCAAGTTGCCGTGGAATAACGTTGTTCGCCTGCGAAACCGCTACGGGTCAACAAAAACACACGGGGCTCGTCCTTCTTACCCTTCCACACGCCTCGCTGACCATGATAGATGGCATCAGCATTGACCAATGAATAAGCATTGAAGTACTCAGTAGACGTGCCAAGGGCCGTAGGACCACAGAGCGCCTTACGATACCACATAGGGGTGCAGTCGCGCACGTTGGGCTCACTAGCGTCCATCCACCAGGCATCGACCTTTTTGCCAAGCCCAGTATAAAGTTTCTCATCCATCTGGCGCCAGAAGACCTTACGGGCCTCTGGGTCGTAGGCATCATAGAAGCCGTTCTTATAACCAGGCCCTACCCAGTCGCGGATACCATCCGTGGGCGACTGGTTATACATCCATCCTTTCTCGTCGAGTTCCTTGTAGTTGTCCGTATTCACATAGAATTTCGGCCATACGCTTATCATAAAGCGTCCATGCATCTGATGCACGCTGTCAAGCATCTGTTGCGGATTAGGATAGCGCGAAGACTCGAACTCGTGACTGCCCCACTGGTCCTCAGGCCAGTAGTTCCAGTCCTGCACTATATTATCAATCGGTATCTGGCGCTTGCGGAACTCAGCCAGCGTAGAGACCAGTTCTTCTTGCGTCTTGTAACGCTCACGACTCTGCCAGAAACCCAGTGCCCACTTAGGATAAAGAGAGGCCTTACCCGTCAGGGTGCGGTAACCGGAGATGACCTCATCAAGATTCTGGCCTGTTACGAAATAATAATCCATGTCCTGAGCCATCTCACACCAGATAGACAGCGACTCACGCTCCTTTTGACTACGTGGTTCGGCTACGCGCAAGCCGCAATACGACTCGCTGCCGTCGGGCTGCCACTCAATGCGCAACTGCTGTCGCACACCTTTGGCCATTTCCACATTAAATTTATAGGCATTGGGATTCCATGCTGTTCGCCAACGTTCAGACACCACCTCTTTTCCACCTATATACACCTTGATATAGCCGGCATAATAAAGGATGAACTGATACAGTGATGTGGCGTAGGGTTCAATGAAACCCTCGTACACCACATGAGCACCAGCCAGATTAAAGCCCTGAGGCAGATTCCTGATACCACCATTATCGGTTTTCAGAGCTATCTCAGACTTTGCCGGCGTACCATATTCATAATAGATAGAGTCCTCGCCGCGTACCAACGACTTGCCAAGGCGGTCGGTATAGGTGCCAGTGAGATGGCCTTCCCTACCCTGCTTGTCATAGAGTTTGAAAGCACGGTGCAGTTGCAGGTAATCATGGGGATTACCAAAACGGCAATAGCTGTAGGCATCCCACAACAAACCGTAGTTCTTATTAGAGACCACGAAAGGTACGGAAACCTTCGTGTTATACTGGAAGAGATCCTCATTACGGCCTTTCATATTAAATTCCTCTGACTGGTGTTGCCCCAAGCCATAGAAAGCCTCATCGTCAGGAGAATCGAACTTCATCTGCCACGTAATACCATGCAGCTGAGCCTCCGTGGGCTGTACACCGCCTTTAAGACCCAGTTCACGCTCGGGCACAGTGAAGTCCCAGAACTGTTTTCCGTTGCCGCTCTCTTTCAGCAGGAGTGTCTTTCCCAGGCCATCATAGAAGCACACCTCACCTGTAGCCTTGCTGACCACGGCACGTACCTGTTTGGCAATAACCTCGATGCTTTCTGGAGTTTCCGTGATGGTATAGCTGTTCTTAGCAGGTACCTGCTGGGGTACGATCATAAGACTCTGCATCTTCTGAGGTAAGTCATCCTTGGAAGTAGCTCGCACACGAATAATACGGTCATTGACTACCTCAAGGCGAATCACCTTCGCCTGTCCGCCGTCAGGATGAATGGTAACAATATGACCCATTCTATCCACAATGGCAGCCCTACTTACTAGAGCTGCCATCATGAAGGATATAAACAAAAGGCCTTTTCGTCTCATATTACTTGGTCATATCAAAGCCCACACGCAGACCATTGTAGCTAGAAGCCACATCACCAATCGTCTTGATTGTCGTATTATTATTACCACTGAGAGCCGACATGGTCTGTATCAGTGTTAGCAACTTCTTACCTTCGAAGAGCAAACCAATACCGTTGGTATTGAGCTTAGCGTAGCAGTTGACATTCAGCAACAGGCCAGACATGGTAATCTTGCAGGTATTCTCATCATACTTATAGGTACCGCTCCAGGCTTTTCCGGCAATCTTTGCAGAGAAAGTTCCATCCTGATTGAAAGTCACCTGCGTATTAGATGCATTGATGCCCACCTTCTGATAAGTAGGCTGCAACTTTGTCTTCACATTTGAAGCCACGATTTCGCCACCAGCCTGAGCCAGCAGTTTCTCGCTGGTAAACGCGCAACCAGGCTGACTATATTTCCAAGTACCAATCAGACTCTGCTTTGACACCTTGGTGCCTGTCATACCCAATACGCTCTGAAGCACCGTATTTACGGCATTTCCAGTGTTAGTTGTCGTCGTTGCGCCCGTCTGTCCACCGGTCAGCACATCCGTCAGCACGGCAGAACCCACCTGGCTCAGAGAACCGTTAGTACCACAACTTGTCATCATCAGCGCAGCAACTGCTGCCATCAAGAAAATCTTTTTCATTGTCAACTATAATAATTAATTGTTTTGATTCATCTTTATCTAACAAAGAAATAACGCTATAAAAGCCCATTTATTGTGTTTACTTCAAGCGTATTTCAAGAGGAGACAACGGCAAACCATTGATGCCATAGGTATTGACGCCCAACGGATTATCCTTCCAGGCATAACGCACGGCACTGGGGGTAGCCGTGGGAGATGTAATAACTATCTGACAGCCGGACGCCACGGCCTCTGCATTACGAAAATTGCCCATTTCATCGGCTATTTCAAAATATTTCAGCGACCCAGATTTCATGATTTGATCGAGCGTCAGCACCACATTTCCATTCTGCACCTCGGTCTTCACCACCTGCGGCGCCAATTGCACCTTCTTGTCATAGACAAGTCGTTCGAAGTCGAGCGCAATACGTTGTGCCACCTCTTTTTTACGCAGGGGATGGATATCCACCGTCTCACCTAAATCGATGGTCAACGCTAGTTCTGCGTAAGGATCTTCTGTCGCCACGACACGTTGTGCCTCGCGCACACGCGACCATCCCGTGTTCTGAGGATGCTCTACAAATGCCATATAGTTAGCCAACTGTACGATAACGAATGGCATCTGCGGACGCTCGAAGGCCTGGCGCCAATTGGCCATCAGCAGTCGCAACATCGGTGCATACTCCTCAGCCTGACGCATACCAGTGTTAGACTCACCCTGATACCATACCACACCAGCAACAGCAAAGGGAGCCATAGGATGTATCATGCCATTGAAAAGGGTTGAAGGCTGATTCTGCAGACTGACGCCCATACCGATGCTGCGCGGCATCTCTGCACCTTCGCGGAGCAGCCATTGTTCACCGAGAGGCTGCTCGTCGTCCTTGCCAAAGACGAACTTATAAGGCTTCTCCTTGACGAAATAAGGCATGCCACTCTTGTTGACGAAACGCACCGTAATCACATTATCGCCCTCACGGAGCAGTCCCTCAGGTACCTGATAGCGACGTGGCGGATACTGATAGCCCGTGTTACCAACCAGTTTTCCATTAATATAGGTATAGTCGCAATCATAGAGTGTTCCCAGAAGCAACTGTGCCTTCTTGCCTGCATGCTTAGCATCAATCTGAACATGCTGGCGCAGCCACAAGGAACCAATCCATTCACGTTTAGTAGAGAGACGGTATTGATTGACCTCCGTCCAGTCCGAGTCATCATACGATAATTCCGTATATTTCCGAAGCCCGGGATCATTGGCATTCAGGATTATCTGCCATTGCTGTTCTGCCTGCGCGCCAGCCTTCTGTTGGGCAGCAACATACTCATCGTTCTGATAAAGCTGCATCTGCTTGTAATACAGGGGAAAATGCTTTTCAAGGGTATCGGCGGCAATCCATGCCTCGATAGGCGTACCACCCCAGGCACTCTCAATGACACCCTGAGCCACACCCTTCTCACGTTGCAGTTGTTTGCCAAGGAAATAGCCGATAGACGAGAAGCGCCAGGCATTCTCACGATTCAGCTTTTTCCATGATGTAGGACGCAGGTCTGCACTCGGTCCATGTGTATCCGTCTGGTACTGCACATGAAACAGGCGCACCATGGCATTGCTGTCATTCAACTCGTCAGGATACTGGGGTGACACACGTTCAAGCGTGGTCTCCATATTCGACTGACCAGTACACAGCCAGACATCGCCCAACCACACATCGGATAATTCTATGTGAGAACTGAGAGGTGAGAGATGAGAGGTATGATTAGTCTTACTTTCTATACTCATAACATAAGGGCCGCCGGCCTTCATCGCAGGCAGGTTTACGCGCCATTTTCCATTGTCATCGGCCACAGCCGTTGCGGTCTTCTTATTCAGTTTCACCACCACGGTCTCACCAGCATCGGCCTGTCCCCATACAGGTACCGTCGTACCACGCTGAAGTACCATACCCGACTGAAATATCTGTGGCAATCGCACCTTGGCATTACCCACGACAGCACTTACCAGAAGTGCAATTAGTAAAAAGCTTGCTTTTCTCATAACAGTGCAAAAATACACTTTTTCTATTTAAAATACCCCAAAAACAAAAGACTTTTTCGCGCAATGATACAATTTGAATAGACTTATGAAACATTCCATAATGATAAAATGAAGAAAAAAGATTACCTTTGCACCGAATTTATAAAAACTAAAAACTATTTCGACAATGAACCAAGAAGCAAAAGGCTTTTACAAGCTTTCATGGCTCCAGCGCATCGGCTTCGGCTCTGGTGACCTGGCGCAGAATCTGATTTTCCAGACGGTAGCATGCTACCTGATGATTTACCTGACTACAGTTCTGAAACTGAACCCTGCTTTTGTCAGCGGCCTGATTCTCACCGTCAGACTCATTGACTGTTTCTGGAGTCCTGTAGTCGGTCGTTATATCGACAACAACAATCCTAAGCTTGGCAAGTATCGTTCTTACCTGCTCTATGGCGGTATCCCCCTTACGGCTGCTGCCTGTCTGCTGATGCTTCCCCAGGCTGCAGAATGGTCAATGAGCATGAAGATTGTGTATGCCACTGTGAGCTACACCGTACTGAGCATGATCTATTCAGTTGTCAACATCCCTTACGGCTCTATCATGGCCAGTATGACGCGCGACAACGACGAGGTGCTCATTCTGACTTCTACACGAATGGTATGTGCCAATATCGGTCAGATTGTAGTACAGGCAGGTTTCCCCATCGGACTGGCAATGTGCGTGCACGAGGCTATCGACTGGAACCAGGCCACCTTCATGGCTATCGGCACTATTCCTGCCTTTGTCATCCTGCCCTTGCTGCCCACGCTGAAGAGATGGCTGGGTAAGAAAGGTCTTTACTACACACTGCTTGCCATCGGTCTTGTAGGATTTTCCATCCTGTTCACCATCGGTAAGTTCTTTGATGTTGCAGAGCTCAACACACTGGTACAGGTTGCCAAGGTGATGACTGGCGTAGGACTGCTGGTTGGTTCACTGATGTGGGCTTTGGTGCCTGAAGTTATCACCGAAGCAGAATATCGTACAGGCAACAGACCGGCTGCCACGGTGAACGCTCTGGCTGGCGTTGCTTTCAAGGCCGGTTTCTCTATCGCCGGTTGGATCACGCCTCTGGTAATGGGCTGGATTGGCTTCAACTTTGCCAGCGAAGAATCAGCTCTGCCTGTTGCTCCCAGCGCCTGGTTTATTGTCACCTGCGTCTTCGCCCTTGTAGGCTTTGTTCTTCTGATGCTTTGCTTCATGGGTAGCAAGGAGAATATCACCACAACACCAGAGAAGCCCGTGACCTTCGGCGAGATGTGGCAGGAATTTAAGGCCAACAAGTGCCTGCAGCTGGTATTAAGCATCTTCGTCGTAGTATTCCTGGCATCTTTCATCAGCGCGCCGGTAAATGCATACTATACCAAATTGGCCAACTATTCTGCCATCGCACAGAATGCCATCCTGGTATTTACCTGTATCATTCCCGCCATTCTCCTTGTCGTAGTAGGATGCCTTATCTACAAGTATCCTCTCACAGATGAGAGACTTGACGAGATCAATAAGGAAATTGAAGCACGTAACAATAAATAATGAATAAGAATTTTAAGATTTTGACGCTCTGTCTGGCCATGATGCCAATGGCATCAATGGCTCAGCAGGGTTTGAAAGACGCCATCGGAAAGTATTGTCTGATTGGTGCCGCTATCAACCAGTGGCAGAGCGACGGACAGGTTCCTGAGGCTGACGCTCTGACGGATAAGCACTTCAACTGTGCCGTAGCAGAAAACTGTATGAAACCTGAGTCACTGGCTCCTGCCGAAGGTATCTTCGACTTCCGTGTGGCAGATAAGTTCGTGAGCTATTGCGAACAGCACAAGCTGAAGGTCATCGGCCACTGTCTGGTGTGGCACTCACAAGCCCCCGACTGGTGGTTCACCAATGGTTATGCAGCCAGTCCCGCCTCCAAAGAGGTGCTGAAGGCACGCCTTATCAAGCACATCAAGACGGTGGTAGGTCACTACAAAGGACAGGTGCTGGGTTGGGACGTGGTGAATGAGGCTATCGAGGATAATGGTTCTTTCCGCAATTCACACTATTATCGTTTGCTGGGTGAGGAATTCATTGAAATCGCCTTCCGCGCCGCCCATGAGGCCGATCCCGATGCAGAACTTTATTACAACGACTATTCGATGGGACAACCCGCCAAGCGCGAGGCCGTATGTAAGTTGGTGAAGAAACTGAAAGCCAAGGGTCTGCGCATCGACGGCGTGGGCATGCAGAGCCACAATGGTCTGGATTATCCCAACCTGGCTGAATACGAGAAGAGTATCGACGCCTTTGCTGCCTGCGGCGTGAAGGTGATGATTACGGAACTCGATATGAACGTACTGCCCAACCCAGAGGGTTTCGGTGGTGCTGATATCGCCCAGAACTATGAGTTGCAGAAGCGATTCAATCCCTATACAGAGGGACTGCCTGCTGCAAAGCAGAAGGAAGTGGACCAGCGCTGGCTTGATCTCTTCAAGATATACTATAAGCACCGCGACCAGATTTCCCGCATCAACCTGTGGGGTGTCAGCGATGGTGGTTCATGGCTCAATGGCTGGCCTATCAAGGGACGCACAAACTATCCCTTGCTCTTCGACCGCCAGTACAAGGAGAAACCAGTGATTAACGAAATCATCAAACTTTATAAATAACAATACTATGGCTAAATTACCTCGTTATCTATTCCCTAGTGACTACATGGCCGATCCTGCGGCCCACGTATTCAACGGTAAATTGTATATCTATCCCTCACACGACTGGGAGGCTGGTGCCGCTTTCGATGATGATGGTGGTCACTTCCAGATGAAAGACTATCACGTCCTGTCATTCAATGACATTGAGAATGATGAAGCTACCGATCACGGTGTGATACTCGATGTAAAGGATGTTAAGTGGGCAGAGAAACAGATGTGGGACAGCGATGTCGTAGAGAAAGACGGCAAGTACTACCTCATCTTCTCCGCTAAGGACTATAACGGCGTGTTCCATCTCGGTGTAGCCATTGCTGACCGTCCAGAAGGCCCGTTCATTGCTCAGGAGCATCCCATCCGTGGTGCATACAGCATAGACCCCTGCGTGTTCAAGGATGACGACGGACAGGTTTACTGCTACTATGGTGGTCTTTGGGGCGGACAGCTCCAGTGGAATGTAGCTCCTCAAAAGGTGCTGAAGGAAGGCGTTGACCTGGGTCCTGCCCCTGACCGTAAGACCCAACTGTTTACCGCTCCCGATATGCCCGCATTGCCCAGCCTGATGGCACGCATGAGCGATGATCTTCTGCAGTTTGCAGAGGCTCCCCGTCAGGTTCTGGTTGTAGATAAGGACGGACAGCCTCTGAAGGCCGGTGATCCTCACCGTTTCTTCGAAGCCAGTTGGATGCATAAGTACAATGGTAAGTACTACTTCTCTTACTCTACCGGTGACAGCCACTATCTGTGCTATGCCATTGGCGACAACCCCTACGGACCTTTCACCTATCAGGGTGTTATCCTGGAGCCCGTGGTTGGTTGGACAACCCACCATTGCATCGTAGAGTTCAAGGGTCAGTGGTATCTGTTGTATCACGACTGCGTACCCTCTAACGACATTACACATCTGCGTTCACTGAAGGTGCAGCGTCTGTTCTACAATGAGGACGGCACCATCAAGACCGTTGTCAATGAATAACCTCAACATCATAGAATATTACTATCACCACCATCAGGCCGAGCTGCTCGCATTCGTGAGCAGTAGGCTTGGTGGCAAAGAGGAGGCTGAAGATATCGTTCAGGATGTCTTCCTGCGACTATTGCAAAACAACAGTCCTATCATGGAGAGTACGCTTCATGCACTTGCCTTTACAATAGCCCGCAACCTCATTACGGATTATTATCGCAGGAAGCAATGGGCCATCAAATATGGTATGCAGCCCATTGATTACAGACAGCAGACCGTTACTGCCGAAGATGAAGCCGCACGTCCACTCTCCATTCACGAGATGACGGCATTCCTGGAACGTGGTCTGCTGCGTGTTCCTGAGAAATGCCGGGAGTTATACCGCATGCATATCTATGACGGTATGCAGGTAAGCGATATCTCTCAACAGACAGGCGAGAACTACAAATCCGTGGAGTATCGCCTTGGCATTGCCAGAAAAGAAATCAGAAAATACTTAAGACATATATCGTGAAGAAGTTTATATTGTTCCTCTTCGCCTTGTTCTCATTGTCGGCAAGCGCTGAGGATGGTCACCGTCTGTGGCTACGTAGCGAATTGCCCAACGATGTGGTAGAGAAGATTGACCCAACCATGCCCGATGATGATGGTTATCGTATCAATGGCCATACCATCACTGCCCGCACAAAGATGGGTCTGCTATACGGACGCTATGCCTTGCTGCGTGGCGAACAGGGAGAGTCACACCCCTTCTATAAGTTGCGTATCCTGAACCACTGGGATAACCTGGATGGCTCCATTGAACGAGGCTATGCTGGCAAGAGTATCCTGTGGAACAACGACCTTGTCATTGACCATGAGAAGATAGCAGCCTACGCTGAAGCCAATGCCTCTATCGGTATCAATGGTACGGTGCTGAACAATGTGAACGCATCACCCAAGATGCTCACACGCACGTATATAAATAAGGTGAAGGAGATTGCCGGCATCCTGCGCCCCTGGGGCATCAAGGTCTATCTCTCTGTGAACTTTGGAACACCCAAGGCACTGGGAGAGACAAAGACAGCCGACCCGTTAGACCCACAGGTAAAGCGCTGGTGGCAGAAGAAAGCCAAGGAAATATATACCGCCATCCCCGACTTTGGCGGATTCCTGGTGAAAGCCAACAGTGAGGGACAGCCTGGCCCTTTCGACTACGGACGTACCCATGCTGATGGTGCAAATATGCTGGCCGATGCACTGGCGCCTTATAAAGGTATCGTGATCTGGCGCTCCTTTGTCTATGGTGCCAAGCATCATGGTGAAGACCGTGTGAACCAGGCTGTATCAGAATTTGCAGAACTTGATGGTAAGTTCCGTGAGAACGTGATTCTGCAATCGAAGAATGGTCCGCTTGACTTCCAGCCACGCGAGCCCTATGCACCCATCTTCGATAAGATGCAGAAAACGCCTCAGATGGCTGAGTTGCAGATCACACAGGAGTATCTGGGCCAGAGCTGGCACTTAGTCTATCTCGCCCCCATGTGGAAAGAGTTCTTTACCTTCGTAAAGCCCGAAAAGCTCGTAGGTATCGCTGGTGTAGCCAATATCGGACTGGACAAGAACTGGTGCGGACATCATTTCTCGCAGGCTAACTGGTATGCCTTCGGTCGTCTGGCATGGAACCCCGCCTTGTCATCACGACAGATAGCAGAGGAATGGCTGAAGCAGACATTTGGAAATGAAAAGGGAATAGTGAAAAGTAGAGAATTTGCTTCCGCTATCACGTCCGTCATGCTCCGTTCTCGCGAAGCCTGCGTAGACTATATGATGCCCTTGGGACTACACCATATCTTCAAGTTCGACCACCACATGGGACCTCAGCCTGACGGATATATTGCACGCTATCCTATTGAGTGGTGCCCCGTTTACTACCACCGTGCCAATGGCGACAGCATCGGTGTTGACCGTACCCACACAGGCAGTAATGCTACTGGACAATACCCAGAGCCCTATTGCTCACTCTACGACGATATCAATACCTGTCCTGAGCGTTATCTGCTTTGGTTCCACCGCGTGCCTTGGACACGTCGCATGAACAGCGGACGCACCCTTTGGGAAGAGATGCAGTGGCGCTATAACCAGGGAGTAAGCGAGGTGGAAGACTTTATCCGCATCTGGCAAGAAGCCCGTCCTGAGATTGACGAGCAGCGCTGGCGCGAAGTCAACGACCGTCTGCAGCGCCAGTTGAAGGATGCCAAGGAGTGGCGCGACGTCTGTCTGGGTTACTTCGGAAAACTACAAGAAAAGAAATAAAGCAACAACTTAATCCTTAAAATCAAGCGAGAGTTGGCCATCCCCCAGTAAGTTGTACGACATACGATGATAAGGTGTCGTGCCATACTGGCGGATGGCCTCTCTGTGTTTCTTGGTGGGATAGCCCTTATTGGAACGCCAGTCATACTGCGGATACTCCTCAGCCAACTGGTTCATATAATCATCACGATAAGTCTTGGCCAATATCGAGGCGGCAGCTATCGAAAGGTATTTACCGTCACCCTTGACAATCGTCGTATGAGGTAAATCCTTGTATTTCTTAAACCGGTTACCATCAACGATGACAGCCTCAGGACGCACCTGCAACTGATCCAAGGCGCGATGCATGGCCAGAATAGAAGCATTCAGGATGTTTATCTTGTCTATCTCCTCTGGTGTCACGATGCCGACAGCCCATGCCACAGCATCACGCTGGATAATCTCACGCAACTCATAACGCCGTTTCTCCGTAAGCTGTTTTGAGTCGTTCAACAGTTCATTCTGATAGCCCACAGGCAGGATAACAGCAGCAGCATAGACACTGCCAGCCAGACAACCTCGTCCGGCCTCATCACATCCAGCCTCAACCTTTCCTTCGTAATAATGATCCAGCAACATACACCTAAGCTTTTAGAACATGGCACTGACTCTGCGGATTCCCGCTACAAGAGCGTCAATCTCCTCTTTTGTATTATAGAGAGCGAAAGAGGCACGCACAGTACCTGCTACCCCCAGACGGTCCATCAACGGATGAGCGCAATGGTGACCAGTACGCACAGCGATTCCAAGACGATCGAGCAACGTACCCATATCCAGATGATGGATATCGCCAACAAGGAATGACACTACGGCATCCTTGTGAGGAGCCTCGCCAAACAAGCGCATATTGGGTATCGTGCGCATCTGTTCCATACAGTAGCGGGTCAGTTCCTGCTCATGTGCCTCGATATTCTCCATACCCAGCGACTCCATATACTTGATAGCCGTAGCCAAACCGTGTGTGGCTACATAGTCAGGCGTACCGGCTTCAAACTTGAAAGGCAGACGCTCGAAAGTCGTTTTTTCCCACGACACCTTGTCAATCATCTCACCTCCACCCTGATACGGAGGCAGTTTCTCCAGCCATTCCTCCTTGCCATAGAGCACGCCGATACCTGTGGGACCATACATCTTATGACCACTGAACGCCAGGAAGTCGCAATCCAGGTCCTGCACATCAATCTTCATATGAGGTGCACTCTGAGCACCATCCACCAACACGGGGATACCGCGCTCATGAGCCAGTTTGATAATATCCTTTACAGGGTTGATAGTACCCAGCACATTGCTCACATGGGCGATACTGATGAGTTTGGTACGTTCAGTTATGTATGTTGCCACGTCATGGCAACTTACCAGGCACCCTTTATCATCAATTGGCAAATGCTTCACTACGATACCCATCTTCTTGGCCTGCAACTGCCAGGGCACGATATTAGAGTGATGCTCCATATCCGTGACCAGCACCTCGTCGCCAGCCTTCATCTGTGACTCACAGAATGTCTGTGCCACCAGATTGATAGCCTCCGTGGTACCACGGGTAAATACCACCTCCTCAATCTTTCGAGCATTGATGAAGGCACGTACTGTCTCACGCGCCGCCTCATGCAAGTCCGTAGCCTGTTGCGACAGATAATGAACACCACGATGCACGTTAGCATTCACATTCAGGTATTCCTCGCGCATCGCATCCAGCACGCACAAGGGCTTTTGTGTAGTAGCCGCATTATCAAGATAAACCAGCGGTTTCTTGTATACCTCCCGCTGAAGAATGGGGAAGTCTTCTCTAATTTTTTGAATGTCGTACATATAATTTCTGAAATTGAGTGCAAAGATAAAAAATAATTCCCGATTTTCAATTGTCATTTCATTAATTTTTTCTAACTTTGCACCCAGAGACTAAACACTTAAAACTTATAGCGTATGAAACACTTATTACTTGCAGTAACAATGGCAACGGCCCTGAGCACCTCTGCGTTTGCACAAGGCCAGGTGAGAAACATCTATGCCAGTTCTGAGAAACTGAACACAGAGTTGCTACAGAACACGAATCAGACCGTACAACTGAACCGCTATCTCTTTGCAGGCTACAACACCCTCTGTCTGCCCATGTCGGTATCAGCTGAACAGTTGGGCGACCTCAAAGCCGAGCGCTTCCTAAGCATCCAGCAGGAAGGCGACGTGCTGAACCTCTATTTCGTGGAGTGCACCAGCGAAGGCATTCAGGCTGGTGTGCCCTATCTGATCAACTCACCCAAGAGTCAGTATCTGCGTTTGAAGAATAGCGATGCCCTTAACCTCAACACCGAACTGAAAGCTATCCATATGAGCGATAACAAAGGGAACGCCGTGACCTTCAGTAGCAACTGGGAAACCGTAACAAAAAACGGTCTATACGGCATTCCTGCCAAGCAGGACGTCACCCCATTGAAGGCCGTGCTTATCCGCACCGAGGCCGACAAGGCTTTCCTCCCCACCCGTTGTGGTTTCTCTTGGGACAAGCAGGCATCTACTGCTAAAGAGCTTCGCATCGTACACCTCAAGCAGTCAGACGTCACAGCCCTCAAGAGCGTGACCATCAAGACATCATCTGACGAAACCTACGACCTGAGCGGACGTAAGCTCAACAAGACCGACAGAGGAATCTACGTGCAGGAAGGTAAGAAGATTATCAAGAAATAAGCTAGCGCATGGCGTCATAACAAAAGAAAGGCGAGGACCTGAATCCTCGCCTTTTTCATATTGCGGTAGCAAATTTTTCACTTTTCACTATTCACTTTTCCCTTTTCACTTTTCACTTACAAAGCTTGCATCCTGTGCATTTATTCAGTTCGCCACGGAATCGCTTCTCCACCAGGTAATGCAGACGGTCGCGCAGAGGTTCCAGTTGCATGTGGTCTATCACCTCGTTGACAAAAGCATTCTGCAGAAGCAGACGGGCCTCCTCCAGCGAGATACCACGCTGGCGCATATAGAACAGGGCCGCATCATTCAGCTGTCCCACCGTAGAACCGTGGGCACATTTCACGTCGTCGGCATAAATCTCCAACATCGGTTGGGTGTACATACGTGCCTCCTTCGTGGCCGTGAGGTTCTGGTTCGTCATCTGCGAGGCAGTCTGCTGAGCGCCATGCTCTACCAGCACCCTGCCGGCAAAGGCACCCACCGCCTGATTGTCGAGCACATACTTATAAAGTTCGTTGGATGTGCAATGAGGCACCTTATGTGCTATCAGCGTGTTATTGTCCACATGCTGTTTCTTGTCAGCTATCACACAACCATAGCACTGGCACTCAGCACCCTCGCCCGAGAATGTCAGGTCGAGCTTATTGCGTGTCACACCATTATGCAGCGTGATGACATTATGCGTCACACGACTGTCGCGCTGCTGGTCAATATACACATTGCTTACACGTACATTCTTATAATGCGTCTCCTCCAGACAGTAGAGGTCCAGCGAAGCGTTCTCGCCCACGAAGGCCTCTATCACCTGCGTGGTCAGGAAGTTGCGGTCATCAGCGGCATGGTCGCAGAACAGCATCTTGATTTCTGCCCCCTCTTCCACCACGATGAGCACACGACGGTTCACCATCAGGTCGGGCACCACGCGCTGCGCATTCTGGGGCGTTGCCTTCAGGATATTAATCACCTGAATGGCACGGTCAACCTTCACATTCTTTGGCACATAGACCAACAATCCATCCTGCGCCAGCATCGTGTTAAGTGCGGTAACGGCATCCTCACTGGTCTTAGCCAACTTGCTATAGTATTTGCTTACCAGTTCAGGATAGTCACGCATAGAGCCGATGATAACACCCTCAGGCAGATGTCCCTTTGGTTTCTCGTCGTGGAAAAACATATCGTTCACCACAAAATAGAGACTGGTACTCAGGTTGGGCACGTCGCAACGGAAGGTCTCGTAGGGATCCACAGGAATCTGCAAACGATTGACGTTCACACCAAAGTTAGGCTCAAAGAGCTTCTGGATATCGGTGTATTTGTATCGTTCCACCTTTTTCGATGGGAAGCCCTGGGCCTTAAAGTCCTCAAAGGCCTGGTCACGCACAGCGTTCATCGCCTCTAGGGCATGCGAGAAAATCATCTCACGTGCCTCATTGTATAGTTCTATGTATTGTTGTTCAGACTGCATATCAAGTGCGGTAGCCGCTCGGCCTTTGGACGCTTGCACGGCAAGAAATTTTTCACTTTTCACTCTTCACTTTTCCCTTAAGACTACTCTTCTCCCACTTCTTCCTTAATCCAGTCGTAGCCGTGCTCCTGAATCTGGACAGCCAGCTCAGGGCCACCCGTCTTCACAATCTTTCCCTTGTAGAGCACATGCACGAACTGAGGCTTGATCATCTCAAGCAGTCGGTCGTAGTGGGTAATCACGATGCAACTGGTCTCAGGTGTCTGCAGTTTGTTCACACCCTCGGCCACAATACGCATTGCATCCACGTCAAGACCAGAGTCTGTCTCGTCAAGGATGCTCAACTTCGGTTCCAGCATTGCCATCTGGAAAATCTCATTGCGCTTCTTCTCACCACCGCTAAAGCCCTCGTTTACCGAACGGTTAGCCAGTTTTGAGTCGAGCTCTACCACCTTACGCTTCTCGCGCATCAGCTTCAGGAACTCAGCAGCATTCAGAGGTTCCAGTCCCTGGTACTTACGCTTCTCATTGATAGCAGCCTTCATGAAGTTGTTCATGCTGACGCCAGGAATCTCCACAGGATACTGGAAACTCAGGAAAAGACCCTCGTGAGCCCTGTCCTCAGGTTTCATCTCCAACAGGTTCTTGCCGTTGAAGAAAGCCTCACCCTCAGTCACCTCGTAGAGTGGATTACCCACGAGCACAGCGCTGAGCGTAGACTTACCAGAACCGTTAGGACCCATGATAGCATGTGTCTCGCCATCATTAATCACCAGGTCAATACCCTTCAATATTTCTTTATCGCCAATCTTGGCATGCAGGTTTCTTACTTCTAACATCTTAAGTAATTATTCATTTCAGAGTGCAAAGTTACGGAAAAACATAAGAAATTCAAAGAGAAAACGCAAAAATCCTCCATAATATTTAGTTTTCTCATTTGTTATGCTTAACTTTGTCGCGAAAATATCTACCGATCAAAAAATGGAACAGGCAATCTACATTGTTACCCTTATACTGACCGGACTTATCAACTTGGCCATGGGGGGCATCCTTCTGGTAGGCAATAAGGCCTATCGCCAGCAAACCGTATACCTTCGTGCACGTTTGCTGACTATCTTGTGGCTCGTTGCTTTTGGCTTAGGCTACTTCATCCAGGCCATCTTCCTATGGCGCTACACCTGGCCCACTGCCGCATCAGCACTCACCGTGAGCTTCTTCCATATCGGAGCCATCTGTTTCAACTGGGGCTATATCCCCCTGCTTAATCCGAATTACCTGACGAAGGGCGTCGTAATTCGCGACCTTCTTATCTATGTCGTAGGCCTTATCACCTACTGGACCGTAGCCATGCTGTGGCACCATGCGCCAACGTATGTCTGCCTGGCCTTCTGCATCTTCTTTGCCTATGCGGCCTGGTCGGTATTCACGTTCTACAGGACCTACAACCGCGTGAGTCTCCGCATGATACGCATGACATCCGGCAACGTGATGCAATTCATTCGTTGGATGCAGGTATGCTGCGACTGTATTGTACTCTTTGGTATAGGCAGCGTGGCTATCACCGCTATTTTCCCCAACGATATCATCCCCTTCCTCCTGCTCCTCACATCAGGTGCAGGCATGTTTATGTATATCGCCTATTCCATTAGCAATTACGGAAAATATCTCTCATGAAGAAAACCAGCCTTATCCTTTTCCTGTTGGCAACCTTATCCATCATCACCACGTTTTGTTCCTGTGGTGAGAAATACGTCATCGTCGCCAACACCAACCAGGCCGACAGCCTCATCAACATAGCCTATAAGAATCACAACTATGATAGTCTGATTATCCTGGCTGACAGTATGCAGAAGACTGGCGAGCTGTCTGACATGAAGGCTTGCTACTGGCGCGGCTATGCGTTCTCGCGTCAGCAGAAGATGCGCTTGGCAGAGAGCAACTGGCAACGTGCCATCTCGCTCGACATCCAGACAGACGAGGATAAGGAATACTATGCGAAGGCGGCCAACCGACTGGCAGGCATCCTGCTGCTCAAAGGCGAATATGAGGCCACGATGAAGGTGGCCATCCCTGCCATGGAGATGATGGAGGAGGCAAAACTGGACGAGACTTCCGACTATACCTATCTGCTGGTCACCCTGGGTTGCTGCCAACTGAAACTGGAGAAGCCTACAGAGGCCGCCGTGAATTTCGACCAGGCCTACCTGCGCTATACCCAGATGACCACCAAAGACCCTACGGCCAGCCAGTATACCAGCGCCATCGTGGGTGTTATCACCATTACGGATAATTACCTCCTGCAGAAGCGCTTCACCGAGGCTTTCTATTGGGTTTCACACCTGGAGGAACTGCTCAACCAATACCAGATGTTGCCTGATGCCGAACAGACCTTCTTCGACAAGCAGAAGACGCGCCTGAACCTCTATCGTGCCACCGCCCTGGAGGGACTGGGACAGCATGCCGAGGCAGCAAAGGCCTACGATAAGGCCCGCCTGACCGACTACGCCAGGACCAACGAGGGTAAGCTGGAGGCTACCACCTATCTGATGTCGGCCAAGCGTTGGGAAGAGGCTACCCATAACTTTGAAGTTCTCGATGAACAGATCAGTAAATACGGCGTCACGCTCTCGCTCGACATCATCCAGCATTATCTCCTGCCGAAATACAGGGCTAATGTAGGTGCCCAGCAACTCGACTCTGCCGTATATATTGGTATGGAGATCTGTACGGCCCTCGACAGCGCTATCGTACAGACGCAGCAGGACGAGGCCCTGGAACTGGCCACCCTCTATAACCTGCAACAGAAAGAGACGGTCTTCGTACAGCAGAAGGCTGATATGGCACGCCAGCGCATGGTGGCCACCATCGTAGCCCTCGCCCTGATTATCCTGTTCTTCGTGCTGATTATCTTCTTCCGCCATAAGGCTGCCATGCGACTGGAGACGGCTTACTACCAACTGGAGATAGCCAACGAGAAGACCAAGGAGTCATCACGCATGAAGACCTCGTTCATCCATCAGATGTCGCACGAGATACGTACGCCGCTGAATATCCTGAGCGGTTTTGCGCAGATTATCTCAACGCCAGACATCAAGCTCGACGAGGAGACCAAGCAGGACATGAACCGTAAGATCATGGAGAATACCGTGCGCATCACCGAACTGGTCAACAAGATGCTGGAGATGAGTGAGGCCAGCAGCAAGACGGTGATAGAGCGTACTGAAAACATCCCTGCCACTCAGATTGCCGTAGAGGCAATGAATGCCTTCCCCATTGGCAATAAATACAAGATTCCCATTGACCTGCAACAGGATAATAGTACTAACGACGTACGTATCCAGACCAACGAGCAGGCTGCTACGCGTGCCTTGGTGCTGCTGCTTGGCAATGCCGAGAAATACACCAGGGAGGGTGCCATCCATCTGAAGGTTGACGTGCCTTCAGACAAGGTTGTACGCTATACCGTTGAGGATACTGGCATCGGTGTGCCCAAGGCCGAGGCCGAACATATCTTCGAGGAGTTTGTGCAGCTCGATGAGAACAACGAAGGCACGGGTATCGGTCTTACCGTGGCCCGCAGCATAGCCAACCGTCTGGGTGGCGACGTCGTCCTTGACACCACTTATACCAGCGGTGCCCGTTTCATCATGACATTGCCTTTAAATAAATAAGGTGGGATTTTCCTATCCTACGGTACCCTCCAGCGATACGCTGAGCAGTTTCTGTGCCTCTACGGCAAACTCCATCGGCAGTTTCTGAATCACCTCTTTCGCATAGCCGTTGACAATCAGTCCGACAGCCTGCTCTGTGGGTATGCCGCGCTGGTTGCAGTAGAAGAGCTGTGCCTCTGAAATCTTTGAGGTCGTAGCCTCGTGCTCAAAGATAGCCGTATCATTGTGTACGTCCATATAGGGGAAGGTATGTGCACCACAGTCGGAACCCAGCAACAGCGAGTCGCACGACGAGTAGTTGCGCGCATTATCTGCTGTAGCAGCAGCACGCACCAGTCCGCGATACGAGTTCTGCGAGTGTCCTGCCGAGATACCCTTCGAGATAATCGTCGACTTGGTATCCTTGCCCAGGTGAATCATCTTCGTACCTGTATCAGCCTCCTGATAGTTGTTGGTCACGGCCACGCTATAGAACTCAGCCTGTGAACGGTCGCCGCGCAGGATGCATGAGGGATACTTCCAGGTGATGGCCGAACCCGTCTCTACCTGTGTCCACGAGAGTTTGGAGTCCACGCCACGCAGGTCGCCACGCTTCGTCACCAGATTCAGCACGCCGCCCTTACCGTTCTCGTCGCCAGGGTACCAGTTCTGCACGGTAGAATACTTCACCTCGGCACGGTTCATCACGATAATCTCCACGATAGCCGCATGCAACTGGTTCTCATCGCGCATCGGGGCCGTACAGCCCTCAAGGTATGATACGTAGGCATCGTCGTCGGCAATAATCAGCGTACGCTCAAACTGACCCGTATTCCTGGCGTTGATGCGGAAATAAGAACTCAGTTCCATAGGACAGCGCACGCCCTTGGGGATATAGACAAACGAGCCATCGCTGAAGACAGCCGAGTTGAGTGCGGCAAAGAAATTATCCTTGTAGGGAACCACCGTACCCAGATACTGACGCACCAGGTCAGGATGCTCCTTGATAGCCTCACCGATAGAACAGAAGATAACGCCCTTCTCACGCAGTTTCTCCTTGAAGGTAGTCTTCACGGACACAGAGTCCATGATGGCATCCACGGCCGTATTGCCGCTCAGGGCCAGACGCTCTTCCAAGGGAATACCCAGTTTGTCGAAGGTCTTTGTCAATTCAGGGTCTATTTCAGCGGTAGCAGATTTTTCACTATTCACTTTTCCCTTTTCCTTCGACTTAGCCATGGGGTCGGCATAATATGAAATGGCCTGATAGTCAATCTCAGGTACATGCACATGGCCCCACTTAGGCTCCTGCTGCTCTTTCCAGTAGCGGAAGGCCTTCAGGCGGAACTCCAGCATCCATTCCGGCTCACCTTTCTTCGCAGAAATCAGTCGCACCACATCCTCGTTCAATCCCACGGGGATCACCTCGGTATCAACATTTGTTGTGAAACCAAATTCGTATTTCTGCTCAGCAATACGGCGCACCAGTGCGTTGTCCTGCTCGGGCTGATTCTGTATCTTCTGATTGTTATCTTCCATTCTCAAGTTCTTTTCGGTCTGCAAAATTACAAAAAAAACTCCACTCCTACCCCATTTTCACCTATTTTAAATAAAAAAGGCCGGTGTCCACTTGGACTCGGCCTTTTTTGCGTATATTTCAGGTAGTAGAATATAGAATTATAGTAAACCAATGTTATCATCTTTACGAGTGCAAAGATAAGGCAGATTTTTCAATCTTGAAAGTATTTTAAGTTAAAGTGTGTTAATCTACCATATTTCATCGAATAATCCCCGATTTTTATATGTGTTATTTCGACATTTATCGTGTTCGTTTTAAGATTTTACTACCCTCAGTATAACATTGTACTACAGATACTTAACTAGGAGTTCGAGGACTGCCCCTATGCTTTTTTCAGTCATCCTCACCACGAACCCTCTGAAATGCCGATACACAAAGGGCTTGAGGACTGTTGAGGATGCTCTGCACCCTACACTCATCCTACACTCACCCTCAACTCAATGAGTTAGAGGTAGCAACTCAATGAGTTAGTGGTCGTAACTCGGCGTTTCTCTATCAGTAACTCGTCGTTTCTCTTTATTCCGTACGTAGGCGACGGACTCAGAGTCCGCGGACGACGTACACGGAGTACGTCAACGACGTATTTTGTCTATTTTGTCTTGCACGGTCATTTGGTCATTTGGTCATTTGTCAAAATCGAAAACTGACTGTCAAAATCCGCCACTATAATATAAATATTTATATTTATATATAGTGAGCAATGACCGCGTTCCCGAAATTGATTTTGACCAAATGACCTTGACCAAATGACCACAGATTGTAAATAAGACAACTCGTCGAGGCTGTGACAATTGTGACAATTGTGACAGTCATTTTTGCGCACATGGTGGAGAAGGGCTTAGTAATAAGAATAGAAGTAAGTAAGTAAATAATCAATTATCTATTTCATTATTAATATCATCATCTATTATCATCTCTATCCTCATCTGCGTGGAAGAAGAAAAAAAACGCGTTGTCATTTGTCACAATTGTCACAAATCCTGTGAGGGACATTAAAAAAGACCGACATCCTTGCGGACATCGGTCTTTATTGATTTATTATTCTTCGTCATCCCAGAGACTTTGACGAGAAAGGTTATTACCCGTTTCATCAGTAGTTTCATTAAAGTCATCCTGCTGAGGTGTTTCACTTGAAGTATCCAAGGGTGAACTTGCCAGCATATGGATTGTATGAATCTTTGTAACCTCTGTAGAGGGTGTCATATATTGCTTTTTCATAATTATATCCTCGTTCTATTTACATTAATTACCATTAATAACTCATTAATTGAACATTAATTACTTTACAACGACCTTCTTACCGTTCACAATGTAGAGACCCTTTGTAGGCTTAGCAACCTTGCGGCCCTGCAAGTCGAACATGCCTTCTGCATCTTCCTTCACAGCCTTCACATCAGCGATACCCGTTGTCTCGTCGTCCAATGCAATAAATGAACGAGCACTTGCACCAGCCACAGCCTCAGCAGGCAGATAAGCAGAGTTTGCGCGAAGGGTAAAGGCATTGGTGTTCTTATAGAAGCCGATACCCTTAGAACCCTTCATCAGCACAAAGACGGTGTTAGCAGTCTTCACAGTCTCTGCTGTAACACCTACCAGCAGGTTCTCTACAGCCTCAGCGCTTGCGCATACAGGTACATTTGCAGTCTCACCTCTTACCAGCAGACCAGTGTTAGCAGGCACTTTACCCGTCACCTTATTGAACTTCACAACATTGCCGTCCCCAGTTGCGGTGTAAGCAGTCAGGGCTGTAATACCTGTGAAGTCGAGAGCTGCAGAAGAACAATAGGTTGCCCAGCCTGCAGCAGAAATAGAAATCTCTTTGGTATTGGTAAGTTTGATATTACCAAGACCAACATTACCATTTGATTTACTTGTATAAATCCACTTGATATAGCGGACATCTGCTGACAAATCGAACTTCTCTGATTGAGTACTACCTAACTTTGTATAAGTAGTCAAGTCGAGGTAATTCTCCCCATCAACAGAAGTCAGCACCTTAAATGTACCACCTGAGAAACCATTACCCTTGATATCAAAGGTCAACATACCTGGATTTTCGTTAATCTTCAAAACAAGAGCATCATTAGCATCATCGAATTTCAATTTTGGAGAGCTTACATAATCTGATCCCAAACCATACTGTTTAAGTCCGAAAACATCATCAACTCCACTTTTGCCGCCATCGAAACTAAATGGCAATTCTGCATAATCAGGAAGATTAATAGTATAAGTAACTGAAGCCACTGCACTATTTGCCATTCCATCCTTAACAGCAATTGCTTTGATAGTCATCGTTTCACCGACAGAAATAGGCTCACCAGTAAATTCCTGTGTTTATCCGTATATCATTGACAGCCTATAGAGAAAGAAGTCCACATCGATTACTCCCCTAAGCTGTGCACGGAATTGCTTGATCTTTGAGTTCAAGGACTCTGCAGAAGCATTTGTCGCACGATTGAGGAAGTAGTTGAGCACCTCATCCTCTCTGTCACGTATGGTATCTGCTGCTGTGTTGAAGGCATCATTTCCAAACGCTTTGACCTTTTCATACCACTTCTGTATGCTCTCATAACCGCTTATCCATGTTGCTCTTGGATTGCTGAAAATCATTCTTAGAGAATGGACAAGTGAATAAGCCTCCTCTAAGTCAGGATAGCGCTCGAAGACGAGCTTCATACGCTCTTTCTGTGTGGCTGTCCACTTGTCACCAGACACCATCATGGAGTATCTGCAACGGGCTAGCAACTCGGGTTCCGTATCGCCATTTGACAGTCGTTCGGGGACAAAGGCCTTGTTCTTGCGGATTGGCTTCCTGCCTCGCTTGTCTTTTTTGTTCTTCTTGCGGCGTTTAAGGCTCTTCTCGTACTTCTCTTTCAAGTCATCCTTGAATTGCTTGCGCTGCTCGTTCTGTGCCTTCTGAGCCTCCTTCTTATGCTTCAGTCGCAACTCCTGCATGGCGTCCGAAACGAGTTGCTGCATGTGGAAACGGTCTAGCGTAATGTCTGCATAGGGGAAACACTGCAGGACAATCTGATGCATGCCCTCGGAGAAGTCCATCGTCACCTCACGTACCTTGGTGCGCAGATACCAGTGGATATTCATCAGCGCTGTCACGACATCATCAACCTTAGTGCCGCTGACGATGGCAACCAATGCTCCCTTGCGACCATGAGCATCCTTGTTTGAGACTATCGTGTACAGATCACCATTGGAGAGAGCCGTCTCGTCGATACTGAGATTAGGGCCTATGTTCTTAGGAAACACAAGCCATTTCTGGGCATGCTCCCTGTGCTTCCAGGTGCGGAAGTCGCTCAGATGTTCCTTGTAGGCTCGTTCGAATTCGTCACCCTTTATGTGATATGGTTTCTGGAGCGATCTGGCCGTAATCGGGGATGTATCCAAGGAATTCTTTTAAAAAAGTCGCAAACTCCTTAGAGTAGCGAGTGCCCTTGGCAACCATCTGCCAGTCCTTCGAAACGCTCTTGCCTTCAGCGTCCTTCCACCTGCGACGACGCACATGAAGTACGGTGCGGTACTCACGGATGGGGAAGTCGTTCATGCAGGACTCTTCATAGAAACCATTGGGAGACAAGTCTGTACGATTGTCAGGAGCCTTATCCTTCTCATCAAGATATAGGTGGATACGTGGCTCACCATTATACTCATCCGTGCGGACTTTTGTCAGGTCAAAATACTCTGTCATCTCTTTGGGAAGGATGACCTTTGCAAGCATCATATAGGGATTCTCGTTCATACCAGTACTCTTTGTGTGCAAAGGTACTAACAAATGACGAGAAATAAGCAATTAAACTAATTTTTCAACACAGGGTTTTGCAAGTGACCCCTTTTTTGCCTTAGGTTTTACTTTACACATGGAGATTCTTGCAAAGACCAAAACCCTCGAAGAGCGTGTGTTCTATATCCATGAGTGTGCAGCCATGAGTTGGGACAAATACGAACTACGCGATATGCTGAAGGCCGATTTGTTCCACCATCAGGCACAGATGCCCAATAACTTCCTGAAAACTCTGCCAAAAAAGCAACAGGCGCTAAGGGCTATCGAGATGTTTAAGGATGAGTATCTGCTCGACTATATCAACGTGGAGGAGTTGGGGGTTCGCGATTCTCAGGATATTGATGAACGAGTGATTGAGAATAGCATAGTGCAGAATATCAAGAACTTTATCATGACCTTTGGCAAATCGTTTACCTACCATGGCCATCAGGTGCATTACGACAAGATGGGACACGACCATTGGATAGATCTTTTGTTCTTTAATCGCGAGTTACGTTCACTTGTGGTAGTAGAGTTGAAAAAGGGAGCTTTCAAACCTGCTTATTTGGCCCAATTGTCTCTATATTTGCGCATACTCGACGATGATGAGCGTCTGCCAGGCGAGAATCCTTCTGTTGGTATTATTCTCTGTAGGGATGCTGATAAGGCTTATGTAGAATATGTGCTACAGGACTACAACAAACCAATGGGGGTTGCTACTTATAAAGTGACACAAGATCGCCTCCGTGAGCTGCTGCCTTCTGAAGAAGAGATGAAACGTTTGTTGGTGGCTAACGATAGAGATAATGATAATATTGACGATGAAAATAAGGTGGACTAAGCAAAGTTAATCAGGGGACAGTCCCTCAATCCATATCTATCCTCGCACTTCTCTTCGTCGTATCTCTGCAAGAGAAACGACGTGTTGCTCATCGAGAAACGACGTTTCTCGATACTATTTTTGACAACAATTATTTTTGTGTGCAACACCCACCCCAAGAGAATAGAAATCTTCTGAAAAGCCTTTAAATACAATATATTCAGCAGGGGTTAGTGTTGTGTCAACACTCCCCCTGACACTAACCCCAACAGTAACCCCTACACTCCCCCTTGAGACTCTTGGCTTTAATTGATATTGCAGAATTTTCTTTACACTATACGGAAGCAATTTTACTACCATTAAATGTAGTAATTGCGCCCTCACTAGGAAAAAATATTTTTTTAGGCAGAGCGCAATTTTTTCTTGGTTAAGGAGTAAATAGCCAAGATTAATGGATTTTGAATTTATTTGACACGTGCCGTCAGGGTTAATCTTTCATGATATCCCTAGGGTTGGGTGTCGGGTGGAGTGTTGGGTTGGGTGTTGGGGTTAGTGTTGAGGCAACACTCCACCCAGCGCCTTCCCCTGTATTTAAAGGCCTCCCAGAAGATTTCTATGCTCTTGGGGTGGGTGTTGATAAAGTATCGTCATACTCCATGCTCTTTGAAAGGTAAAGGATCATAAGAAGCGAGCCATAATCTCACTCCATGCGAGATTACGGCTCGCTTTGGACGAGGTTACGTCTCTTTAATCCGCCGCTACACAAAATGACTTACTAATGAAATAACTGATAGAAGTGGCGAAGCCAAGAAAAATTCCCTATTTCGTGATTTGGTAGTCTAGAAATAAAAAGTGATTCAATTATTTGGAAGTTACAAAAAGACTTCATATCTTTGCAAAGGAAAAACTTCTAAATAAAATGAGAAGACCTGAAGTAGTTAAGCAAATCAAACAGACCATAGAGAAGACGGAGCCTACGGCAACGACAATTTTATATGGTTCAGAAGCACGAGGTGATGCCCGTGCTGATAGCGATATTGATGTGCTGATACTGCTCGAAGGTGATAAGAGAGATTTCCGTAGAGAGGAAGAACTATCTGGTGCGTTATATGACTTGGAACTCAACACAGGTGTTCTTATCAGTCCTATGATAATACTTCGCAAGCAGTGGGAAAACCGTCCATTCAAGACCCCCTTCTATATTAATGTAATGAATGAAGGAATAAAACTATGAAAGAGACATTATTAGGCAATTCATGATACTATAGTTATAAAAAAAAGGAGGCATGCCTCCATTTTTTTTGTCCTTTTTCTAACACTCACATCAGCCTTTAGCCATCTGACGTCAGACCTCAACTGATGAATTGCGTCGCATCAGAAACTGTTTGTTTTGGTCGTGTTATTTTTAGAGTGCACTCTAGCAAGAATTGGAGTGCAGTGAAAAAATATTTGGAGTGCAGTGGAATAAAAAAGTGCGGCAATACCCCCAAAATCTTCACTCGAGTGAAATCATCGAATCAGTTAGCTCAAGTCATGAAATCACTCGAGTCATTTCATGATTTCAGCTATATAGGGTGAATTTTTCTTCAAAAGGGGAAATGGATTGCATTTATTAAAAAACAAAAAGAGCCTCAGAAGAGACTCTTTTAAATGGGTAGTGTCGATATAGTCTTGCCCTCTCGGGATTCTGCCCGGATAGTAAATCGAATTGATTTACGTTGCAAAGATAGATATTTTTCGTTTATCTTCCAATTTTTGGAGAGGAATTCTTTCTAAATCTCATTTTTTTCTTGTACTATTTGACAAGATTACTTTTTTTTACTACCTTTGTAGGCAATTACCGGCAATTGTCGTTGTTCGACCTTTGGTCGCTTGTCCCCGTAAGGGTCTCAAAAACGACGCATGCTGCAAAGCATCAATCTCTGAGAGCAGAGAGCCGGTATGATTTTTGAGGGTAAATTATGAAGCGTACGCTTTTTATTCAAAACGTCTCTTAAGCTTGGCCGCGAATTAGACGACTCTAGAATGATAAAAGTGGATGTTCACGCTATATGCGTGGGCGTTTATCTTATCTTCTGGAGTGGGCACCGGCCAAGCGCCTGAGACGTTGGATAAGTATAAACTGTCCACGTTTTTTCATGCGCTTGGCCGATGTCGCGTTATTGAAGAAATTTCGTTCGCTTTCTTCAATAACTAATGACTATGGCAAAGAAAATGCAACTTGGCTATAGGGAGATAGAGCAACGACTGGCAGATGCGTTTGGTGGTGCTGTGAACCCCGATGAGGTTGGCTATCAACTGCTCTATTCCTTTGGCAAGAGCGAACGTGACATCGAACGCTACAAAGAGGGTAAGGGAATTTTGAAAACCTTTGATGGCTTGCTCATCAAAGGACTTTTCTGCTATCAGAAGGCCAATATGTTTGGAATAACTGAACAGCTGGAGCTTTTGAAGAGTAATCCTAGCGTGCTGAAGGCTGCTCCAAAAATCGTAGCTGTGAGTGATGGTAAAACGCTTTTGGCTTACGACCTGCGTGAGAAGGATACCTACGAAAACAAATTAGAGCGACTGCCCTCAGACTTTGCTTTCTTCTATCCGCTGATGGATGTGGAGCGTGTGCACTATGTGGAAGAGAGTCCTGCTGACGTGAAGGCAGCGGAGAAACTGGCAAAGTTGCACGATGAATTGCGTTCGTATAACGAGTTTCGTAGCAATGACGATCTGCATGATTTGAACATCTTTATCAGTCGCTTGCTGTTTTGCTTCTTTGCCGAGGATACTGGTATCTTCGAGGAGAACCTCTTTACCAGCAGTATTCAGCGCTATACCAAAGAGGATGGTTCTGACATTTCCGACTATCTGGATTGGTCGTTTAATATCATGGATGTATCGCTGCGTCGTTCAGATACCCCCAGCATCATCAAGCAATTCCCTTATGTGAATGGCGGCTTGTTCTCGAAGCATATTCAGATTCCCAAGATGGGTGCAAAGGCTCGCAGAATCATCATTGAGTGTGGAGAGCTGAACTGGAAGGATATCAACCCCGATATCTTTGGAAGCATGATTCAGGCTGTGGTGAACCCTGAAGAGCGTGCTAATCAGGGTATGCACTATACGAGTGTGCCTAATATCATGAAGGTGATTAATCCGCTGTTCATGGATGAATTGCGAGGGGAGTATAACAAACTGAATGAGGAGTACGAGCAACTGCTGCAGATGAAGAAGATTGGCGCCATCAAAGAGACTGATTTCTATGCAGGTTGCCGTCCTCTCTCAAGGAAATGTCAGGCTCTATTGGTTCGCATGAGCATGATGAAATTCTTTGATCCTGCTTGTGGTAGTGGAAACTTCCTGATTATCACCTATAAGTGCCTGCGTTTCTTAGAGATGGATATCCTATCGCTCCAACTGAAATGTCAGGCAGATACGCAGTCGATGTTTGTAGATACTAGCGTTATTACTCTCGACCAGTTTTATGGTATTGAGTTGCTTGACTTCCCTCATGAGGTAGCGATGCTATCCCTTTGGTTGGCAGAGCATCAGATGAATACTAAACTCAATGAGAACTTTGGTGTTAACACCAAAGCCCTGCCTTTGAAGAATATCACCCAGATTGTTTGTGGCAATGCCTGTCGTATTGATTGGAATAGAGTATGTCCCCATACCCCAGAGGAAGAAGTCTTTATCTTTGGTAATCCGCCGTATTTGGGAGCAAGACTGCAAAATGAAGAGCAAAAGGCAGATATGAAAGCAGCAATGGGGAAAGAAATTGCTTATAATAACCTTGACTATATTTCAACGTGGTTTTATAGTGGTGCAAAATATATAGCTAACTCATCTGCCAAGTTAGCTTTTGTTACTACAAATTCAATAAGTCAGGGAGAACAAGTGGCATTGTTATGGCCATCTATAATAGAAAAAGGAGTCGAAATAGCTTTTGCTTACCACTCCTTCAAATGGTCCAATAATGCGAAGTATAATGCTGGTGTAACATGTATTATAATAGGATTACGTTCAAATTCGAACGAGCCAAAATATTTATTTGAAGGTACAAATAAAAAGAAAGTCAACAATATTACTCCTTATCTGACTGATGGAAATGTATTGTTAATAGAAAAAGCTAGTAAGTCAATTTGTGGTCTAAAAGAGATGTCATTCGGAAGTATGCCAAATGATGGTGGCGCTTTAATTCTTGATGAACCTTAATTCCGCAACACTATAATTTAACTTTATTTATAAGTTCCTGAGCAACAAAAAGTTGCCCAGGATTTTGCCATGTCAGAATTTTCACTTATCTTAGTGTTGCAAAAAGAAAACAAGC